>ERZ1034691.834-NODE-834-length-21865-cov-12.859881_pt1 | contig 21865 bp, 18 predicted proteins | sample MGYA00520638_ERZ1034691 | MGnify/ENA primary metagenome ERZ1034691 (study PRJEB33766, sample SAMN09781763) | gut metagenome | biome: gut microbiome | host: Homo sapiens | place: Madagascar | study: EMG produced TPA metagenomics assembly of the PRJNA485056 data...
GTGGTGGGGTCGTCGGCGGGCGGGGTGCGGCGGCGCAGCGAAAAGCGCACCGTGTTGCCGCGCTCACGCCCGGCTTCGCTGACAAGCAGCAGCGGGCGCTCCTTGCCGGGGCGGAAGATAATGCAGGAATCCGTCAGCCGCAGCCCCAGCAGGCGGCGGCGCAAAAGGTCCAGAATTTGGTTGGCGATGGCGGCATCGCTCAAATCCGGCGGCAGGGCGCAGGCGGCGGCGCCGTGGCGGTCGCACACCAGCACAAAAGGACACTGCCCCACGGTGGCGGGCATATACGCCGCGCCGAAATCCGCCCCCGCCACCTGCATGGCGTTGAGCGCGCGCCCCGCCGAAGCCTGCACCACATCGCCGGGAAAGCGCTTGAGCAGCACCGGCGGCACGACGATCTGCTTGCGGTTTTCGGGGTGGGCGTAGGTTTCGGTGCCGAAATCAAACACCGCCTCGCTGTGGGGCAGCGGCTGCAGCTGGCTGCCCAGCAGACGACCCGTGGTTTCGTCCACCGCCACCAGCAGCTTGCGGCGATCCAGCATAGCGGAAAGCGTCGCCTGCGCCAAGCTGGTTTCGCCCTCGGCAAAGACATCGTCCCCGAATTTGGCGCGCAGACGCAGCGCCCATTTTTCACAGTATTGTTCCGCCATGGCGCGATTGGGCGCACTGATCTGTATGCAGACGGCAAACTCGCCGTCGCGCTCCAACAGGCGCAGACCCGGGCAGCCGTCGGCGCGCGCCTGCCGCAAAACGGCAGACACCTCGGCGGCGGTGGGTCCGAAAACACGCAGGATTTTTAATTGTGTGTTTACCATGGTGTGTTCCTCGTTTTAAATATCTAACGTATCGGCGTCGGTTTCCGGAGTAAAGGGGGTGGCGTCCGGCACGGGCAGCCCCAGCGCCATACGGCGCAAAAGGTCCAGCGCATACAGCGCCGCGCGGGTTCGTATCACGCTGCGCTCGCGGTAGCCGCCCAGCGTCAGGCGCATCAAAAATCCATGCCCTGTGCGGGCATCAGCACCGGCAAGGTAGACCGTACCCACCGGCTTGCCCGGCAGCGCACCGCCGGGACCTGCCAGCCCCGTGATGCCCACCGCCAGCTCTGCGCCCGATGCCTTGGCGGCGCCAAACGCCATGGCGGCGGCAACAGGTCCCGAAACCACATGATAGTGTTCGATCGTTTCTGCCGCGACGCCCAGCATCTGCTGCTTGGCGGCTTCGGCGTAGGTGACAAAGCCAAAGCCGAACACCTCGCTGGAGCCGGGTACGTTGGTCAGCCGTTCGGCGACCATACCGCCGGTGCAGCTTTCGGCGGTGGCGGCGTGCAGCCCGCGCTCACGCAGGGCGCGCACGACGGTATATTCCAGGGCAGGCACGTCAATATCATACGCAGCATCGCCCAAAATATCCTTGAACTGTGCCAGCCGCGCGTTGCAGGCGGCTTCGGCTTCGGCAGCGTTGGCAGCGCGGGCGGTCACGCGGATCTCGCACTCGCCGGTTTTGCAGTAGATGGCTGCCGTGGGGTTGGCGCTCTCAAACAGCGCCCCCACCTTGCTGGCAATGGCGCTTTCGCCGCCCAGCACGCGCAGGGTGCGGCTGTGGATGGTGCAATTCTGGCGTTGTTCCAGCAGCGGGCGCACCTGCTCTGCCCACATCGCCTTCATCTCCCTCGGGACGCCGGGCATCAGCACCGCGCAGTGAGCGCCGTCCTCAAACCATGCCCCGGGGGCGGTGCCGTGGTCGTTAAGGACCTTATGTCCCTTGGTGGGTACCATCGCCTGTTTGCGGTTGTTTGGGGTGGGACGGCGGTTGGTGCGGGCAAAAAAGTCCAGAATTTTCTGCCACTCGGCTTCGTCAAACTGCAGGGTGTCGCCAAAGGCTTCGGCTACGGTTTCCTTGGTCAAATCATCCTCGGTGGGTCCCAGCCCGCCGGAAAACACCAGCAGATCGCTGCGCTGCTTTGCCTGCAGGACCAGCGCGCGCAGACGGTCGGGGTTGTCCCCGATGACGTGCTGATGCAGCACACTGATGCCCAACTCCGCCAGCTCGCGGCTTAAAAACTGGGCGTTGGTATTGACAATGTCCCCCAAGAGCAGCTCGGTGCCCACACAGATGATCTCCGCTGTCACAGCAAATCTTCCTCTCCCATACGGATCGCAATTTTTTCCACCGTTTCGGCGGCTTCATGCTCCAAGGCGCGCAGGTCGGGCATAGCCGCCTCGGCGCTCAGGATTTCCTCCAGCGAGGGGTTGGTCTTGGGATGCGGCGGGGTAAAGATGGTGCAGCAATCCTCATACGGCTCGATGGAGGTTTCAAAGGTGCCGATTTTGCGCGAAATGGCGATAATTTCCGTCTTATCCATACCGATGCAGGGGCGCAGCACCGGCAGGCTCTGCGCGGCATCGGTGCAGGCAAGCGCCGCCATCGTCTGGCTTGCCACCTGCGCCAGGCTTTCGCCGGTGATCAGCGCCTGCAGCTCCATCTTGTTGGCAAGCTCCTCGGCAATGCGCAGCATACTGCGGCGCATCAGAACGGTGAACAGCACATCGGGCGCGTGGTCGCGGATATACTCCTGCGGCTTGGTGTACGGCACGACAAACAGCGTGCAGTTGCCGGTGTACTCGACCAGCTCGCGGGCGAGGTCGCGCACCTTGAGCTTGGCGCGCAGGCTGGTGTACGGCGGGCTGGCAAAATGGATGTGGTGCAGCGCCAGACCGCGGCGCGCCATACACCACGCCGCCACGGGGCTGTCAATGCCGCCGGAAAGCAGGTTCAGTGCGCGTCCGCTGGTACCCACGGGCAAGCCGCCCGCCGCCTCGACCTTGGGACCGTGGATGTAGGCAGCGCGGTCGCGGATCTCGACCATAATCTGCAGCTGCGGCTGGTGGACATCCACGCGCAGGTGGTGGTGCTTGTCCAGCAGGTAGGCGCCCAGCTCACGGCAGATCTCGGGGCTTTTCATCGGGTAGTTTTTGTCGGCGCGCTTGGCTTCGACCTTGAAGGTGCGCACGCCGGACAGTTGTTCGCCCAGGTAGGCTTCGGCGGTTTCGCAGATGGCGTCAAAGTCCTTGGGACACTCGACAGCGCGGCTCATTTTGACGATGCCGAACACACGGGAAATGCGGCGGAACGCCTCGTCCATATCCAGCCCGTCCTCCTTCGGCTCGATAAAGACGGTGCTTTGCGCGGCATACACGCGGAATTTGCCCAGCGGCTCCAGCCGCCAGCGGATGATTTTGATCAGCCGGGCTTCAAACTTGCCGCGGTTCAGCCCCTTCAGGGCAATTTCGCCCTGATACGCCATAAGAATTTCCTTCATATTCAAAAATGCCTTTCGTATTGTATATATCAGATATGCTGCAGCTCGCGCAGACCGTCGCGCAAGCCGTCCAAAAGCGCCTGCACGTCCTCGGGCGTGTTGTCGGCGCAAAGGCTGACGCGCAGCGCGGTGCGGATGGTCAGATCATCGCAGCCCATCGCCTGCAGGGTGTGGCTCGGCTCGCCCTTGTCGCAGGCGCTGCCGCCCGACACAAACACCGCGCGGGTGTTCAGATAGTTGATAAAGGTCTGGCTGTTGATGCACCGGGTCGAGAAGTTCAGCACCTCCGGCAGGGCATCCGCCGGGGAGTTGATCTGGATGTCGGGAAACTCGCCCAGCCCCTGCCGCAGCAGGGTGTTCAGCGCCTTGATCTGCGCGGTGCGGGTGCGCAGCGATTGCAGCCCCTTGGCAGCCGCCACACCCAGCCCCACAATGTAGGGGGTGTTCTCGGTGCCGGGGCGCATACCGCGCTCCTGATGTCCGCCGCGGTAGGGCGGGCGCAGCGTCTGGCGCTGGCTGTCGCGCACAAACAGCGCCCCCACGCCCTTGGGCGCGTGGACCTTATGCCCGGACACCGCCAGCGTATCGACTTCCTTCCATTTTTGCAGGTCGATGGGCATACGCAGCCACGCCTGCACCGCATCCACGTGGAAGTGCGTGCGGGCGTTGCGCGCCTTGATGCCGGCACCCAGCGCGGCGATATCCTGCACGGCGCCGGTTTCGTTGTTGACCGCCATACACGCCGCCAGCACGGTATTTTTGTCGATCTCCCGCAGGAATTTCTGCGTGTCGATATGTCCGTCCGCCTCGGGCATAATCTCTGTAACGGTAAAGCCCTCCTCCTGCAAGGCGCGGATGGGCAGCTGTACGCTGGGATGCTCAAAGCCGGTCACAACAATTTTGTTGCCCCAATGGCGGCGCGCCTTGGCAGCGCCCCAAACGGACATATTGTTGCTCTCGGAGCCGCAGGCGGTAAAATACACCTCGTCCTTGCGGCAGTGCAGGGTCTTGGCAATGCGCCCGCGGGCGGTGTCGATCCCGTCCTGTGCCGCCACGGCGGGGTCATACAAACTGCTGGGATTTGCCCAAAGCTCCACCAGCGCGTCGTGGATGGCCTCGGTCACAGCGGGGTCCACCTGCGTGGTGGCAGCGTTATCCAGATAATGAAGCTGCGGGTCGGAAAGCATAATGATTCCTCACATCTTTTTACAAACTTATACAGGATAGATTATACACGTTTGCGGGGATAAAAACAATCGTTTTTGTAAAATTTTACCCAACAAAAAAGCGCTTCGGCTTTGCGTAAAACCGAAGCGCATTTTCTGTTTGCTTATTCGCCGAAATCCTGGGCGGCTTTTTTCATCATCTCGCGGATGGGCAGGTTGTACGGGCAGCGCGGCTCGCACGCACCGCAGCCGATGCAGGCGCTTGCCTTGGTCTGCAAGGTGGCGTAGCGCTCGCGCCCCCAATTCTGCAGACCGTAACGGTTCAGATACCCTTGGAACAGGAACACGCTGGGGATCTGGATGCCCACCGTGCAGGGGGCGCAGTAGTTGCAGCGGCGGCAGAACTGCGTGCCCAGCGCATCGCGCACCTTCTGGCAGGCGGCTTGCTCGTCGGCGGTCAGGGGGGCGGTGTTCTCGGCACCCTTGACGTTGGCGTTCAGCTCCTCAATTTCCGCCATACCGGGGATGGCAACGGTCACGCCGGGGTTGGACAGCACATACCGCAGGGCGAGGTGTCCGTCCTCGATGGCACCGCCCGCCAAGGGCTTCATATCAATAAAGCCCTTGCCCAGCTCGGCGCAGCGGCGGATCAGCTCGGCGCCCTGCTGCTCCACAATATTATAGGGGAACATCACGGTTTCGATTTCCGGCACGTCCAGTGCTGCCTCAAACACGGCAGCCAGATGCGCCGTAATGCCGATATGTCCCACCACGCCGGCAGCCTTTGCCTCCAGCAGAGCTTCCATCGCGCCGCCGGGGGCAAGGATGGTTTTCAGTGCGTCAAGGCTCGGGTTGTGGAACTGGTACAGCTCGATATGGTCGGTGCGCAGGTTTTTCAGGCTGGTCGCCAGCTCCTTTTCCATATCCGCCTTGGTCACAGCGCGGCACTTGGTGGCTAAGATAAACTTGTCCCGCAAGCCGGCTTCCTGCAAAGCCTGCCCGATCCATTCCTCGCTGACGGTGTAGGCGCGGGCGGTGTCGATATAGTTGACGCCCGCCGCACTGGCTGCCTGCAGCAGGGCGCGGGTACCCGGCTGGTCAATGCGCTGGATGGGGATGCCGCCAAACCCCAAGCGGGAAACGGTCAGCCCCGTGCTGCCTAACGAAACATACTGCATTCAATATCCCTCCAATTTTCTCTATTATAGCACACAGCGCGCAAATTTCCACCCTTTATTTCCACCCTTTTTTATTGACAAAGCAGGCGCTTTGCGCTACCATACCTATATAATAAACTAAAGCGTTGAAGTGTGTAAGGAGGGGTTTTGTGTGAAATTCGGGTTTATCGGCTGCGGCAATATGGGCGGGGCTGTGGCAAGGGCGGTCTGCCGCGGGGCAGACCCCAAGGACGTGCTTTTGGCAAACCGCACGCCCGAAAAATCCGCCGCACTGGCTGCCGAGCTGGGCTGCCGGTGCGGCAGCAACGCCGAGGTCGCCAAGGACTGCGATTTTATTTTTCTGGCGGTCAAGCCCCAGATGATGGCGGATATGCTCAGCGATATTGCCCCCGTTTTAGAGGAACACGCCGACAGCCGTCCCTTTGTGCTGGTCAGTATGGCAGCCGGGCTGAGCATTGCCAAGGTGCGTCAGATGGCGGGCGGCGGCTACCCCACGCTGCGTATGATGCCCAACACCCCGGTGATGCTGGGCGCAGGGATGATCCAGTATTGCAGCGAGGGGGTTTCCCCTGCCCTGCTGCAAGCCTGGCTGGACGCGATGGCACCCGCCGGGCGGCTGGACGCCGTGCCGGAAACCCTGATGGACGCTGCCAGTGCGGTGTCCGGCTGCGGTCCCGCGTGGGCGTACCAGTTTATCGAGGCGCTGGCGGACGGCGGTGTTGCTGCCGGGCTGCCCCGCGCCAAGGCGCAGGAGTACGCCGCCCAGATGCTTTTGGGCAGCGCCCGTATGGTACTGGAAACCGGCAAGCACCCCGGCGAATTAAAGGATGCCGTGTGCAGCCCCGGCGGCTCGACGATACAGGGCGTGCGCACGCTGGAGCAGCGGGCATTCCGCGCCGCCGTGACCGACGCCGTGCTGGCTGCCTTTGACAAGACGAAGGAATTGGGGAAGTAATATGCGCATTGTGATAAAGGTCGGCACCAGCACCCTGGCACACCCCGGCGGGCGGCTGAACATCCGCCATACCGAGGATCTTGTCAAGGTGTGGAGCGACATCAAAAACGCCGGACACGAGCTGGTGGTCGTGTCCTCGGCAGCAACGGGGCTGGGCGTGGGCAAGCTGCAGATCGCCCGCCCGCAGGATATGGTCACCAAACAGGCAGCCGCCGCCGTGGGGCAGTGCGAGCTGATGTACACCTACGACCGGCTGTTCGGGCAGTACAACCACACGGTGGCGCAGATGCTGCTGACGTGGGAGGACTTTGACCACGAAAACCGCCGCGTCAACCTGCACAATACGCTGGAGCGGCTGCTGGAGCTGGGGGCAATCCCCATCATCAACGAGAACGACCCCATTGCCTGTGAGGAATATTCCCTGGGCGACAACGACACCCTCGCCGCCTTGGTGGCGGAGTGCATCCACGCCGATCTGGTGATTTTGCTCTCCGACATTGACGGGCTGTACACCGCCGATCCCCACACCCACCCGGACGCCCGGCTGATCCCGCTGGTGGAAAGCATCACCCCCGACATTGCCGAATTGGCGGGCGGGGCAGGCTCGGCACTGGGTACCGGCGGTATGGCGACCAAAATTTCCGCCGCACGGCGTGCCACCGCCGCCGGGGTGGATCTGATCATCGCCAACGGCGCGCACGCCGAGGTGCTGTACGATATTATGGACGGCAAGTCCGTGGGTACGCGGTTTGCCGGCAAAAAGGAGGCAGCGCAATGACCACGATGGAAATTTTGCAGGCTGCCCAGACGGCGCGTATGCCGCTGGCGCTGGCAGATACCGACACCAAGAACGCCGCGCTGGAGGCTATGGCGCAGGCATTGACGGCAGCCTCCGAGGACATTCTGGCTGCCAACCGCCGCGATCTGGACGCCGCGCGCGGGCATATCAGCGATGTTATGCTGGACCGTCTGGCGCTGACGCCCACCCGGCTGGCGGATATGGCCAAGGGCATCCGCGAGGTTGCCACCCTGCCCGACCCCGTGGGTACCGTGCTGCGGCGCATCGTGCGCCCCAACGGCTTGCTGATTGAAAAAACCGCCGTACCTATGGGCGTAATTGCCATCATTTACGAAAGCCGCCCCAACGTCACCGCCGATGCCGCCGCCTTGGCGGTCAAGGCGGGCAGCGCCTGTGTGCTGCGCTGCGGCAGGGATGCGTGGGCAAGCTGCCATGCCATCGTCACCGCGCTGCGCGCCGGGCTGCGCCGCGCCCACCTGCCCGAAACCGCCGTCAGCCTGGTGGAGGACACCAGCCACGACAGCGCCCGCCTGCTGATGACGGCGGACGGGTTGGTCGATTTGCTGATCCCGCGCGGCGGCGCCGGGCTGATCCGCACCTGCGTGGAAAACGCCACCGTACCCTGCATCCAGACCGGCACCGGCATCTGCCATGTGTATGTGGACGCTGCCGCCGACTTGAAGATGGCAGTGCGTATTGTCGAAAACGCCAAGACCAGCCGCCCCAGCGTCTGCAATGCCGAGGAGGTCTTGCTGGTACACCGCGATGTTGCCGCCGCGTTTTTGCCCATGCTGCAAAAGCGCTTGGTGACCGACCGCATCGCCGCCGGGGCAACGCCCGTGGAGCTGCGTCTGGACGAGCGCGCCGCCGCCCTGACGGACGGCACCCCCGCCGGACCCGAGGATTTTGACACGGAATTTTTGGATTACAAGCTGGCGGTCGCCGTGGTCAACAGCGTGCAGGACGCCATTGACCACATCGCCAAGCACTCGACCCACCACAGCGAGGCAATCATCACCGCCGACAAGGTCGCTGCGCGGCAGTTTACCGCCTGCGTGGACAGCGCTGCCGTCTATGTAAACGCCAGCACCCGCTTTACCGACGGCGGGGAGTTCGGTCTGGGCTGCGAGATGGGCATCAGCACCCAAAAGCTGCACGCCCGCGGTCCGATGGGCTTGGCGGAGCTGTGTACCTATAAATACATTGTGCAGGGCAGCGGCCAGATCCGCGGCAGCAGCACCTTACCGTCTTGTTAAACGCAAAAGCAAAAGCAGGATGCCCGACGGGCATCCTGCTTTTTTATACGCCGCTGTGCAGCTTTGCCAGCGCGGTGTATTCCTTTTCATTTTCAAGGATGGCGGCGGTCTGCGCGGCGCTGACCGGGCGCAGCACCCTGCCCGGCACGCCCACGACCAAGCTGCCCGCCGGGATGACTGCCTTTTCCGGCACCAGCGCCCCGGCGGCGATCAGACTGCCCGCCCCGATGACCGCACCGTTTAAAATGGTTGCGTGCATACCAATCAGGCAGTTGTCCCCCACCGTGCAGCCGTGTACCACCGCGCTGTGTCCCACCGACACCCCACGCCCCAGCGTCACATCCAAGCCGGGTCCCGTGTGCAGCACAGCGTTGTCCTGCACATTGGTATTTTCGCCCACCGTGATGCGCCCGGTATCGGCACGCAGCACAGCACCGTACCACACACTGCTGCCGGGCTGCAGCACCACCTCGCCCGCCAGCGTCGCATTGGGGGCAACAAACACCGCCTGCCCTGCCTTTGGGGATTTTCCGTTTACGATAAATTCTGCCATTTTGCAACACCTCTGCCTTTACTATACGCGCCGCAACAAAAAATTGCAAGATGCCCGCCGGGTGTGCTACAATAGAGGCTATAAGGAGTGGAAGTACCTATGGCTATTAAAATGATTTGCAGCGACATTGACGGCACGCTGCTGCAATACGGCAAAAAAGAACTGGAAGGCGAAATTTTTGACCAGATCCGCGCCCTGCACCAAAAGGGCATTTTGTTCTGCCCGGCATCGGGGCGGCAGTACACCAGCCTGCGCAGGCTGTTTGCCCCCGTGGCGGACTGCTGCGCCTTTTTGTGCGAAAACGGCGGTGTGCTGTACAAGGATGAGCAGTGTCTTGCCGAAAGCCCCATGCCCCGCGCCTTAGCGGAGGAGATCGCGCTGGATTTCTGGAACCGCAGCGACGAACGCGGCGAGGTGATGCTGTCCGGGCAGAACTGCGCCTATCTGATGGAGCGGGGTCTGGGGATGCTGGATCGCATCCGGTTTATCGGCAACCGATACCGCGTAATTACCCACCCTGCCGACGTGCCGGAGGATATTGTAAAAGTTTCGGTCTATCTGTATGAGGGGGTCGACGCTTACACCGAGCGCTTTGTCCCCCGCTGGCAGAACGCCAACTGCGCCGTGGCAGGTCCGTATTGGATCGACACCACCACCGCCAACAAGGGCATCGGCGTGCAGAGCCTGTGCCGCGTACTGGGCTTTGCCCCGGATGAGGTGATGGCTTTCGGGGACAATTACAACGATGTTTCGATGCTGGATCTCGTGGGGACGCCCTATATTATGGACGGCGCTGCCGCCGAGCTGCGCCGCCGCTACCCGCTGCACACCCCCCGCCCGGAGGACATCCTGCGCACCATGCTGTAAGCGCAAGCCCCGCCCGAAGCGGTAACCTTGTTTATTTTTGACCAAAATGACCAAAAGAAGCCGCATTATTTTCCCCTTTTTCCGTTGACGTTGTGCAAAAAGTATGTTATTATAATAACGACTTAATGCTGGCTGTACGCCTGAACGGCTTGCAGCCTTTGGGAGGAAATTGCTATGAAAGAATTCACCTATACCATCAAGGAGCCTGTTGGCATCCACGCACGTCCCGCCGGTATGCTGGCCAAGGAAGCCAAGACCTGCCAGAGCACCGTTACCATCGTCAAGGGCGATAAGTCCGTTGACGCTACCCGCCTGATGGCTCTGATGGGCATGGGCATCAAGTGCGGCGACACCGTTACCGTCCGCATTGAGGGCGCTGACGAGGACACTGCCGCCCCCGCTTTGGAGAAGTTCTTCAACGAAAATCTGTAAGGAACCACCAAGGCTGCGGCCGCCTGTAGAACGGCGGTCGCAGTTTTTCGTATAAGGAGGTTGCAAGATGATCACCATTCAAGGCAAGGGTGTTTCCGCCGGTGTCGGCGTTGGCCCTTTGTATTTTTACCGCCGCGCTACGGTGGAAATCCACAACACCACCGTGGAGGACACCGACGCCGAGTGGCACCGCTTTAAGGGCGCGCAGACCGGCGCCGTAGAGCAGCTGGGCGTTCTGGCCGAGCAGGCGCGCGCCGAGGCCGGCGACGAAGCCGCCATGCTGTTTGAAACCCACCAGATGATGGCGGAGGACCTCGACTATGAGGAAGCCATCGAGGATCTTATCGTCAACCAGAAGCTGAACGCCGAGGCCGCCGTTTCTCAGGTAGCCGAGCAGTTTGCCGCGATGTTTGCCGCGATGGACGACACCTATATGCAGGCGCGTGCCGCCGACGTGCAGGATGTCAGCCAGCGCATTATCGGCATTTTGTGCGGCGTGGTGCAGGGCGGCATCGCCTCCGATGTGCCGGTTCTGCTGGCAGCCGACGACCTTGCCCCGTCCGAAACCATCCAGCTGGACAAGTCCAAAATTCTGGGCTTTATCACCGCCGGCGGTTCCGGCTCCAGCCACACTGCCATTTTGGCGCGCACGATGGGCATCCCCGCCATTGTCGGTATGGGCGACGCCCTGAAGCCCGAGTACGAGGGTCGTCAGGCAATTGCCGACGGCAGCACCGGTGCGCTGGTCATCGACCCCGATGACGAAACCCGCGACCGCCTGCTGAAAAAACGCGAGGAGCAGCTGCGCCTGCAGCGCCTGCTGGAAACCCTGAAGGGGCAGGAGAACGTGACCAAGGACGGCAAGACCGTGCGCGTTTACTGCAACATCGGCTCGCCGGAGGATGTCCACGCCGTGCAGGTCAACGACGGCGGCGGCATCGGCTTGTTCCGCAGCGAATTTTTGTATCTGAACACCAAGGACTACCCCACCGAGGACGAGCAGTTTAACGCCTACAAGCAGGTTCTGTCCGATATGGACGGCAAGGAAGTCATCATCCGCACGCTGGATATCGGCGCGGACAAGCAGATCGGCTACTTTAACCTGCCCAAGGAGGACAACCCCGCCATGGGTATGCGTGCGCTGCGCATCTGCCTGAACCGCCCGGAGATTTTCCGCGTGCAGCTGCGCGCTTTGTTCCGCGCCTCTGCCTACGGCAAGCTGGGCATTATGTTCCCCATGGTCACCAGCGTGTGGGAGGTGCGCGAGGCGAAGCGTATGTGTGAGGAGGTCAAGCGCGACCTCAAGCACGAGGGCATCCCCTACAGTGACGATGTCAAGATCGGCGTTATGATCGAAACCCCCGCCGCCGCCGTGATCAGCGACCGCCTTGCCAAGGAAGTGGATTTCTTCAGCATCGGCACCAACGATCTGACCCAGTATACGCTGGCGTGCGACCGCCAGAACAACGACCTGGGTCGTTTCTACAACCCGCATCACCCCGCTGTGCTGCGCCTGATCCAGATGGTCACCGAGAACGCCCACAAGAACGGCATTTGGGTGGGCATCTGCGGCGAGCTGGGCGCAGACCTGACGCTGACCGAAACCTTCCTTGCCATGGGCGTGGATGAGCTTTCCGTCACGCCGCGCGCCGTGCTGCCCCTGCGCAACGCCGTGCGTATGACCGACACCCGCGAAACCAGCCAGCGCATTTTGGACGATCTGGCGGAGGATTACGAAGCCCGGTAAAACCAACAGCCTATAAAAATACCGCCCCGAACCGTAGGGTTCGGGGCGGTATTTTTGTTGTTGCCATATTCCGCGATATTGCGGTGTTTTCCGGAAGGTTTGTAGGGGACGCATATATGCGTCCCGTGGCGGTTTATCCGGTATATTGCATTGCCCGGATGGCTGCGGCGGGCGGCATATATGCCGCCCCTACAAACCAACCCATAAATTTTTTGCGTAAACGTTATACCGCGGGCGGGGTGAGTCACCCCGCCGGGGAATTTGGCAGCCACCGCAAATTTACCCCTCATCAGCCACCTGCGGTGACAGCTTCCCCCAAAGGGGGAAGCCTTTATCGGCGGAGCCGTAAGACGGGAGCGGGTGGGCGGGGCGTCCAAAGAAAGTACACAAGGTACACTCAATCGATCGCAATACTCCACGCAAAGGTCTTGCTTTCGCCGGGGTTCAGCTCCTCGTGCTTGCCCGGCTCGTTGACGGAGTTTGCCCAGCCGTTCCACGGCTCCATGCAGACAAAGCTCTCGGCATCCTGCTGCCACAGCACACCGTTGCCGAAATTCGGCTCGTCAAAGGCAACCTCGACCTTGTGTCCGCTGACAATATCCTCCAACCGCATGGGGGACTTAACGCCGGTCAAAAGGCGGACGGAATCCGCACTGCCCGGCTTGCGGGTCAGGGTAATGGTTTCGGGGGCGGCGGGCTGCTCGCCCTTGGCGTTCTCGCTGCAGGTGGCAGCATCGATGGCAAAGCTGACATTGTCCAGCTTGCTGGCGGCAAAATACGGGTGGAAGCCCACACTGTACGGCAGCACCTTGTCGCCGGTGTTCTGCACCGTCAGGGCAAGACCTGCGCGGTTGCCGTTCAGCGTGTAGCGCATGGTCAGCTTGAAATCAAACGGGTAGACGAACTTGGTCAGACCGTTGGGCGTCAGCGTCAGCTCCACGGCGGTATCGGTCGCCTTGCTGACCTGCCACGGCAGCAGGTCGGCAAAGCCGTGTACCTCCATGGGGTAATCGGCACCGGCAAAGTGATGCACACCGCCGTCCGGCTTGCCGCAGTTGGGGAACAAAATCGGCACGCCGCAGCGGGGGCGGTCGGTGGATTCAAAGTTTTTGTCGCGCAGCCAGAGATACTCCTCCCCGTTTTTGGTGAAGGAGGTCGCCATACCGCCCTTTTCGGGCGTGATGGTCAGGGCGTACTCGCCGTCGGTCAGAGTCATAGTTTTGTACGAAACACCGTATTTTTCGTAGATACCAAACGTCAGGTTAGACATAAAATCGCTCCTTTCTTGTTACAGCACAACGCCGTCCTTGAAGATGGAAATTTCACGGAAGCCTTTTTCCTCCGCCTTGGTCTTTTTGCCGCTTGCCACATCCAGCACCAGGCGGTACAAATCGGCGCCCGCCTCGTCCAAGGTGCAGGCACCGTCCGCCACAACACCGGCGTTGAAGTCGATCCACGTCTTTTTCTTTTCTGCCAGCTGGCTGTTGGTGGCGATCTTCAGCGTGGGAGCGGGTGCGCCGAACGGCGTGCCGCGCCCGGTGCTGAACAGCACCATGTGCGCACCGGCGGCGGTCAGCGCGGTGGCGGAAACCAAGTCATTGCCGGGACCGTACAGCATATTCAAGCCCTTGGTGGTGACCGGCTCGCCGTAGTCGATGACGTCCATAATGGGCGCAGAGCCGCCCTTCTGCACGCAGCCGCAGGACTTATCCTCCAGCGTGGTGATGCCGCCCTGCTTGTTGCCGGGGCTGGGGTTGTCGTAGACGACCTCGTTGTGGCTGATAAAATACTCTTTAAAGCCGTTGATCATCCTGACCGCCTTGTCAAACACCTGCTCGTTCTGGCAGCGGTTCATCAAAAAGCCCTCGGCACCGAACATCTCCGGCACCTCGGTCAGCACGGTGGAGCCGCCGCGGGCGCACAGCATATCGCTGAAACGACCAATGGTGGGGTTGGCGGTAATGCCGGACAAACCGTCCGAGCCGCCGCACTTCATACCGACCACCAGCTCGCTGGCGGGGATCTCCTCGCGCTGAAACTGCCCGGCGTAGGCAGCCAGCTCTTTCAAAATTTCGCGTCCTGCCGTCAGTTCATCCTCGACATCCTGGCAGGTCAGGAACTTGACGCGGTCGGGGTCATATTCGCCCAGCTCCGCCAGGAACTGGTCGTGGGTCAGGTTTTCGCAGCCAAGGCTCAGCACCAACACCGCGCCCGCGTTGGGGTGGCGGGTCAGGGCAGCCAGCAGCTTGCGGGTCTGGGCGTGGTCGTGTCCTGTCTGGGAGCAGCCGAACGGATGGGTAAAGGTGTACAGCCCGTCGATGGAGCCGCTGACCAGATCCTGATTGTCGCGCACCAGCGCCTTGGCGCAGTCATTGACGCAGCCGACGGTGGGGATGATCCAGATCTCATTGCGGATGGCGGCGCGCCCGTCCTTGCGGCGGTAGCCCATAAAGGTTTCGGCGGGGGCGGGGGTCAGCGGGTGAACGTCGGGATGGTAGCTGTACTCGATCTCGCCGGAGAGGTTGGTCTTGATGTTGTGGGTGTGCATCCAGGTTCCGGGTACGGCATCCGCCGTGGCGTGACCGATGGGAAAGCCGTACTTGATGACGTTTTCGCCGGTCTTGATGGGCGCGATCGCCATCTTGTGACCTTGGGGAATGTCCTCCACTGCAGTGACGGTGGTGTTTTCCACCGGCACGGCGGTACCCTTGGCGATGGGATGCAGCGCCACGACCACGTTGTCGGCGGGGTTGATTTTGATGGCAATGGGCATAGGGAACTCCTTACTTTTGTATGATACAGAAAAAGAATAAATAATAAATGCAGTTTTGTCAATAAAGCCTTTTTCGGGTAGAAATGTAGGGATGGGTCTATCTCCGCGCTAAGAGCCGCCGCTGTGCGGCGGTTGCGCTCCGAAACGCGCCTGCGGGCGCAGTGACCCATCCGCACCACTGGCTGCGCGCAGCGCATTGAATCGCGCCGAACGGCGCGTGTTTTAACGATATATCGTACTATCAGTCAAGCTGCACGGAACGGTCGAGACCGTTCCCTACAAACCAACCGAAGGTTCGCAATTCTCCCGTTGGGGTTATTGACGGTCTGTATTTATTATTTATTCTTTATGGTTTCTTATTTGTCGATCACAGGCAGCTCTTGTAGGCAGCCAGTGCGCCCTGCTCACGGATGAGGGTCAGGTTCTTGACGGTCGCCGCCTCAAAGCCGGGTACCTGCGTCAGGTCACGACCCCACATCTTCTCGTTGGTCATAACGGCGTGGACGAGGGTGGGTACATCGTCGTTCTTATGCTCGTTGTAGAACTCCAACACCCAGCGGTCGTCGGACACGGTGTACTCGTTGCCCTTGGCGCGCTTGCAGACCAGACCCTTGTCGGTCAGCTCCTGCACATCGTTGGTGTAGAAGGCAATGTAAGCGGCAAAGCTCATCGTCAGGCAGGTGGGCAGCTTGCCGTTCTTCTCGACATACTCGAGGAAGGAGGGCATATTGCGGGCGCACCACTTGGAGGTGGAGTTCAGCGAGATGCTCATCAGCTCGTGGTTGACGAAGGGGTTGTTGAAGCGGTCCTGCACGGCGGCGGCAAACTTCTTGCAATCGTCCTGATCCAAGGGCAAAATCGGTACGATTTCGTCGCTCAGCATCTTGTTCATATAGCCCAGAACGGTGGCGTCGTGCATACAATCGCGCACGATGTCAAAGCCCGCGAGGTAGGCACCCAGCACAAAGCCGGTGTGGGCGCCGTTCAGGATGCGCACCTTGCGCTTTTTGTACGGGCTCATATCGGGGGTGACAAAGACGTGGTTCTCGATGCCCGCCTTGCGGAAGGGCAGCACGTCGTTCAGCTTGGTATCGCCCTCAATGACCCAGACGCCGAACACTTCGCCCACGTCCAGCAGGGGGTCGGCGTAGCCGTGCTTGGCTTCCAGCTCAGCGACTTCCTTGGGGTCGCGGATGCGGCCGGGTACGATGCGGTCCACCAGAGAGCCGCAGAAGGTGCAGTCCTCGTTGACGTACTTCTTGAAGCCGTCGTCAAGACCCCACTGGTCAATGTACCGGTTGACGCACTTCAGCAGCTCCTTGCCGTTGTTGTCGATCAGCTCGCACGCCAGCATGATGATGCCCTTTTTGCCCGCCTGATAGCGGTGGTACAGCACCTGCGTCAGCTTGCCGGGGAAGCTGGAGGCAGGCTCATCGTTGAGGTTACAGGCGGGGTCGTAGACGATGCCTGCCTCGGTGGTGTTGGAAACAATGATTTCGAGGTCATCGCTGGCGGCAACCTCCATCATCTGGGCAAAGCCCTCTTTTTCATACGGGTTCAGGCAGCGGGACACGCTGGAGATCACGCGCTTATCGTCCACCTTTTTGCCGTTCTCGCTGCCGCGCAGGTACAGGGTGTACAGACCCTCCTGCTCGTTGATCATCTTGGCAAGACCGGGGGCAATGGGCTGTACCAGCACGCATTTGCCGTTCCAGTCGGCTTTTTCGTTGGCAAGGTCAAACCAGTAATCCACAAAGGCACGCAGGAAGTTGCCCTCGCCGAACTGCAGGACCTTTTCGGGGGCGGACTTTTTGATGTAGCCGGTGTAGCCGGACTTTTCCAGAACTTCATAGTTTAAGGTTTCCATAAACGCTCTCCTTAATCGTTTCTGTTACCGGGGCAGCGGCGCAAATTCCGTGCTGCCCTTGGGGCATACTGCCCCGCTGATAGCTTTATTGTAGTTTGTTTTTTGACCCGCGTCAAGATTCTAACTTGGCATAGCGTACATATTTTGCGCACATTTTGCCCCGTTTTGGGGTTTCCACATACTGCACAACAAAAGACTGCATTTTTTGGCTACATTTTCAGCTAAACCGCAATTTTCGCAACTTGTTCTTGCAGGGATTTTTATGTATAATACAAGCAAGGTATGCGTTTTTGGGGCATTTTGGGTGCGCAAAGTATGTGCGCCCGCCCGCCGCGCACACGTTTTATCTATTTATCATTTTTATAAGGAGCGTCTATACAATGAAGGCTTTTATGGACAAGAACTTCCTGTTGGAGACCCCCACCGCGCAGCATCTGTACCACGATTATTCCGCCAAGCTGCCCATCGTGGACTACCACTGCCACATTCCCCCGCAGGAAATCTATGAGGATCGCCGCTTTGAGAACATCGCACAGGTCTGGCTGGGCGGTCATCAGGTTCTGGCTGACGGCAGCGATTCCTACTTCGGTGACCACTACAAGTGGCGCGTGATGCGCTCCAACGGTGTGCCGGAGGAATACATCACCGGCGACAAGCCCGACCGTGAGCGTTTTCAGAAATTTGCCGAGAGCCTGGAAATGGCCATCGGCAACCCCATGTACACCTGGTGCCATCTGGAGCTGAAAAAATACTTCGGCTATGAGGGCGTGCTGAACGGCGAAACCGCCGAGGAAGTCTGGAACCTGTGCAACGACAAGCTGCAGAACGACCCCAAGATGACCGTGCGCGGCTTGATTGAGCAGAGCAACGTCGCCATGGTCGGCACCACCGATGACCCCATCGACACGCTGGAATGGCACAAGAAGATCAAGGAAGATCCCTCCATCAAGGTCGTGGTCGCTCCCTCCTTCCGCCCCGACAAGGCGCTGAACATCCGCAAGGAAGGCTTTGCCGACTACATCCATAAGCTGGAGAACGTCGTCGGTCGCAAGTTTGCCTGCGTCAACTGCGTTGTCAAGGCGCTGGACGAGCGCCTGCAGTTCTTTGTGGAGATGGGCTGCCGCGCTTCTGACCACGGTCTGGACTACGTTCCCTTTGTGGAAACCGACGCCGACAAGGCGACCGCCGCCTTCAAGAAGGCGATGGCGGGTGAAGCCCTGACCCAAGAGGAAGGCGACGCCTACACCACCTATCTGCTGCTGGCACTGGGTCGTCTGTACAAGAAGTACCACGTTGTTATGCAGATGCATTACAGCTGCCTGCGCAACGTCAACGAGAAGATGTTCCGCAAGCTGGGTCCCGACACCGGCTTTGATATGATCGCCGTGACCGATTGCAGCGCCAGCATCAGCAGCCTGCTGAGCGCGCTGACCGCCACCGGCGAATGCCCCAAGGTCATTCTGTACAGCCTGAATCCCACCGATTTCGATATGCTGGGCACCCTGCTGGGGTCCTTCCAGGATGACGAGGTTCCCGGCAAGATTCAGCTGGGTTCTGCCTGGTGGTTCTGCGACACCGACGACGGTATGTACCAGCAGATGAAGACGCTGGCACGCCTTGGCTTGCTGGGCAACTTTATCGGTATGCTGACCGACAGCCGCAGCTTCCTGAGCTACACCCGCCACGAGCTGTTCCGCCGCCTGATGTGCAATCTGATCGGCAACTGGGTCGAGAACGGGCAGTATCCCAACGACGAAAAGACTCTGCAGAAGATCGTCGAGGGCATCAGCTACAACAACGCCAAGCGTTATTTTAACCTGTAAGATCTCCGTTTAAAAAATCCCGGCAGACGCGCGTCTGCCGGGATTTTTTGCTGTCGTTCACACAGAGTCCTGCCCGCCCAGCTCGTAATCGGCGCAGGCATCCAAAATCATTGCCTCCAACTCCTTGGCGGCACGGCTCAGATACTGGCGGCGCTGCTTTAGAAAGCAGATTTTCCGCTTGGGGATGGGCGTTTTCAGGTCCAGACGGCGGATATCGCTGTAGCCGCCCTCATCCTGCAAAAAGGATTCCGGCACAAAGCCCACGCCCAGCTGCCCGCGCACCATCGGCAAAATCTGGTCAGCGGTCGCCGCCTCGATATCCGGGCGCAGCGCCAGCGTCTGGCGGGCAAAAAAGTCCGAATAAAAAGCAAAGGTCGAGGTGTTGGGTCCCAAGCAGATCAGCGGGTACTCTGCCAGCTCGGGCAGGGACAGCCTGCGCCCCCACAGCTCCGAAAACGCCGCGCCGCAGATGGGTACCTCCTGTACCTCCATCACCGTGCGCTCCTGCAGCGAATCCGGCACCTCGGCGGGGGTGGTGACCATGGCAAAATCCGCCAGACCGTTTTTCAGCACGTCGATCGCCTGCGGGGTCGGGTGGTTGAACATACGGATGCGCACGCCGGGGTAGCGCTTGCGGTAGTCGCGCAGCAGCGGCAAAAGGCAGCAGCGCAGCGAGATTTCGCTGGCGGAGATCGTGACCACGCCGCCCTGCAGCCCGCGCTCGGCGGTCAGCTCCTCCTCCCCCGTTTGAATGTGCGCAAACGCGCGGGAGATATGCTCGTACAGCCGCTCGCCCTCCGGCGTAAGCTCTGCCCCCCGGTGCGAGCGCGCAAACAGCTTACAGCCCAGTGCCTGTTCCAGGTTCTTGATGGTGCGGGTTACGTTGGGCTGGTTGTTCATCAGCACCGCTGCCGCCTGCGTAAAACTGCGATATTTGGCAACATAGTAAAAAACACGGTAACTGTCATAGCTGATATTCATACGAATCACCATATCAAATTGATATACTTGCACAATAAAATTAACATTTTTAATATACCTATATTGTGATTATAATAGGTATGTTGACGAAAGTCAAGACTTTGGGAGGGAATGTAGTATGGCAGAAAAAATGCCTCAGATCGTTTGTATCGGTCGTCAGTACGGCAGCGGCGGGCGCGAGGTCGGCGAGCGCCTGGCCAAGCTCTTGAATATCCCCTGTTACGATAAGGTCCTTGTTACCGAGACCGCCATCCAGTCCGGTTTGAGCGAGGCGTATATCAAGAACGAGGACGAGACCCCCGGCCAGAGCCGCTGGTTCCTCAGCGGCAACCCCTTTGCGGACAACGCCGCGCTGACCGATGCCTTTTACTCCGGCAGCCAGGTCACCTACGACACCCAGCGGGACATCATCCACCAGCTGGCACAGCGCGGTCCCTGCGTGTTTGTGGGGCGCTGCGCCGCCGCCATTCTGAACCGCAGCGACGTTGTATCGGTCTTTATCTACGCAGACGAGGAGGACTGCATTGCCCGCGTGATGCAGCGCAACAACCTGACCGCACAGGAGGCCGCCAAGCGCATCAAGCATATCAACCGTATGCGCAAAAAGTACCACGCCTTTTACGCGGACTCTGACTGGGGACAGCCCGACAGCTACGACCTGATGCTTTCCACCAGCAAACTGGGCATTGACGGCTGCGTCGAACTCATTCGCGATGCTCTGAACCTGCCGAAAGAAGGTGCCTCCCATGAATAAAGACCTGACCGTGGGCAATCCCGAATCGGTTTTGTGGAAATTCTGCCTGCCGCTGTTCGGCAGCATCGTGTTCCAGCAGCTGTACAACATTGCCGACAGCCTTGTGGCGGGCAAGTTCATCGGCGAGAACGCCCTCGCCGCCGTGGGCAACAGCTATGAGATCACGCTGATTTTTATCGCCTTTGCCTTTGGCTGCAACATGGGCTGCAGCGTCATTGTGTCGCAGTACTTCGGTGCCAAAAAATACGGCAAGATGAAAACCGCCGTTTCCACCGCCTGCATTGCCAGTGCCGTGCTGTGCGTGGCGCTGATGGCGGGCGGCATCCTGGGCTGCGGCGCGCTGCTGCAGCTCATCAACACCCCCGCCGAGGTCTTTGCCGACTCGCAGCTGTACCTCGACATTTACATCTGGAGCCTGCCGTTCGTTTTCTTTTATAACATTGCTACGGGTATTTTCTCGGCGCTGGGCGATTCCAAGACGCCGTTCATCTTCCTGGCCATCTCCTCGACCGCGAACATCGGTATGGACATTCTGTTCGTGACCGCCTTCAAAATGGGGGTGGCGGGCGTGGCCTGGGCAACCTTCCTGTGCCAGGGTGTCAGCTGTGTGCTGGCGGTGCTGGTGGTTTTTCTGCGGCTGAAAAAAGTCGAGAGCGGCACCGGCAAGTCCCCGCTTTTCTCCTGGCCTATCTTCAAAAAAATCGTTGTCATCGCCGTGCCCAGCATCCTGCAGCAGGGTTCCATCTCGGTGGGCAACATCATCATTCAATCGGTCATCAACAGCTTCGGTCCCGGCGTTATGGCAGGCTACTCGGCCGCTGTCAAGCTGAACAACCTGGTCATCACCTCGTTTACCACCCTGGGCAACGGCATCTCCAACTACACAGCCCAGAACATGGGTGCCCGCAAGCTGGAGCGCATCAAACAGGGGTTCCGCGCCGGCGTCAAGATGGTATGGATGCTCAGCGCCCCGCTGCTGGTGCTGTACTTCTTTGCCGGGCGGGTGCTTTTGCAGCTGTTCCTCAATGATCCCTCGGCTGCCGCCATGGACACCGGCATCATCTTCCTGCGCATTCTGTCGCCCTTCTATTTCATCGTTTCCGCCAAATTGGTGGCGGACGGCATCTTGCGCGGTGCGGGGTTGATGGATCGCTTTATGATCGCAACCTTCACCGACCTGATTCTGCGCGTGGTGCTGGCGCTTGTGCTGTCCAAGACGGCGCTGGGTTCCACCGGCATCTGGTGCGCCTGGCCCGTGGGCTGGACGGTGGCCGCCGTTATGTCCTACAACTTCTACCGCAACGGTCCGTGGAAAGCCGCGCAGACTGCTGAGGTATAAAGGCAACACCGCATAATTCCCGCCTTACGGCTTAAGCACCGCTCCGGCGGCTGCGG
>ERZ1034691.844-NODE-844-length-21779-cov-16.040600_pt1 | contig 21779 bp, 15 predicted proteins | sample MGYA00520638_ERZ1034691 | MGnify/ENA primary metagenome ERZ1034691 (study PRJEB33766, sample SAMN09781763) | gut metagenome | biome: gut microbiome | host: Homo sapiens | place: Madagascar | study: EMG produced TPA metagenomics assembly of the PRJNA485056 data...
ATGGGCTTTTCAGCGGCCGCCCCTCGCGGGACAGCTTGATTATATTACCACAGGTAGTCATACTTTGTCAACAGGTTTTTTGAATTTTTTGACAAATTTCGGGCAGAATTTTTGGGCAGTGTGTATATTGTGGTGGGTCGGCGTTTTGGCACAAGTTGTGGGGGAAGATTGCGGGAGGAGTAGAGGAAAGCCTTCCCCCTTGGGGGGGAAGGTGGCGCGGAACGCGCCGGATGAGGGGGATATGTCCGGCAGTTGCCCCCTCATCAGTCACCTGCGGTGACAGCTTCCCCCAAAAGGGGAAGCCATATAGGCGGTTTGCCCGTTATTTTCATTATATTATTAAGGTTGCGGGCGGGGCGTGCCCCGCCCCTACGGGGTGGTGAAATTTTGTGTGTTGCGGCAACCGTAAAACAGCAAGGAGGGGTCAAGACCCCTCCCTACAAATAACCGGGAGATAAACAGTTATAGGAAAAGCACCTATTATTGGCAGGTTTGTAGGGAACGGTCTTGACCGTTCCGTGCGGTTTAGCCGTTAGGTTGCATTGCCGGGACGGCTGCAACGGGCGGCATATATGCCGCCCCTACGGAGTACCCGTAATATTGTGATTACCGCAAAGTCGCGGGCGGGGCTTGCCCCGCCCCTACATCGCACTATATCAAAATGTGTCTGCATAGCGGACACACCAAATCTTAACTCTTAATGCCGCGTTTCCCCCTTGCATTTTCTACCTTATTATAATATAGTAGAACTAATCAAACTACCGCATCGAGGTGCTTGCACAATGATCTTAGCCTTAAACATCGGCAACTCCCACATTACCTTCGGCGGGTACACCGCGGACGGCAAGCTGGTTTTTTCGTCCCGGCTGTTCGCGGATTCCGCCCTCAGCAGTGACGAGCTGCTGTACAAAATCGTCAATATGCTGGCGCTGTACGGCGTAGAGCCGCACCAGATCACCGGCGTGATCTTTTCCAGCGTGGTGCCTACGCTGACCGGGCGCCTGCGCGAGGCGCTGCGCAAAATGAGCGAAGCCCCGGTCATGGAGGTCGGTCCCGGCTTAAAAAGCGGCGTGCGCATCCGCATGGACACCCCCGCGCAGCTGGGCGGCGAGCTGCTTTGCGCCGTGGTCGGGGCGCTGCAGCGCACCGCGCCCCCCATGGTCGTTATCAACTTTGACACCGCCACCACCCTGCTGGCGGTCGATGCCGCAGGTACGCTGGTGGGCGGCGCCATTCTGCCCGGTCCGCAATGCTCGCTGGCGGCGCTGGTCGCCAACACCGCGCAGCTGCCGCAGGTCGAGCTGGACGCCACGCCGCGCCGCGTCATCGGCACCAACACGCCGGACTGCCTGCAAAGCGGCATCGTGTACGGCACCGCCGCCATGCTGGACGGCATGGTGCAGCGCTTTTGCGCCAAGCTGAACGCCCCTGGCGCGGCGGTGATTGCCACCGGCACGCTGCCCGCCAGCATCCGCAATGCCTGCACGGCGGAAATTGACTACCGCGCCACGCTGGTGCTGGACGGTCTTTTTACAATTTGGACTAAAAATACAAGACGTTGATTTTTCAACAGCGTTTTCAACACACTGTGGAAAACTCCCCGCTTTTCCCCCGAGTTTTCCACCAAATAAAAAGTCCGCTGCCCTGTGCGGCGGACTTTTCTTTTTCGCGGTAGTGTGCTATAATTAGCGTGAATTTTCTGAAATAAGAAAGGTTTTTCCACAAATATGGCAGATAAATTGCAAAACTTTTTCCACAAGCCTGCGGTTTTCCACACGGTTTTTCCCCTGCTGCTGGCGCTGGCGGCGGCGTTTGTCGGCTGGTTTCAATTGGAGCTTTCCGACAGTGTCCCCGCCGCGTATCTGGCGGCGCAGTGGCCCGTTTTTGCGCCGCTGAACGCCCTGACCGCGCTTTGCATCACGCTGCTTTTGTACGCGCTGACCGGGCGCTGGAGCCGCGCCACCGGGCTTTCGGGCGCGGTGGTGACCGTGCTGGCGCTTGTCAACTACTACACGCGCGACCTGCACGGCTCCGCCGTTATGCCGGAGGATGTCCTCAACCTGTCCACCGCCGCCGAGGTCATGGGCAGCTACACCCTGCAAATCACCGGCAGGGTGGTCTGCATTGTGCTGTTGTATCTGCCGGTTTTGCTGGCGGCGTGGCTGCAAGCCCGCCTTTGCGCCGACCTGCCCAAGCACGCCGCGCCCAAGGCACGCGCCGCGCGGTATGCGGGGTGTGCGGCGGGCATTTTTGCCGTTTTGTACGCGGGCTATTTTGCCCCGTTTGCCCCGCTGCCCCGCAGCGATGCGGGCTGGACGTGGCAGACCGCCTACTACCGCCACGGTTTTTTGGCGTCCTCGGTGGAGGCGTTCCGCCTGCTGGGCGACCCGGTCATTCAGCCCGCAGGGTATGACGAAGCTGCCCTGCCCGGCATAGCCGCCTTGGCAGACGACCGCCCCGCCGCCGAAACCGACGACCGCCCCGACATTGTGCTGATCTTAAACGAAAGCCTGTACGACTTTTCGCTTGTGACCGACCTGCAAGCCGACGCCGACCTGCTGCCGGTCATCAACGCCCTGCCCAACGCGGTGCGCGGGCATACGGTCAGCGCCAATGTGGGCGGCGGCACCAACGTGACCGAGTACGAAATGCTGACCTCCAACTCCCCCATGCTGGCACCCACCGTCACGCCGTTCAACGGGCTGGCGCTTTCCGGTGCCAACAGCGTTGTGGGGTATCTAAAATCCTTGGGCTACACCACCATGGCGGCGCACCCCTACACCGCGTCCAACTATCGGCGTGACGCCGCGTGGCAGCAGCTGGGCTTTGACGAAACCCATTTTATGCAGGACTTCCCCACGCAGGAAACCTACGGCAGCCGCCCCTACCAGACCGATTCCGCCACCTACCGGGACTGGCAAGCCCTGTACGAAGCAATGCCCGCATCCCAGCCGCGCTTTTGCTTTTTGGTGACCATACAGACCCACGGCGACTACACAATGAACGATGCATCGCAAAATCTTGTCCACGCCGCCACCGACTACGGCGCGTTTGACCACTCCATGGACGAATACCTCAGCTGCGTGCAGTTGAGCGATGCCGCCTTTGGCGAGCTGTGCGCCTATTTTTCCGAGCAGTACGCCCGCACGGGGCGCAAGGTCATTGTGGCAATGGCGGGCGACCACGCCCCCAGCTTTGTCACCCACGTTTCCGACCCCGCCTTGGGCGCAGGCAGTGAGCTGGCGCTGCTGCAGCGCTGCACGCCCTTTGTCATTTGGGCAAACTACCCGCTGCCCAACGCCGACGCCGCCCAAAACCCCGCCGACCCGCTGAACCGTATGGATATGGTCATGCTGACCCCCACCCTGCTGGAACAGGCGGGCTTGCCGCTGAGCGGCTACTACCGTTACCTGCTGGCGCTCAAGGACGCTGCCCCCGTGGTGACCGGCGGCGAGGACTACACCCTGCCCGACGGCACCGCCGCCCGCTTTGGCGCCGACCCCGCGCGCGATGCGCTGGTGCGCGGCTATTTTGCTTGGGAATACAACAACATCGGCACCCGCGCCGACCGCATCCAGACATTTTTTGAACCGTAAGGGAGGCTTGCCCCATGAACCGGCGAAACGAAAGACAAAAAGGCTTTACCCTGATTGAATTGCTCGTTGTGCTGATTATAATCGCCGTGCTGGCGGCGGTTCTGGTACCCGCGCTGACAAGCTATGTGGACGACGCGCGCGAGAAAAAGGCAGTCAGCGAGGCGCAGGTCTGCGTGACCGCCGCCACCGAATGGGCAGCCGTGCAGCGCACCGCGCTGATTTCACAGGCGTACCAAAACAATAAGCCGTTTGCAGATGCTTATAAGGCAGCCGCCGACACCGCCAAATGGTCCACCGACTATGACGCGCTAAACACCGCCGCCCCGACAGTGACCGGCACCCTGGCGCTTGCGGAGGGCGACGGGCAGTATTTCCTGCGCCCCGATTCCACGCCCGACGACACCACCGATCTAGCGATGAAAACCACGGTGCAAACCGCAGCTGGGGTGGACGGCAGGCTGGAAAAAATGCAGCTGAACGCCGACGGCAAGGTGCTGTACCTGCTTTACACCAGCGCCGAGGGCATATCCGTTGCGTACACCGCTGCCGGAACCGCCCAAGACCCCGCCACCACCGTACCCGTGGCGACCCTGCCGCCGGACACCACCCCGCCGAAACCGACCGAACCCAACCACAGTGGCGATTTGGTGTTCTGCGTGAAGGATGAGTATACCGGTAAGCCTGTACCGGGGATTAAGTTCCATGTGGAGGATCTTAGCGGCAAGACCGTTTTTGGTTCGCGAACCACGGACGCTAAGGGTATGGTGTACTTTAACCTTGACCCTGCTACACTAGAAACCAATTCCAAACGGTTCAAATTGATACCCGACAACTGGTCTGAGGGGTATCAGCAGGTATTTTATGTGGAATTTCACATCGACGCATATGATAATGATAATGATAATTCTTACGACTCTTATCGAATTGGCGGAATTGATTATAACAAAAATCACGAAACTGCAAATTACAGAAAAGAGGAAGTCGACAAACTGGAAGGCGGTGCTGATAGGCACCTTTGCACCTTCTATGTGCGCCCGGTTCCCACGCTGGAGCTGCGCGTCTGGGATGATGACAATGGCAACTATTTAAATGGTGTCAAGTTTACCCTGAGCAAGGATGGGCAATCCATACCTATAACCAGCGGTTTGACAAACACGGTGCTTGATGTAAAGCTGCACGAGAAGGATAACCTTCGCCCCGGACGCGAAACCAAATGCCTTGATATGAGCCAATATGGGAACTATGCTGAGTTTCTTGTGAAGTTTACCAACTATCCCACGGGCTACCAGTATTTTGATGATTGCTGTCTGAAAATTAAGCTGGAAAACCAACTCGAACACAATTGGCAGCTATCCACCGAGTTCCAAGAGGGTCAAACGGTTAACGGCAATCAATCACACACAGATATAAAATGCGAAAACCTTCCTAGCCAAAACAAGTCCATCGTCACCATACACGTCAAGGGCGGCAAGAAGGTAAACTTCTGTGTATACGACGGTTTGGACAGTGTACACACCGCCCAACTGCCCAATGTCAAACTACAGTTGTCTAAACAAGGCGCCGGAGAAATCGCAACCTTCACCACGGACGGAAACGGCGCAGGTAACTTTACCCAAACCCTGTCGGAGGGCGAATATACCCTGCATCTGGTAAGTGGTACGCCCAGCGGTTACACCCAACCCGCAGACATAACCTTTAAGGTTGAGCGTGTAAACGGCTTGCTGACCCTGACCGGGGACGCTGCCTATGTGGATAACTCCACCTCCTCCGTCACGATGCTGGTAACCAAACCCAACACGATGCGCTTCAAGCTGCAAGTGGTTGATGCCAACACCAAGCAGCCGTGGGCAGGTGTCAATGTTAAGGTGACAGGCAACAGTCTGCAAGCTACAGACGATTCCAAGCGTTACTATGCAATTGATTCCTCTGCAAACAATACGCACACCATTGATTTGGATTTGCTGAAAAGTGGCGATATTAAGGTAACAATTGTGGGAAGTGATAATAAAGATTCGGACTTCGAAGATGGTTATCACAACGATTCCTACACCAACAATTTTGTGGGCAGCAAATATGTATTTAACCTTAATAAAAATGAGGATGGCACTTTTACACTTACAGAAAAAAGCGGAAAAGAAGGATTTAACGGCGAAATTAACGGAAACACTGTTATGGTGTATGCCTACCCGCAGGTTATCGTGGACTTCAATACCAAGGGCATCTTTGCCGGTGTCGGAATTGCGGGGAGAAAATCCATTCTGCATATTGTCACCTCTGAGGACGCTATTCCGACAACTGTGAATGGAGAAGAACTTTCCACTTGGAAAGTAAAACCAGAAAACCACAATCACAGTGTAGGGCTTTCTTTGGGTAGTTACAAGCTGTATGAAGAGAGAGAAACCTATGGATATTACACTACATTGAATCTTCCTTTGCAGTTTAAGGTAACACGACAAGCAAACGGTTTTCCTGCTGTAACCGATCCAGACGGAAATCAAATTTTAGATTATGATACGAAGCAGCCATATAAAGATGAAAAGGGAAATATTCTTCCCAAAATCACAGCGTGGTATAAATCCACCTCATATGTAGAACCCTGACCATCGAAATTATGGCAAAAAACTTTCCCCCACCGCTGTGGCTTACCCCTTTGGGGGAAGCTGTCACCGTAGGTGACTGATGAGGGGGAAAATTGCGGTTGCTGCAACACACAAAAATTCACCACCCCGTAGGGGCGGGGCAAGCCCCGCCCGCGACCGTATGTTATAACGAATATAACGGGTTGGCTTGTAGGCACGGCTACTATGCCGCCCGTTGCAACCATCCGGATATTACGATATACCGGGTAAACCGCACGGAACGGTCAAGACCGTTCCCTACAAACCTACCGTAAAAGCCATACCCAACACAAAATGTGTTGCCGTGTAGGGGCGGTCATTGACCGCCCGTGCAACCATCCCGTCAACGAAACCCAACGGGTAAACCGCCCGGGCGAGCAATGCTCGCCCCTACAAGCGAAGGGCAAATTCGTGCAAACCGACCATTCCCCCCGGCGGGGTGGGGTCACCCCGCCCTACATTGCTTTTTCAACAACAAAAGCCCCCTACCGGGACACGGTAGGGGGCTTTTGTTTTATGGGCCGAGAGGGATTCGAACCCCCACTCAAGCGGTTATGAGCCGCCGGCTTTAACCGTTAAGCTATCGGCCCGCATAACGGTACCCAAAGGCACACCGCACAATTCCCGCCTTACGGCTTAAGCACCGCTCCGGCGGCTGCGGCACGGCATCTGCGTTGCCAAAATGCTCGATAAGACATCCAGTATTATCTGCGCTTTTGGCTTAGCAGCTGCCGCACCTCGCTCACCGTATCGACACTTAGAATTATGCGGTTTAGCCTTAATAGTATAACAGAAATTTTGCCGTTTAACAAGGGGGTTTTTCAAAAAATCGCGTCAGTTCTCGCACACGCCGACGTTGCCGTCCTCGCCGCAGCCGTCGCAATCGCTCTCAAAATGCACGGCGTTTTGGGCAAGTTCGGGGTCCAGGCGCTGGGCAACCTGCATCATCAGGGCGCACTCCATCCGCTTGCGGAACACCTTGCAGCCGTACTCGTAGGTGCCGTGGATATCCCCGGTGGCGTGCAGCGCGTTGGCAGCGCAGCCGCCCGCGCAGTACAGCCGCGCCCAGCAATCCTTGCAGTCGGGGCGGGCGTAGACGTTGCACAGCTTAAACTCGTCGCGCAGGGCGGTGTTGGTCACGCCGTCCCAGACGTTGCCCAGCTTGTACGCGGGGTCGCCCACAAACTGGTGGCAGGGGTACAGGTCGCCCCACGGGGTCACCGCCATATACTCGGTGCCGGAGCCGCAGCCCGAAATGCGCTTGTAAATGCACGGACCGTGCTTTAAATCCAAAATATAATGGTAGAAGGTGATGGGCTTGCCCGCCTTTTGGCGGCGCAGCATATCGTTGGCAAGCAGCTCGTACTGGTCAAACAGCTTGGGCAGGTCGTCCTCGGTCAAGGCTTCGGGCGAGTCGGGCGGTGCCACAACCGGCTCCATCGACAGCTCGGTAAAGCCGAGGTCGTCCGCCATATGGAACAAATCCTTGGTAAAATCAACGTTGTGATGCGTAAAAGTGCCGCGCATATAGTAGCCCGTGCCGCCGCGTGCCGCCACCAGCTTTTGGAATTTGGGTACGATGCGGTCATAGCTGCCGTTGCCCGCTAAATCGACGCGGAAACGGTCGTTGACTTCCTTGCGTCCGTCCAGCGAAAGCACAACATTATGACATTCCTTGTTGCACCAGTCAATGACCTCGTCGGTAATGCCGATGCCGTTGGTGGTCATCGTAAAGCGGAAATTCTTGTTGTACTTTTTCTCGATGCTGCGTGCATAAGCAACCAGCTGCTTGCAAACCTCGAAGTTCATCAGCGGTTCGCCGCCGAAAAAGTCCACTTCCAGATTGCGGCGCGTGCCGGAATTTTCGATCAAAAAGTCCAAAGCGCGCTTGCCGGTTTCAAAGCTCATCAGCCCCGCCTCGCCGTGGAACTTGCCCTGCGCGGCAAAGCAGTAGCTGCAATTCAGGTTGCAGGTGTGCGCAACGTGCAGGCAAAGCGCCTTGACCACGTTGGAACGGTTTTTAAAGTCAAAGGCGTGGTCGGCGTAGGCGTCCGGCGCAAACAGCTGCCCGGCTGCCGTCAGCTCGTCGATGTCGTCCAGGCAGTCGTTGATGTCGGCGGGGGTCACATCGGCGCGCCCGGCGTATTTTTGGGTCAAAATTTCGGCGGCCTCGGCGCGGGTCTTGCCGGCATCGATCAGCCCGATGGCGTCATACGCCACATCGTCCACGGCGTGAACGCTGCCGCTGTACACGTCCAGCACAATGTTGTAGCCGCCCAGTTTGTATTGGTGAATCATAGCTGCTCCTATTTGAAAGCGGTATTACCATAAAAAATGCCGGGGTACCTACTGGCAACCCGGCAATAACCGCGTATAAATTACTTGTCGGTCTTTTCGCAAGGCTGGTTGGCAATGCCGCAGCTGGTCTTGCAAGCGCTCTGGCAGGAGGTCTGGCATTCGCCGCAGCCGCCGTTGAGCAGGCTCTTAGCCATATCACGGGTTTCGAGAGTCTGAATGTGCTTCATAAAACAGTCACCCCTTTATACAATTTAGAATTACTATTATTTTACACGCTTGGCGCGGAAAAGTCAAGGGCATTTTTTAGAGCTGCAGCACGGCGATTTGCGCGGGCGCGGCGCTGCGGCTGTGGTGCAGGCGGGTCCCGGCGCTTTGCAAATTGCGTGCAGCCGTCAAAAATTCCGGCGTAATTTCCTCGCCGGGGGCAAGCAGCGGCACGCCGGGCGGGTACGCCCAGACGTACTCGGCGGAAATTCTGCCCGCCGCCACATCCTGCGGCAGCGTTTGGCAGGGCTGCAAAACCGCCTGCCCGATGGGGCAAGCCGCCCGCCCCGGGCGCGGCAGCATCAGCGCCGGCGAGTGGATTTTTTGCGCTGTATCGTTATACTTTTGCAAAACCTGCGCCAAGCGCGGCAGGGTGTCCGGCGCGTCGCAGGGCGAGGTCATTGCCAGAACATCGTCCCCGCGCACCATCTCCGGCTCAAAGCCGTTTTGCCGCAAATAGGCTGCGCCCCGGCTGCCGATGCGCAGCAAAATTTTGCCTGCATCAAAAGCATAAAAATCCGGGTGGTTCTGCAAGGTGTCCGCGCCGTGGCACAGCGCCGGAATATAGCACAAATTACGCACAGCATCGTCAAAATTGTTCAGTTGTCTGCGCCATTCGGCAAAGGCAGCTCTCCCCTGCTGTGCCAGCCACGCGGTACATCCGTCCAGGCTGACCAGCAGCGGATAGCTGGGCGAGCTGGTTTCAAACACGTCCAGCTGGCGTTCGATTTTCGCATCGTCCGCCAAGGTTCCGTTCACCTGCAAAAAGGCGGTCTGCGTTAAGCTGGGCAGCGTTTTGTGCGCGCTTTGCACCACAACGTCCGCGCCCGCCGCCACCGCGCCGCCCTGCCAGCCCAGCGGCGCGGCAAAGGGCAGGTAGTGTGCGCCGTGGGCTTCGTCCACCAAAAGCGGCACGCCGTGCGCGTGGCAAATTTGGGCAAGGGACGCAATATCCGAAACCACGCCCTCATAGGTCGGGCTGGTTATCACGACACAGCGTATATTTTTGTGCTGCTCCAGCGCCGCCTGCACGTCGGTGGGCTGTACGCTGCCGTACACGCCAAAGGCGGGGTCCACCGGCGGCAGCAGGTAATGCGCGCGCAGCTGCCCCAGCTCCACCGCGTGGTAGACCGCCTTGTGGCAGTTGCGCGCCATCAGGATTTCACTGCCGAAGGGTGCCAGCGCGCGCACGCCCGCCAGCAGCCCCACCGTGCTGCCCCCCACCAAGTACCAGCAGCGGCGGCTGCCGTACAGCGCGGCGGTGCGCTGCATCGCTTGTGCCAGAATGCCGTCCGCCTCGTGCAGGTCGTCGGCGCCGTCAATTTCGGTCATATCCCACGCGGCGCAGCCCAGCCCGGGCGCAGGGCAAATGCGGCGCTTGTGTCCGGGCATATGCAGCGGCGTGCGGGCGGCGGCTAAGTCTTGCAGCTGCTTTTGCAGCGGGGATTCAGGTTGCATCGTCATAGCGGGGCAGCTCCACAAAAATGGGGGTATGGTGTAAGGCGGGTATGATTTTTTGCGTTAAATCGCTTGTTTTTATCCGCAAGCTGGTGGTGTTTTCGCACGGGTGGCAGCCAAAAAATGCCCGCCCGGTCACCTCGCTGTCGATCAGCAGCTGCACGCGGTTGTCGGCATCGTTCATCAGCGCCAGAATGCTGACGCTGCCGGGGTGAACGTCCAGCAGCTCGCCCATTTTTTCGGCGCTGCCAAAGCTCAGCCGCGCCACGTTCAGCTGGTGGCTGATATCCTTGGTTTTAAAGGTCTTGTCCTCGGGGATCAGCAGCAGGTAAAACTGCGTCTGCTGGCGGTTGCACAAAAACAAATTTTTGCAGATCATCGCCTGCAGCACCTCGTCAATTTCGGCGCAAAGTGCCATCGTGTCGGCGGGGGCGTGATCCACCCGCTCATACGCAATGTCCAGTGCCTGCAAAAAGTCGTAGCATCGTTGTTCCCGCGGTGCGCGGGCGGCGGCATCAGCGGGTCGCCCCTTGGTAAGCTGCATCATAAATTACTCCACCACCACTTCGGCGCGGCTGCCCGCGCGCGTTTTGCTGACCTGGATCTGCCGGGTCAGGCGGTCCTGCAAGCCCTCGACGTGGGAAATCACGCCCACCAGCTTGTCGCTGCCCGCCAGCCCTGCCAGCGTGTCGATGGCTTTTTCTAAGCTGTCGGCGTCCAGCGAGCCGAAGCCCTCGTCAATAAACAGCGTTTCAATGGCAACGCCGCCGGCGTTCTGCTGGATGGTATCGCTGATGCCCAGCGCCAGACTCAGCGCCGCCATAAAGCTCTCGCCGCCCGAAAGACTGCCCACGGGGCGGGTCTTGCCGGTGTAGGCGTCAAACACGTCCAGATCCAGCGCCGTCTTGCCCGAAAGGCTCTCGCTCTTGCGGCGCAGCAGCTTGTACTGCCCGTCGGTCATACGGGTAAAGCGCAGGTTGGCGGCGTCAACCACACCGTCAAAATAGAACGCCTGAACGTACTGTTCAAACGGCAGCTTGATTTTACCCGCCAAATTGCCGTTGATGGTCTTGCTTAAATTGTCCCACATCGTGCGCTTTTGGCGGGCGGTTTCCCACTTTTTGCGGGTGGTCTGCAAGCCCTGCTGGGCGGCGCGGTTGGCGTTCTGGCGCTGCACGGCGGCGTCCCGCAAGGCAATGGCGGCGGCGCGGTCGGTCTGCAGGCGCTGCAGGGCTGCCATCAGCTTGTTCAGCGTTTCGGGGTCGTTGTGGCGGGGTAAGGTTTCCTGCAATTGCTGCACACGCGCCAGCGCGGCGGCGTGACCCGCCTTGGCGTTGGTGGCGCGGCGCACGGCGGCAAAGGATTGTTTTTCCAGCACGGACATCTGCTGGTTCAGAATTTCCAGCCGATGCACCACAGCGTCCAGCTGCTCGGTTTCTTTTTTGTACTGGTTCAGCTGCTTGTGCAGCCCCAGCAGGCCGTCGTCCAGGCTGCTCTGCTGGGCGCTCAGCGCCTCGTACAGGGCGGGGTTGTCCAGCTCGGCGGCGGGCTTTCCGGTGTAGCGCGCCCCGCGCTTTGCAAAAAATTCATCGGCTTGCCGTACAATCAGGCTGCGCAGCTGCTCGGCGCAGGTCACGGCTTCCCCGGCTGCACGGCTGGCATCGGCGGTGGTGCGGCGCTGGTTCATCAGCAGCTTTTCGCGCTGCTCCAGCTCCTTTTCGGTCACATGGTTTTTGGGCAGCTCGGCAATTTGGGGGTGCTGGCGGCTGCCGCAGACGGGGCATGGGCTGCCCGCGTGCAGCTCCTGCGCCAGAAGTCCCGCGCGGTTAGCATTTAATTGACGCTGCATCGCGGTATATTCGGTTTCGGCTGCATCCAGCTTTTCCTGCGCTTCGGCGTAGGCTGCCTGCTTTTTTTCGGCGTCGGTGCGCTGCTGCGCCTCCTGCTCCAGACTTTTCAGCAGTCGTTCGCAGCTGACGGTCAGCGCCTGTGCCAGCTCAATCTGGTGCTGCAATTTCACCTGCTCGGTGTCGGTGCGCCCGATGCTGTCGCGCTGCTTTTCGGTTTCGGCAATGTTCTGCTTCAGCGCCTGCATCCGCTTTTGCAGCTCGTCCTGCTCCGCCTCGCTCTTGGTCTGCACCTCGGCGGTGCGGTCCGCTTCTGCCTGCAATTCCTGCAGTTGGCGGCGGCGGGCTGCCTGCTGCTCTGCCAGCTTGACCCCGGCGTTGCCGCGCGCCAGCTTTTCCTCTAAGCTTTGGATGATTTCGTTTTGCCGGTCTGCCGTTTCCTCGTCCTGCAGCAGCAGACGGGCTGTCAGCTCCATCGTTTTGTCGGTGGCAAAAACCTGCTGGTCGTCCTTCAGCTGCTGCAAAGCGGCTGCCGTTTCCGGCACGGCGGGATCTGCCTGCAGGCTGTTCAGGTGCAAAAGCAGGGCGTCCTCCAGCCGGGCGCAGGTGTCCCCTGCCTTGGTGGCTTCCTGCACGGCGGCCTGCCCCAGACGCTGGTAGTCGGCGGTGTCAAAAATTTGACGTAGAATCGCGGCTCTGTCTGCCGAGGGGGCGTTCAGCAGGCGGGTAAAATCGTTTTGCGCCAGCATCGAAACCTGCGCAAACTGCTTGGCATCAATGCCCAAAAGCTGCGTTACGGCGTTGGTTACTGCCAGCGCCCCGCTGACAGGCTCCTCCGGCTCGCGCAGAAATTCCGCCTTGGGCGGGCATTTTACCACGCCGCTGCCGCGCTTGGCGGCACGCTGCTGTTCGGGCCAGCGGCGCACGGTGTAGCTGCGCCCGCGGTGGGTAAATTGCAATTCCACGCAGGTTTCTGCCGTAGGTTCGGCAAAATCACTGCGCAGCATCGTGGTTTTTCGGTTTTCGCCGGTGGTTTCGCCGTACAGGGCAAAGGTGATGGCATCAAACAGCGCGGTCTTGCCGCTGCCGGTATCGCCGCCGATCAAAAACAAGCCGCTGCCGCCGAAGGCAGAAAAATCCAGCTCGGTCTGCCCGGCGTAGGGACCAAAGGCGGTCAACTGCAGGCGTGTCGGCTTCATTTTTGTGCCTCCTCTCGGATTTTTTTCACGGCTTCCCTCTCGTCCTCGGTTAAGGGGCGCCCGTTCATCTGCTCAAAAAAGTCGCCGAACAATTCGGCAAAGCTCTTGCCCTCCACCGCAAGGACCGGCGCTGCGTCCTCGTCCGTCTGGCGGGGGCGGTAGTCCAGCCGCATCGCGTTGGGGTAGGCTGCCCGCAGCGCCGCCATCGCCTCGGGCAGGGGCGTGGGGTCGGTCAGCGTTGCCCAGATGTAATCCGAGGTGTCGGTGGGGTTTTCGGTCAGCTTGGCAAGCGGTCCGGTCAGGTGGCGCATCTCGCGCCGGGGCTTGAGCGGCAGCACCTCCACGCGGTCCAGCCCGCGCCGCCCCAGCTTGACCAGCGTCACGGATTTTTGTGCGCCGCACTCGTCCAGGTGGTAGCACAGCGGTGCGCCCGCGTAGCGCACGCTGTTTTTGCCGACGGTCTGCGGGCGGTGGATATGCCCCAGCGCCGTGTAGCAAAAGTCAGAAAAATGCGCTGCATCGACAGCTTCTACCGTGCCAACGTTGACAGGGACGGTTTCGCTGCCAGAGAGCTTGGGGCTTTTTGCCCCGGCAATGACCATCTGGTGCGCCACCAAAACCCGGCGCTTGGCGGCAGGCACCGCCAGCTGCAGCGCGGCTGCCACGGCGGCATCATAGTCGGGGATGTCGGCATCGGGCAAAAAGTGGCGCACCGTCGCGGCACGCACAAAGGGCAGCAGGCAAAATTCCACTTCGCCGTAGTTGTCCGCCAGCACGACCTGACGCGGCGCGCCGGTAAACCGCCCGGCTAGATAAATGCCCTGCCCTGCCAGCAGCTGGGCGGCAAAATCCAGACGCTCGGCGCTGTCGTGGTTGCCGGACACCGCCAGCACAGGCACCTGCCGCGCCGAAAGCTGGGTCAAAAACCAGTCCAGCAGCGTGCAGGCCGCGGCGGGCGGTACGGGGTTGTCGTAGATATCGCCCGCCAGCACGACCGCCTCGACCTTGTTTTTGTCGCAGATATCCAGCACCTGCTCCAAAATAAAACGCTGATCCTCCAGAAAATCGAACCCGTTGACCCGCTTGCCCAAGTGCAGATCCGCAAGATGCAAAAATTTCATAGGATGTACCTCTTTGGTCTTTTTACCGCCACAGCTTTTCGTAGGTGGCAATATCCAACGTTACGCCGTCCAAAACTTCCATAGGCACGACCTCCGCCTTGCGGAAGCGGCACTTTTTGCAAAAGCCCTCGGCCTTCAGATCCTTTGCCCAGAACCTGATGTACAGGCGGCTGCGTCCGTCGCCCTCCGCCAGCTTTTGGGCGTAGGCGGCGATGCTGCGCCCGATGCCCTGCCCGCGCGCCTTTTCTTTTAAAAAGATGCGGCTCAGGCACATGGCGCCTGCGGGACCTAGATCCAGCGCAAAATAGCCCACCGGCTCGCTGCCGAGGTAGACCAGAAAATAGTTGATGACGCCGCTGTGGATCTCGTCATCGGTCAGGATATCGCTTTGGTATTTTTCCGCCAGCGCCGCCGCGACCTTGGGGGTCAGCTTGGTGTAGTGCTGCACAAAAATTTCCTGCGCCAGCTCGCTGACCAGCGAAACATAGCGGGACTTGGTGACCTGCTTAAAGGTGGGATTCATTGGGTGACTCCTTTTTTGTTCAGGCTTCCCCTTGGGGGGAAGCTGTCCGCGCAGCGGACTGATGAGGGGGATATTTTCGGTCATTGCCCCCTCATCCGGCGCTTTGCGCCATCTTCCCCCCTAGGGGGAAGGCTTTTGCCGAGGGCGGCATTCCGAAATTCTTTTCTATGATTTATTTTCTACAACCGTCACACTTGCCTTGGCGGGCATACACGCCGCCCAATCGCCGACCTCATGCAGGGTGCCGAAATTTTCGCACAAATGGTCGGGGCATGGGCTGTCGATAAACCGTATCCCGCCGTTCTGCACCTGCAAATGGATGGTGTACCTGCCCGTGTCAATGTCATACACGGCATCTTTATCTAAATCAATATACTGCGTTTCGGCGTTTTCGCCGTACTGCAAAAGCGCGACACTCCCCTGCCCTTTTGGGTGGGTAAAGGCAAAAATCATCGCTGCAACGGCAAGAACAGCGGCAACAAACAGCAGCTCCTTTTTGTGGCTGCTAAAAAAATGCTTCATACCTTGTCAAATTCCAGTTCTTCCTGCATACCGTCCGCCCCGGCGCGGGCGGCGGCAAATTTTTCCTGCGCGGCGGCAAGCCCGGGCGCGGTGTCGGTCACGGCGGCGCTGTAATGCGTCAGCCACAGGCGCCGCACGTTGGCTTCGGCTGCCAGCGCCCCCGCCTGCCGGCAGGTCGAATGCCCGTACAAAAGCGCCTTGGGCAGGTCGGCGTCATCGGCGTAGGTCGCGTCCATACACAAAAGGTCGGCGTCCTGCGCGGCGTTCAGCAGGGATTCGCAGGGGGCGGTGTCGGTGGCGTACACCAGCTTCAGCCCGCGGCGCGCGCTGCCCAAAACCTGGTCGGGCGTAAAGCCCGCCACGCTCTGTCCGGACTGCAATAGGCTCCAGTAGGCAAGGGGAATGTTCGCCGCTTTTGCCTTAGCTGCGTCAAATTTTCCGGCGCGGGGGAGTTCGATTTTGTACCCTAAGCACCGCACACGGTGCTGCAGCGGGATGCTCTGCACGCAAAGCGGACCTACGGCAAAGGCTTCGTCCGGGTGCAATTCGCGCCACTGCACCTCAAACGGCAGGGGACCCGCCAGAACTTCCATCGCCGCCGACACCGAACCGATGCCCACGGGACCCGCCACCAGCAGCGGCGCGGTGCGGTTCTGGCTGCCCATCGTCTGCAAAAGCCCCGGCAGCCCAAAAATATGATCCCCGTGGTAGTGCGTCAGCAGCACGGCGTCCAGCTTGTACAGGCTGATACCGCATTGCCGCAGCCGCGTCTGGGTGCCTTCGCCGCAGTCGATCAGCAGGGAAGCACCGTTGGTATGTACCGCCATGCACGCCAGCGCACGGTCGGGCAGGGGCTGGGTGCCGCCGGTGCCGGGTAAGGTTACCTGTATCAAGTCAAGACCTCCTTTTGATTGTCATTGGTCTAAATGGGAAAATTGCAAATTTTCGGCAGGTTTGTACGGAACGGTCTTGACCGTTCCGTGCTGTCTTACCGATAAAACGACATATCGGGAAACAGCGCGCCATTCGGCGCGATTCAATGCGCTGCGCGCAGCCAGCGGTGCGGATGGGTCAAGACCCATCCCTACATTACTGCCCGAAAAAGGGCTTTTTTCCCTTTATTTTTGAATTCCTAAAATACCCCATTATCCAGAATAGTATAGCACATTTTTGAGCCAAAATAAAGCCATAATATAAAATCATATACAGTATATTTATACAAAGAATATACAAACAAAAAGCTGCCCGCTTTATTTTATAAAGCAAGCAGCAGGGGAGTGGTGGTTCTGTTTTCTTTGGGGTTTTGTGCGGCAGCCTTTTTACGGGAAATTGCCTTATTAACTATTACTATTTTAGTAGTAGTAGTAGGGGGTGTTAAAACGGTGGAAAACCCGCCAAACCCCGATAACGGTGCAGAAAACGGGGGTGAAATTTTTCCCCTGCGGCGGTGGACATTTTTGTGGAAAGTCTTGATAACTTTTTCTTTTCCACACCGCCTTGGGAAAACTCTTTGTTGAAAACTGAAAACTCTGTGGAAAACCGGCAGTCTTCGACCCACTTTTTACAGTCCCGTTTATGGGAATTTAAAATCGCGTCACGCCTCGGACGTTGCCACCAGATACTTGAATATTTGCGTTTTATACTCCTCGTATAATCCCATATGCTCGTACAGCTCTTTGTAGTAGGCGAACAGGGTAGAGCGCGTTTTGACCACGTTGACGGGGTTCAGCACCGTGTGTACCGCGCTTTTGGGGTTGTTGTAGTAGTTGTAAATGGGCGTGGACAGCGCGTAAAAGCTGTTGGCGTAGCGGATGTAGCTTAAATTGAAATAGAGGTCCTCGCTCCAGTCCATATCCACATCGCAGACAACATCCTCGTGCGCGTGGACAATTTCGGTGCGGTAGAGCTTATTCCACATAACACCGTAATAAAAGCTGGCTGGCTCCTGCATCAGTCCGGCGGCGAACTGCTCCTTGGTCATAGCGCCCTCCAGCAAAAAGCCGTAGGTCTGCACCTTTAAAAGATGCTGCGGCACGGTGTTGATGTCCTCCTCTTCCTCGTCGCGCAAGCGCGGCAGCGTGATGCGGTTATAGTGCGCAATGACCAAATCTGCGCCGGAGGATTCGGCTTTTTGCACAAGCAGCTCGGTGGCATAGGGCTGCAGGGTGTCGTCAGCATCGACAAATTGCAGGTATTTGCCATGCGCCTCGCGCAAACCCAGATTGCGGGTGGCTGCCACGCCGCTGTTGGTTTTGTCGATCAGCACAATGCGCTTGTCCACCCCGGCGTACATTTTGCACACCTGCAGGCTGACGTCCTTGCTGCCGTCGTTGAGCAGGATGATCTCCAGATTTTTGTAGGTCTGGCGGCGAATACTCTCGACACAGCGTGCAATATGGTCCTGCGCGTTGTAGATGGGTACAATGATGCTGACCAGCGGTTGTTCACACATAGGGCGACCTCCTGAAAAAAAGTGGGGGACAGGTGTATAGTATAATAAGGTAAATCCTACCACAAAGATACCACAAATGTTGCCGAAATTCAAGAAATATGGTACTATAAAGCCATAATGTTATTAACAATTCTGTTGAAAAGAGGCAGCATTATGAAGGAATCCATGCAAAAAGTCCGCGAACTGGAAAAACAACAGTTCGGCTACAGCTACGCTATGCGCGTCATTGATTTTGACAGCGAAACCGTCGCCCCCGAGGACGGCAACGACGGACGCGCCGAAGCGATGGAATTTTTGAGCCGCCAGAGCTTTGACCTGCTGGTCAACGACAACACCGCCGCGCTGCTGAAAGCCGCCGCCGCTGATGCCGAAACCGAGCAGGAGCAGGCAGAGGTGCGCAATTTACAGCGTGAGTACGATGAAATTGCCAAAATCCCCGCCGCCGAATACGCCGCCTTTAGCAAGCTGTGCCAGCAAAGCATTCCGGCGTGGACCAAGGCAAAGCGCACCAACGATTTTAGCGTGTTTGCGCCGTATCTGGAAAAAATCGTGGCAGCCCGCCGCGCGCAAGCCGCCTATTTTGACCCCGAGCGCGACCCGTATGAGGTGTTTCTGGACCGGTACGAGCGCGGTCTGACCATTGCCCAGTGCGACGCTTTTTTTGCGCAGCTGCGCGAAACCATTGTGCCGCTGCTGGCGGAGATCCAAAAGCGCGGCGCACCCATCCGCACGGATTTTCTGGATCAGGAATGGCCCATCGACGCGCAGAAAAAGGTCAGCGAAAAAATTATGCAGCTGTGGGGTATGGACCCCAAGCGCAGTATGCTGGCAGAGAGCGAGCATCCCTTTACTACCGAATTTTGGCGTAAGGACGTAAGAATTACCACGCATTATATGCCGCGCGATATGTTCAGCAACCTGTACAGCGTCGCGCACGAGGGCGGTCACGCCCTGTACGAGCTGAACATCAACCCCGATTACGACTACACCAGCGTGACCGGCGGCGCGACCATGGGGCTGCACGAAAGCCAGAGCCGCCTGTTTGAGAACATCGTCGGGCGCAGCCGCGCCTTTGTCGAGTACCTGTACCCGACGCTGAAGGAGCTGTTCCCGCAGCAGCTGGCGGATGTCAGCGCCGAGGAAATCTGGCGTGCCGTCAACCGCGCCGAGCCGAGCCTGATCCGCACCGAGGCGGACGAGCTGACCTACGCGCTGCACATTATGGTGCGCTACGAGCTGGAAAAGGCGCTGATGCAGGGAACCCTGGCGGTGGCAGACCTGCCCACCGCGTGGAACGCTAAGTACAAGGAATATCTGGGCGTGGACGTACCCGACGATGCCCACGGCTGCCTGCAGGATATCCACTGGTCTATGGGCGATTTGGGGTATTTCCCCAGCTATGCCTTGGGCAGCGCCTACGGCGCGCAGGCGATTGCCGACATGCGCAAGACCCACGATTTTGACGCCCAGTGGGCGGCAGGGGATATGGAGCCGCTGAAGGCCGCCCTGAAAGACCGCCTGTGGCAGTGGGGCAGTATGAAGGACCCCCGTTGGCTGGTAAAGAGCCTGTGCGGCGGCGAATTTGACGCCAAGTATTTTACCGAATATCTGACCGCAAAATATACCGAAATTTACAAATTGTAATAGATAAGTAAATTATAACGGCTTGGATGGTTTGCGAAAAATAGCCATTTTTAGGGGAATCGTAGGGGCGGGGTATGCCCCGCCCGCAACCGTATATTATAATGAATATAATGGGTTGGTTTGTAGGCACGGCTACTATGCCGCCCGCGCAACCATCCGGGCAGTGCATCCCACCGGGCAAACCGCACGGGACGCATATATGCGTCCCCTACAAACCTGCCGGAAATAAGTATTTTACCGATTACCTCTTACCTTCCGGCTATTTGTAGGGAGGGGTCTTGACCCCTCCTTGCCGTTTTGTGCCTGTTGCCAATTCCCACGGCGGGGTGGGGTCACCCCGCCCTACGGGGCAATAAAAAAATTATCGCGCGGTAGGGGCGGGGCACGCCCCGCCCGCGGTTTTGCGATTGCAACAACATAACGGGTACTCTGTAGGCACGGCTACTATGCCGCCCGTTGCAGCCGCCCGGATATTACGATATACCGGAAAAACCGCACGGGACGCATATATGCGTCCCCTACAAACCTGCCGGAAATAAGCATTTTACCGATTACCTCTTATCTTCCGGCTATTTGTAGGGAGGGGTATTGACCCCTCCTTGCCGTTTTGAGATAATTGCAATAATACGGGTTGGTTTGTTGTATCACCCGGACATTTCCCCCTCATCCGGCGCGTACCGCGCCACCTTCCCCCCAAGGGGAAGGCTTTTACAGACAAAAATTCCCCCGAGGTTTTCAACACCCCGGGGGAAAACTTTTTATAAAAACTTTTACTTACTTTTCTTCAAAAACCGTCCCAGCAGCTTATCCAGCATACTAAAAATCTCGCGCAGGTTCAGCGCGCAAACTGCCGCCGTGATGGCAACGACCGGCAGCGCCCAATGCTCGACGTTGAACATAAACCAGATTTCGCCCAACACCAAGGCAAGGTTCAAAAGCAGCCACGCGGGGTGGAAGTCCATATCCAGCAAGCCGCGCGTGGAGTAGGCGCGCAGGATAAACACCAGCATCAGGCTGATAAAGCTGGCGGGGGTCACGCCCCAGGGTCCGAACCACTGGATAAACAGGTAGTTCAAAATCAGGTTGACCACCGCGCCGCACAGCATCGTGACCAGCGAGCCGGTGCTGCGCTTGTACACTACATAGATGCTGTTTAAAAATTGGTTCAGGCAGGTACACATAGAGCAAAGCGTCAAGAATGGCACAAAAGTCCATGCTTCAAAGTAGTTGGCCTTAAAGATGCGCATCATAGGCTGGCACAGCAGAATGATGCCCGCCACGCCGCAGAACATCACGCTGGCGTAAATGCGGAACACCTTGCTGAAAAACACCTGACGGTCGGCTTCCTCGGTCACGGCGGAAAGCTGCCATGCCTCATAGAAAATAGTACCCAAAATGGTGATGACCTGCGGCAGAAAATACCCCGCCGACAACAGCCCCACCCAGTGGTTGCCGGTGCGCCCCTGATACCCCTCGCACAGCGCCTGCACAAAAAACATATCGCTGGCATTGATGATCCAAAAGCTGATGGACGCGGGGATCATGGGCAGGCAGTAGCGCAGCATATCCTTCCACAAGGATAAATCAAACGCTTTAACGGTAAAATATCGGTAGCATTTGCCGGCAAAAAAGACAAACACCATACTGGTCAAGTCCGCCATGGCGTTGGCAAGCAAAAAGCCGGTGGCGCCCATTTTGAACACGGTCAAAAATACAAGGTAGTAAATCAGCAAGCTGAGCGTTGTCAGAACGCCGTCCAGCGCTACCAGCCGGTTGAGCAGCCGCGAACGGATAAACTGCGTACACAGCGTGCGCAGGCAGCTTGCCAGCACGCAAAGGTACAAAAACGGCAGGTATTCGGCGGCGTTGGGTATCAGCCGAACCAGCGGCATCGCCAGCAGCAAAATGCAGAAGCCGACGCTGATCGTCGCCGCGCCGTTGACAAAGACGCTGTCCTTATTGATCGATTTGTCCAGCCCGAAGCGGATGACCGCATACGCCACGCCAAGGCTGACGACGGGAATCAGCAGGTTGGTTGCCTGCTGCAGCAGGCTGGAAACGCCCATAATATCGGGGGTGTCCAGCGCGTAGCTGAGGTAGGGGCGGATAAAAAAGCTGAGCAGCTTGGAGCTGAAGTTGGAAATAGCAAACAGCAGGGTATTGCTCATCAGCGTTTGATATTTTTTGTGCGAAGAGGCCACGGCAATGCTCCTTTATACATGGTAGGGTGGGGGAGG
>ERZ1034691.847-NODE-847-length-21738-cov-6.334732_pt1 | contig 21738 bp, 21 predicted proteins | sample MGYA00520638_ERZ1034691 | MGnify/ENA primary metagenome ERZ1034691 (study PRJEB33766, sample SAMN09781763) | gut metagenome | biome: gut microbiome | host: Homo sapiens | place: Madagascar | study: EMG produced TPA metagenomics assembly of the PRJNA485056 data set...
GCTTGGTTAGAGGTGGAGCTCCCTTTGGCTAAAGGGAGACGGAGGGATTCGAAAAATCTTATTATAAGAACAAAAGTTAAAACAATGAATATAATCAAAACAGAAATAGAAGGCGTGCTCATAATAGAGCCACGCCTCTTCCGCGACTCTCGTGGATACTTCTTCGAGAGCTTCAGCGAGCGAGAGTTTGAAGAGAAGGTTGCCCCAATCCTGGGACACAGTGTTCACTTCTGCCAAGACAATGAGTCTATGAGTAGTTATGGTGTGATGCGAGGTTTGCACTTCCAGTGCCCACCATATACCCAGAGCAAGTTGGTACGTTGCGTAAAAGGCAGAGTGCTTGATGTTGCAGTGGATATTCGTAAAGGCTCCCCTACTTACGGCAAGCATGTAGCTGTAGAACTGACAGAAGACAATCATGTCCAGTTCTTCATCCCAAAGGGCTTTGCTCATGGTTTTGCTGTTCTCTCAGAGACTGCAGTCTTCCAATACAAGTGTGATAACTTCTATCATCCAGAGGCAGATGGAGGTATTTCTATTCTTGATGATACCCTCGGTATTGATTGGAGAATCCCAACAGAGCATGCAAATCTCTCAGAGAAAGATACAAAACATGCAATGCTGAAAGACTTCGATTCTCCATTCGATATCAATGTAGATTTATACTAATAAAATCAACATACTTTACAGCATGAAAGATTTTAAAGATATAAAAGTAACAGTAGCCGGTACTGGCTATGTCGGTCTGAGTATAGCAACCCTGTTATCTCAGCATCATCATGTAACAATACACACCTCTGATAAATAATGGGGACGCAATATTGAGGGGACTAGTGGTATCGCTAAGAACAGAGATTTGATATTTTTTACAGATAAAATAATAATGAAGAATATAGTATTAGTGACATGGGTTGGAAATGGTAACTATGGAACAAGTCTCCAATCATTTGCCTTGCATCGAAAATTAGAAATGTTGGGATATAAGGTAAGTCTTTTACAGAACTTTCCAAATACGTTTGGATTTAAATATAAAGTGAAAAATATTTTAGGTAGTTTAGGAATTGATACAAAAAAAATCAAAGGAATTATAAGACCACAAAAACAAACTCTAAAACAACGAAAACTTGCAGACTTCATATCTAAGAATTATAGATTTTACAAGCCTATTCTTTCCCAAAGTGATTTAGGTAAACTGAAAGCAAGTACAGATGTCTTTGTGACGGGAAGTGACCAAATATGGAACACCGCATTTCGCTTTACACCATTTTATTTTCTTGATTTTGCAGGAGATTCTAAGAGGGTAGCTTATGCTTCAAGCATTGGGTTGAATGATTTCCCTAAACAACACAAGCCTATTGTAAAAGAACTGCTTTCTAAGTTCTCTCATATTGGTTTGAGAGAACAAACAGCGGTTGATATTGTATCAAAGTTGTTAGGACGAGCCGATGTCGTTCAAGTATTAGATCCTACATTTCTTCTCAATGACGTCGAGTGGACAGAGATGTCTGACAAAGCAACTATAGAAATCAAGTTACCAAAGAAATTTATATTCTGCTATTTAATAGGAAATAATTCATGGTATAAAGAGCAATTAGGCGAGGTCATATCAGCAACAGGTATCAAGAATGTTATTATAGTTCCTGCTGCAGAAAATGCAGACTTTTCAATAGAGGGAGCAACTGTATATGAAAATGCAGGACCTTTGGAGTTTGTAAAACTAATTAAGGAATCGTCCTTTGTTTGTACAGATTCTTTCCATGCAACAGCTATATCCATCAACTTAAACAAAAACTTTGTTGAGTTCATGAGGTTTAAAGACTCAGATAAGGTTTCACAAAATTCACGCATTTATGATGTCTTGAATCATTATCAATTGATGAACAGACTCTATTCCGATAAAACAACAGAATGGAGCGATGGTATAGACTTTAAGTATTCTAACATACAGTTGGAAGAGGATAGGAAACATTCTTTGAATTACCTTATTAATGCAATTGAAAATTAACAATCAATATGAAGGATAATTATTATGTATCATCCCTTTTCTGGAGCACATTATCACGCATATTAAATGCTGTATTAGGTTTTATTACAGTCCCTTTATTGCTTGGCTATTATGGTAAGGCGGAATATGGTCTTTTATCAATAGCTACAGCTTGTAATGGCTATATGCATCTTTTGGACTTAGGAATGAATACTGGTGCTGTCAAGTTCTATTCACAATGGAAGGCAGAAGGGGATGTGGGTAAAATATTTAGGGTTGCTCGTTCTAACATTACATTTTATATGATTATTGCTGTAATCAATATTCTGTTATTGTTAGGAGTAGCTTTCTTTGGAGAAAGCTTATTTTCTGTAACTCATCCGCAATTCTTGCAGATAAAAATATGTTTGCTTATCATAGCTTTGTTTTGTGTTATTAGTTGGGTGACGACAGTTTTTAATCAACTTTTGATTGCAGACAAGCAGATGGGATTCACCATGCAGGTACAATGTATACAGGCCTTACTGAAAGCGCTTCTTGTTGCTTGCGTAATTTTTGTAAAGATAGATTTAACAACTTATTTCTTTTTTTTGACGGCATTAGTTGCTGTTGCATTTGTTCCGTATGCAATAAAATGTAAGAAGGATGGTTTGATAGATAACTACAAACCTGCATGGTATTGGAATGATTTTAAGGTGGTAATCACATTTAGTTTGTCGATATTTGCATTATCATTATTTCAGGTGACAGCTACTCAATCTAGGCCTATATTATTGAGTATGTTTGCACAAAATGGTGCCAATGCTGTGGCTGAATATAGAATCATTGAAGTTGTACCTCAGCTGATAATAATGATAGGTGGAACATTTTCTGGAATTTTTCTACCTAAAACATCAGAAATGGTTGCGAGAAAGGACGAAAAATCAATGCATCAGTTTGCATATAAATGGACTGTTTATACTACGGCAGTAGTAGCTTTTATGTGTTTCCCTTTTGTTCTTAGTGCCAAAGAAGTATTGTCTGCTTATGTTGGTTCAGAATATTCCAATCTCTCTCCTTGGTTGATTATATGGTGTATTACTGTGTTATTCCAGATGCATACAACTCCTGGAAATGCTCTTGTGCTAGCTCATGGTAAGACTAAACTTTTGGTAAAGGTTACCGCTGCTGGATGTTTGTTGTCTATGGCTTTAAATATCATACTTTGTAAATATTTTAATGTTGGCTCTGCTATATTAGCTTACTTTGCATATGTGCTCATCATTATTGGGTTGTATTATGTCTCGTTCTATAAAAAACTATTAAATCTTAGTAGAATGAAGATGATGAAGTGCTTTTTGGTTCCAACAGTTATTGCAATAGGTGTTTACGTTATCGCATCTTTAATTCCAATAAGTATTGATATGTTCGGTGCAATAAATGTAAGAGTAGCTTATATCTTAGTTTGTATAGTGAAGACTATGGTTTGGGGAATTCCATATATTGCAATATTGCATTTTTGTAAAATAATAGATTTTAAACACCTTAAAAAATAGATTATGGAAGTATGTGCAAAAGATAAATGTACCGGTTGTTATGCTTGTGTAAATGCTTGCAGTCATGGGTGCATAAGCATGCGAGAAGATGAGCTGGGTTGTGTACATCCGGTGGTTGATGAAACTAACTGTGTTAATTGTGGTTTGTGTAAATCTTCTTGCCCGAATAATATAGAACTAAAATATTCTTATCCAATAAAATGTTATGCATCTTGGATTGAGGATAAGGAAAAAAGAAAGATTTGTGCTTCTGGCGGCATAGGTACTTGTATGTCAGAATATGTGATAAAGCATGGTGGGGTCGTTTTTGGATCGAGGTATGATTCCGAATTGACACCAATTATGACTTATACGGAAAGAATCGATGAATTGGAGCGTTTCAAGGGATCTCGTTATGTGCAAAGTTTGGTTGGTAATGATACTTATAAAGATGTTAGAACCTTTCTTCGTTCTGGTAGATTGGTTTTATTCATTGGTACACCATGTCAAATTGCTGGTTTAAAGACCTTCTTGCGCAAGGATTATGATAATCTTATTACCGTTGATTTGATTTGTCATGGTGTTTGTCCTACAAAATACTTCAAAGAAGAAGTTGTATATCTTACAGAGAAATATAATCTAAATGGCGTTGCGGATATACGTTTTAGAGGTAATGACGGGAATAACTTTCGTCTGACTTTATGGAATAAAGACAGACGAAAGTTATTCCCGAGGGACAACTATCGAGAAAAAATACTTCGACTTGATGAGGCTCAGCAATACTACATCAAGGGATTCCTTCTTGGTATTTCAATGCGTGAAAATTGCTACTCATGTAACTATTCTCGTCCAGAAAGAGTTTCGGATATAACCATTGGTGATTTTATTGGATTAGGAAAAATAGTACCATTCAATTTTCCTACACATAATGTTTCTTCTGTGACGACTAACACATCAAGAGGATTGGAATTTTATAGAAAAGTTTCTGAAGAAGCAAATGAATTGATTAATGTAGAGAGGGAGTATAAAGAACGATTGCAATATAAACCTTCGTTAATTCATCCATTTGAACGTCATCCTCTGAATGCTGAGTTTGTAAAATTATATAAGAAAAAAGGATATTTGTTTGCCATACATAATGTTCTTCATAACTCATTACGAAATGAACAAATTAAGTCATATCTGAATTATTGGACATATTCGTATAGAATTCCCAGAAAACTAATTAAAATATTATTTAAGATAAAATGAAAAGAAACGAATCTGTAGACTCAGTGGCAGGCATCATGATTTTGTACATGGTGTTTACCCATGTGTGCCAGCATTATCATTGGGAACATACAACTACATATCTAGTTATGGAGCATTTCCTCTATTTCTTTATGCCATGGTTCTATTTTAAGGCAGGGATGTTCTTCAAAGTTGGAAATAACAAAGATGTAATCGAAAAAAGTGCAAAGCGTTTGATAAAGCCATTTCTTATTTATTCTTTAGTTGGACATGTTTGTTATTGTTTTTTAAGTTATATGAAAGGTGATTTATCATTATCGGTACTCGTACCATATAGATATCTTTTATTAACTGGCTCAATTCCGGGAAATTTACCTCTTTGGTTTCTCCTGTCGCTGTTTGGATGTAGAGTTATATTTAATTTTGCTATGAGCAGAAAAATCCCTGCTGTACTAGTAGCATCTACTTCTCTTGTTGTTGTATGTCTTTTACATGCCATAGGATTTAATCATCCTTATTATGTTGCAAATGTAATAACAGGCCTATTATTTATGAGTCTTGGGTATATTATAACAAAACATAACGCTATTACCCCCCCATATTGGCAGTATGCATAATTATATATTTAGCCTCTCTTTTCTATCCATCTTTTGTTGGTATGAGGTCTAATCATCTGTATTACGGAGTTTATTTGTTATGGATACTTTATTCTTTAGCGGGAATTATTGTTGTTAATAAAATCGTTAATAAAGCAGAACAGCTATTTTCTTGTATCAAGCCAATAGGTCAGTATTCCATGCAGATATATTGCATTCATTGGATACCTTTAATGTTTTTGTAAAATGAAATTTAAATACTTATTTGTTATATTATTAATATTATTTTTTTCCCGTTTCTTTTCTTATATAATGTGGAATCCTTCTATTGGTAATCCTTTGGTAAAAGTATTGCTACTAGGATTGCTTCCGTACTGCTTTATCTTAAGAAATAGAATACCCCAAAATTCTATAACGACATTTGTATTGATGTTTATGTTCTTACCATTTGTTAGTATATTGGGATCAACATTGTACCATGGTCAATCTATAAGTGAAAGTATAAGAGTTACGTTGTTTTCTTTAACATATCTCTTCTTCTTCGTCTTGTATATATTGAAAGTAGATTTTCATATTATCTTAAAAATTGCTCTTTTTTGTGGAATTATTTGGACTTGCTTGGAAGTTGTTCAACAATTTACATATCCCCATATATGGTTTGCCACAAGATATGAAACTTTAGACCATAACATAGAAATACGTAATGGAATTTATCGATTTAATATAGAAGGACGAGAGTTTGGCTTACTGCTTTTATTTTATTCTTTCCAGCAGTATTTGGAGAAATCAAAAAAAATATACCTATTAGGTATTGTTGTTGGTCTAATTGGAATCTACATGTTAGTAACAAGACAGATTATAGTAGCTGCTATAGCTTCTCTTGTGTATGGGATGTTTGCAATGAAAAAATTGAAAATCAGTTCATTCATAAGTATTATTGTAATCGCTCTTATTATATATATAAATGCAGATAAACTATTTGGAGCGTTTGTTGAAATGACTGAAGGTGTAGATGATAGTTATATTCGATTTATTGCTTATAAATTTTATGGATTAGAATATAATAACGGAAGACTTTTCCCTTTTTTGGTTGGAAATGGTTTGCCAGGCAACTCTATTTATGGTAATGAGAGTTCCAGGCTGGCGGATTTGGGGCTTTATCAAGCAGATATTGGAATTGTTGGAATGTATAGTTGGTATGGCATTATATATGTAATAACTGTTGTCGCTTTTTTTGTATACATAATCAAAATGAGGCGTTATATTGATTTTTATTTACAGATGTATATTGTTTTTATGCTATTAACATCTATTATGTTACATCATTTTGGGTATAATTCGCATCATATTATGACTTTATGCGTTGTCTTATATCTTATAAGTGAATCCATAAATCATAATAAGTGTCTAGGAAAATAAAGTTGAATAAATTTTTAAAATATGAATAATATAAAATTTTCCATACTGATTCCTGCTTATAAACAAAAGTATCTTTATGAAGCTGTTAAAAGTTGTTTAATGCAGACTTATGAAAATTTAGAGTTAATCATTGTAGATGATGCATCGCCAGAAAACTTAAGGGCTGTTGTAGAAGAATTTCATGACTCTAGGATTAAGTATTATAGAAATAATAGCAATTTTGGAGCTATTAATGTAGTAGATAATTGGAATAAATGTCTATCCTACGCACAAGGGGATTATGTGATTTGTATGGGCGATGATGATATCTTATTGCCAAATTGTCTGGAAGAATATTCAAAATTAATAAAAAAATTCAGTAATATTGGCTTACTGCATGGTTGGACAGAAATAATCAATGAAAAATCTATTCCGACGAAAATTACATGTAAAAGATGCGAGTATGAGTCTGTATATTCTTTAATTTGGCACAGATTAAATGTCTATTCATACCAATACATTGGTGATTTTTGTTTTAAAAGAGATTTACTGATAAAAGATAATGGTTTCTTAAAACTACCTTTGGCTTGGGGTAGTGATGATATATCCTCTTTTATTGCAGCTTCTCACAATGGAGTAGCTAATACACAATCTGTAGTTTTCCAATATCGAGTTAATTCTATGACAATTTCTAAATCAGGAGATGCAAATCTAAAAATGGAGGCATGTGTTCAATTTTTTAATTGGTTAAAACGCTTTTTAGAGAAGCCAGCATCAAATCATTCTGATGAAATGTTCAGATTACAAATATTAAATGAATTAGGAAGACACATAAATGAAAAAAAAACATTTACCATCATGCAAGACTTGGAAAGCCATAAGTTTTGTAGAGTCATCTATTGGTTGATGAATAAAAGAAAATGGAAAATAACAAATAAAAGTATATTGTTGGCAATAGAAAGAGCTTATTTGTAAATAATCAGAATAAATATGATAATTCGTAGTAAAGCACCTCTCCGCCTAGGTCTGGCAGGAGGTGGCTCCGATGTGTCGCCATATAGCGATATATACGGAGGTTTGATTTTAAATGCAACAATTAATTTGTATGCATATTGTACAATCGAAGAGACTGATGACAATCAGATAACTATCAATGCGTTCGATGCGCATTGTCACAAAAGTTATCCGATGGCTGAAAGTTTGAAGATTGATGGTGAGGCAAGTCTCATCAAGGGTGTATATAATCGCGTAGTAAAGGATTTTGGCGTTGGTGCTAAATCTTTCAAGATTACTACTTACAATGACGCTCCTGCAGGTTCAGGTTTGGGTACATCATCTACTATGGTGGTTTGTATCTTAAAGGCATTTGTAGAATGGCTTGGCTTGCCATTGGGTGATTATGAGATTTCCCGACTTGCATATGAGATTGAGCGTAAGGACTTGGGATTGTCTGGTGGTAAACAGGATCAGTATGCAGCTGCTTTCGGTGGTTTCAACTACATGGAATTCTTACAGAACGATATTGTAATCGTGAATCCTTTGAAGATTAAGCGATGGATTATCGATGAATTGGAGGCAAGTATGCTTCTTTACTTTACAGGCAAAAGCCGTAGTAGTGCAGCTATCATTGAGGAGCAAAAGAAGAATACTTCTCAGGGTGATAATGATGCTGTTGAGGCTATGCATAAGATTAAGCAGAGTGCTAAGGATATGAAACTTGCTATCTTGAAAGGTGATATTGATGGATTTGCAGACATCCTTCGTGAAGGCTGGGAAAACAAGAAGAAGATGGCGAATAACATCACCAATCCTATGATTCAGGAAGCTATGGACGTTGCGATGGCTGCTGGTGCTAAGGCTGGTAAAGTATCCGGTGCCGGTGGTGGTGGTTTCATCATGTTCGTGGTAGAACCTACCCGTAAGAAGGAAGTGGAAGATGCTTTGAAAAAACTTAATGGATTTGTGATGCCGTTCCAGTTCTCTGATGGTGGTGCTCATGGATGGAAGATTTATCCAACAGACGATGTTCGAATGTTGAGTGTTTAATGTTGAATGTTTAATAGAAGAATTCATATATGAACAACCATATTGAGACTTTGGTACAACGATATCCTCAGTTGGAGAGTTGTAAAGAAGACATATTGAAAGCTTACCAAATCCTGGAGGAAGCTTATTCGGCTGGTCGCAAGTTACTGGTAGCTGGTAATGGCGGTTCGGCATCAGACTCAGAACATATTGTCGGCGAGTTGATGAAGGAGTTTAAATTGAAGCGTAAGATTTATGCGGCTCAGATTGACCGACTCATGCAGATTGATGCAGAAATGGGTACTGTGTTGGCTGATCACCTTCAAGGTTCGCTTCCTGCTATCTCTTTGGTGGGAGAACCTTCTTTGACAACAGCATTTATGAATGATGCTGTTCCTGTTTTGATCTTCGCTCAGCAGGTGAATGGTTTGGGTAGAGCTGGGGATGTCTTCTTGGGTATCTCAACATCTGGTAATAGCAAGAATGTTCTTTATGCAGCAGTAGCTGCAAAGTCTAAGGGATTGAAGGTAATTGGCTTGACAGGTCAGAACGAAAACAAGTTGGAAACATTCGCAGATGTTTGTATCCATGTCCCAGAGACTGAGACATATAAGATTCAGGAACTTCACCTTCCTGTATATCATTGCTTGTGCTTGATGTTGGAAGAAAAATTTTTCGGTAATCAGTGATGAAAAAAGATATTGTATGGTTGGATTATGCTCGAACTTTTGGTATATTCCTTGTAATATTTGGACATTGTCTTCAAACTTTTCCTGCATGGAAAAGCAATGACTGCCTTCGAGGAATTTGGGATTATATTTATTTGTTCCATATGCCTCTGTTCTTTATTATCTCTGGCTTCTTATTTAAAGCCCCAAATGTAAACAGAGCTAATATCCGATATGGGGGGGTAAATTGATAAGGTCGATTATATTACCTTATTTGATTTACCAACTTGTTTTTTTGTTAATATTAATTGTTCTTAAACATAAGACTATAGATGTTTTAATAGTTGTGAAGATGCTTATGGGAATTTTGATGGGGGATGGGTATGATACTCCTTATTCAAATTCTGTCTGTCTGCCATGTTGGTTTCTTGTGAGCATCATCCAATTGCGTCTTTTGTTTATGTTTATACCTATTAATAGGATATCTGCTTTTTGTTTATTAGTGGCTTCAGTTTTGGGATTGTTATTGTTGAAACATAAAAATATTGATTTGTACTTCTGTTTGGATTCCACGATGATGGCAATTCCTTATTTTATAGCAGGTCATTATTTTGGTAAGTGGATGAAATATACATTATCTTCGAAGATTCTCCTAAGGATTGGAATCTTGTCTGCTTTATGGGTATATTTTATATTGCAGATAAATGGGGCTGCTCAAATGATTGGACCAAGTTTTGGCAATAACATCTTATTGAACTATAGTGCAGGCATTACGGGAACCTTTCTGATAATTTCGCTATCGATGCTGTTATCTAGAAGGTTGGGTGATAATTCAACGAATCGTATAATATCAAGAAACACTTTATTTATAATATTTTTCCATTGGGTTCTTTTGATACCGACAGGCATGATTATAAGAAAAATGTTGGCAACAATATCTAGTAGAGCTGATTATACTCTCGTTATGGCAATTTTAGTAGCAGCTTGTATTCTTGTAATTTCAAAGTATGCAATTAGTTTTGGGGTAAAAAGATTCCCTGTTTTATATGGTAAACAAAAAAGTAAAAATCAACAATGAAAGTAGTAATTATGGCAGGTGGCAAGGGTACAAGAATCGCTTCTGTGAGAAGCGATGTGCCTAAGCCTATGATTAATATATGTGGCAAGCCTATCTTGGAACATCAGATTGATAACCTGAAGGCTTGTGGTTTGACGGACATCATCCTCGTTATCGGATATCTTGGTGACAAAATCAAAGAGTATTTCGGTGATGGCAGTAAGTTTGGTGTCAACATTGAGTATTTTGTTGAAGATCATCCTTTGGGCACTGCTGGTGCCTTGTTTAAAATGCCACAGTTGACAGAGGACTTTTTGCTTCTTTGTGGTGATGTTATCATTGATGTGGATTTCAACCGCTTCATTGCTTTCCATAAGGAACATAAGGCATGGGCAAGTTTGGTGGCTCATCCCAACGGACATCCATACGACAGTTCTTTGTTGGTAACAGAGATTGGTGCGCCTAAGACAGTGGGCGGTATGCCAGAGGATACACATCGAGTTATCCGATGGATGGCAAAGGAGGATGAGCGTACTTATTACAAGAACCGTGTAAATGCAGGTATAGAGTTGATTTCTCCAGAACTCTTGAAAGAAACGATGAAGAACTTTGTTCCTCGTCATCCTGAGACTCCAGATAAGATAGATCTTGATCGTGATGTGTTGAAGCCAAATATTCCAAGTGGCAAGATTTTCGCATACGATACGCCTGAGTATATCAAGGATATGGGGACTCCAGATAGATTCTATGAGACAGAGAAGGATATCGAAAGCGGCAAGGTTCATGCCCGCAACTTAAAGAACAAACAGAAAGCTATCTTCTTGGATAGAGATGGGACCATCAATAAGATGGTTGGTTTTGTAACCAAACCTGAGCAATTCGAACTGATAGAAGGAGCAGCTGAAGCAATCAAGGCTATCAACAAGAGTGGTTATCTTGCAATTATAGTAACTAATCAGCCTGTTATTGCACGTGGTGATTGTACCTTTGAAGAGTTGCAGACCATCCATGATAAGATGGAGACTGAACTAGGTAAGATTGGTGCTTTTGTAGATGCCATCTATGTTTGTCCTCATCATACAGATAAGGGCTTTGAGGGAGAACGACCTGAATATAAGTGCAACTGCGATTGTCGCAAGCCAAAGCCAGGACTCTTGTTGCAAGCAGCCAAGGACTTCAACATCGACTTGTCTGAATCCTACATGATAGGTGATAGTCATCGTGATGTGGAAGCTGGTGAGAATGCTGGGGTGAAGAAGAGCATCAAGGTGGAGGAAAATAAAAGTAATAGATTGTTGGAAAGTTTAAAGAATGTATTCCTATGAAAATATTATATCTTTCTTTACCAGGTTTTGCTGATTCTGATTTTCCTTTAGTAAGAGAATATCAAAGAAGAGGAGAAGATGTTACTTATGTGTTGGACTTAATTCCAATTAGTAAAAGGTCAACAATTATAGATATTAAAGATATTATACAAGAAAATGGATTGATAAAAGCAGCACGTTACAAAGAACTTTTACCATACAAAGAATATCTTGATTTTGATAAGTTTTATATTCTGAACAGAACATCAAATAGGCGTTATTCATTGAAGTCACTTTCCTTGATGATGGATTTCTCAAATTTTATAAAGAAAGAAAAATTTGATGTTATACACTGTACGTATCCGTTTCGAGCTTTTGACACAATATTATATAGATTCTCTCATAAAATGGTTATGACTTTTCATGACCCTTTCCCTCATACTGGTGAAAAGAATTTTCTAAAAGAAGTATATCGAAAGATAGCAATAAAAATGGTAAAGCGTTTTGTATTGTTGAATCAGGGACAAAAAGAACGTTTTATTAGAGAGTATTGTATTAGTAACGATAATGTATTAGTAAATCAAATGGGAGTATTTGATTACTTAAACATATTTGATAAAAGCAAGCATGATAAATCCTTCCGAGTTCTTTTCTTTGGAAGAATATCACCATATAAAGGATTGGAATATCTTTGTAAAGCCTTTCTAAAGGTGCGAGAACAGATAAAAAATGCCGAACTAATTATTGCTGGTGGTGGCAAAATTTATTTCGATTTCACACCTTACAAAAATAAAAAGTACATACATCTTTATAACAAATATATTGATACACCTTCCTTAGTGGAATTCTTATCAGATTGTGCTTTTACAATATGTCCTTATACTGATGCAACTCAAAGTGGAGTTATCTTGACAAGTTTTTCTTTGAAGAAACCTGTGATAGCGTCAAATGTTGGTGCTTTAGGAGAAATGGTTGAGTCTGAAAAAACAGGATTGTTGGTAGAACCTAAAGATATAGATGCATTAGCAAATGCAATTATTTCTCTATTCAAAAATCCAGATAAATTAAGTGATTTTGAAAATGCTATTGATAAAGAATTTATTCATGGCAATAAATCTTGGAAAGTAATAGCGCAGAAATATATAGATTATTATCAGATAACCACACAAAGATGAAAGATATAAAAGTAACAATTGGCGTGCCTGTATATGGGGTGGAAAAGTACATTTCTAAATGTGCAGAAAGCCTGTTTTCCCAGTCATACAATAATATAGAATATATATTTGTAGATGATTGTTCACAAGATAATAGTTGCTCTATTATAATGCAGGTTTTAGAAAAATATCCAGACCGAAAAGAAAAAGTACATATTATCAAGCACAAGTATAACAGAGGCTTAGGTGCCGCTCGTAATACGGCCGTGGATAATGCAACAGGAGATTTTATAACATGGGTGGATTCTGACGATTGGATTGATCCAACTATGGTTGAAAAAATGGTGAACAAACAACAAGAGGATAATGCAGATATTGTAACGGTAAATACATTGTTGGACTGGGGAAATACTCAAACGTTATACAAGCAACCTTCGGGAAATCTTAGTTCAAGAGATTGGCTTCTTGTACTTCTGAAAAGAGAGCGAAAAACCATGATATGGAGTAGACTGATAAGATTATCTCTCTATAAAGATCATAATATCAGAGTTTTGGAAGGTTGTAATATGAGCGAAGATCATCAGGTAATACCACGATTAGCTTATTATGCAAAGAAAATGTCCTTAGTCGAAGAGCCGTTGTATATTTACAACAAATCTAACGACAATGCTTATACTGCAAATTTTTCTGCAGATAAAGCCTGCCAGATTTTAAGAGGACACCAATTACTTATGGATTTTTTTAGTGACAAAGATGAAGAGCTAAAAAAAGCTTTATCTATAGGTTTAGCAAAGCAATTATGCGATTTAGCACTTCAATCTTGTCGTAGTAGTGATTATATTTTTTATGAGCAGCAATTGAGAGATAAGTTAAAAGGAATACCACATTGGTGCTATGATTACATACCGTGGACACTTAAAATTGTATTTTTCATTAAAAATCCTCGACTTATAGCATTATACTCTAAGCTTGGTCATAAAATTAGACATTTTAACAATTAAAAAAAATGAAAATAGGAATATTAGCAGTCAAAACATATAACTATGGAAGTTTATTGCAAACATATGCACTTCAGAAATATGTTACAAAACTTGGTTATGACAATGAAATTGTGAATTATAAAAAGAACAATATAATTAAGCAAATTAGTCGTTTGTTTTATTTGCCATTGTTTATTGATACGTTGAAACAATTGTTTACTAATGTTTTTCTCATTAACCTCAAACCAGAAGTGAAGGATTATGTGAGAAACAGAAATCTATCTTTCGCCAATTTTATTAGTGGTTATTTGCATGAAAGCAATTCATTTGTTGGAAGGAAGGCTTTGTGTATTGGTGTAAACAAGTATGATGAAATCATTTTAGGTAGCGATCAGTTATGGCATCCTTTTAATTATGGAGCACATTTCTTTGATATGAGTTTCGTTCCTGATAATATAGTAAAGATTGCATATGCTCCAAGTTTTGGAGTTTCTTCTTTGCCAAATTATCAGCAGAAAGGTATGGCAAAAAGCATTAAGCGTATTAATGCATTGTCTGTTCGTGAAATTAGTGGTCAAAAACTAATAAAAGAACTATGTGACCGCGAAGCGATGGTAGTATCTGACCCAACGATGTTATTGTCGAAAGAGGACTGGGCAGAAGTAAAAGCTTCACGTTTAATAGAAGAAGACTATATTTTTTGTTATTTTATAGGTAATAATATTAAGCATAGAAGTTTTGCCGTAGAATTAAGTAAGAAAACTAATTTAAAAATAGTTTCACTCCCACATATTTATTGTTATCAACATGTTGATCAAAATTTTGGAGATATTCATCCAAAAGATATCGGACCGCGTGAGTTCGTAAGTTTGATAGCTAATGCTAAATATGTATGTACAGATTCCTTTCACGGATCAGTATTCTCTATTATTCACGAAAGGAACTTCTTCACGTTTCCTCGTTTTGCAGAAACCAAAATGTCTGCGAATTCACGTTTATATACTCTTTTTGAAAAATTAGACATAAGAGGACGTTTTCTGTCTGAAGACACTACCGTTGAAGAGGCTTTACAATTGGAGATGATAGACTATAAAATAGTCTCTAATAATTTACAAGATTACAGAGCATTTTCTCAAAAATGGCTAAAAGAACAAATAATTAATGGCATAAAATGAATGAGAATGTAAGTTATATAGTAAAGAATGGACTATGTACCTCTTGTGGCATATGTGTTGGTATTTGTCATAAGAAATGCATTAGTATGAATTATGGAGAATATAATAATTATCCTTCAATTAATAATAATAAATGTTTAAACTGTGGTCTCTGCCTTAAGGTGTGTCCTGGTAAAGGGGCTACTTTAAGACAGAGTGGAGCAGATTTATTCCCCTCCTCAAATATAAACCCACTTTGTGGCCGATATTTGAAATCATATGTCGGATATAGTACAGATGCGGGTATTAGATACCATTCGGCATCAGGTGGAGTTGTTTCGCAATTCTTAATATATTTGCTTCAAAATAAGTTCATTGATGGAGCTGTAGTTGTTAGATATAAAGAAGATAATCCTTTTGAACCAGAACCGTTTATTGCCACCAGCAAAGACGAGATTTTAGCAAGTAAAAGTTCAAAATATGTAATTGTATCTTATGACAAAGTTATAGATGACATTAAAAACTTTGATGGAAAGTTAGCAGTGGTGGGACTTCCTTGTCAAATTCAAGGATTAAGGAATGCTGCCAAATATAGCAAGATTGTAAGAGATCGTATCGTAGGATATTTTGGTATTTATTGTTCACTCAATAAAACGAAATCATCCATTGATTATTATTCTTATAGATATAAGGTCAACAAGAAGGATGTAAAAAGCTTTTCATTTAGAGATGATGGCTGCATGGGTGCCATGAAATTTATCGGTAAGAATAATAAAGTGCTTGCTAAGATTCCTTACTTGACATATTGGAACAATACAAAAAGTTTTTTTATGAATGATCGTTGTTCTTTATGCAATGACCACTTTGCAGAACTTTCTGATATTAGTTTCGGAGATATACATATTGAACCTTATTCGCAAGATAAAATAGGTATAAGTTCCTTGATAGTAAGAAAGGAACAAATGGAAAAATTGTTAGATAGTTGTAGAAAAGAAGGTTTCTTACATTTAGAGTCTATAGACATAGAAACGTTGACTTCATCACAAATATATTCTAAGATATATAAAAAAGGTGCAGGGTTGCAAGCGGAATTTAAAATTAGAAAATTATTCCATAAGCCAAATCCTGTTTATGATGATATAGAACCAGTTCAACTACAGGCTAGCAATTTTATAAAAAATATATCAAGATGGGCTATGCGTAGTATTGGCAAACGTCGCTTTTTTTGGCCATTAATAGTAAAACTTGAAAAATTATGAGTAAACAAACTTTAATAAGCATATTGAATCCGAGACCACATTCAACGATACTCATTTATGATGTACATGCAAGTGAATCTGGTGCTTTGGCAATACTTGATGATTTGTATAACCAAATACTTGAGTATAATGATAAATCTGTAAAATGGATATTTATAGTAAGTACTCCTAAGTATAAAGAAACATCGAATGTTATTGTCAGAAGATATCCTTGGATAAAGAAAAATTGGGGCTATCGTTATTATTTTAACAAAGTTACGACTCGCTCTATACTTAAAGAATATAAACCTGATAAAGTGTTTTCGTTGCAGAATGAGGGTATTCCTTTCTTTAAAAAAGAACAGATAGTATATCTACATTTACCTTTCATCCTGACTAATCATGTTTTTTCATGGAAAGAAGATGGAAAAACTTTGTGGTTATATCAGAATGTTATTAGTAAAATGATTTTTAAGTCTCTACAAAAAGTAAATTATACAATTGTACAGACAGAATGGATGAAAGAGGCATTGGTCGAGAAAGGAAAAGTTGATAAGAATAAGATTATTGTTTTACAACCAGATATAACTTCTAATAATATAAAAAAATATGAAGATTCTGCAGCAAACAGAAAATCTTTTTTTTATCCAGCGACGGCTTTTACTTATAAAAATCATAGAACATTATTAAAAGCGATAAAATATGCACAAGACAAAGGCTTGAGCGATTATCAAGTATGCTTTACGATAAAAGCTGATGAAAATAAATACACTCATGATTTATTTAATTATGCTAAAGAAAATCAGTTGAATGTAATTTTTGGAGGACCGATATCAAGAGAGAAGGTCTTTATGAAATATGCAAGTTCTATCTTGCTTTTCCCTTCTTATGTGGAGTCTTTCGGTTTACCTTTGCTTGAAGCAAGAATGACTGGCACTTATATCATTGCTAGCGATACGCCTTATAGCAGAGAGATATTATCTGGGTATGATAAGGCAACATTCTTTAAAGAAATGGATTATCAGGCTATGGGTAATGAAATATTAAAACTACAATATAAAAATGAGTAAGATATTAGTTACAGGAGGCTCTGGTTTCATTGGAACTAACCTCATTGAGTATCTATCAAAAGATACTCAGTACGAAATTCAGAATATAGATATTGTGAAGCCAAAGATTTCGGCTCAGGATAAGTATTGGGTGCAAGTTGATTTGCGTAATCATGACGCTATTGTAGCTGCAGTAGAGGCATTTGCTCCAGATTATGTTATTCATCTTGGTGCAAGAACAGACCTCAATGGCAAAATGTTGCAGGATTATGATGCCAATATGGGTGGTGTAAGCAATCTGCTTGATGCCATAGAAGCAGCGGGTACTGTGAAGCGTGCAATCTTTGCTTCTTCTATGTATGTATGTGAGCCTGGCTATATGCCAAAGAATTTCGAGGATTATGCTCCTCACACATTGTATGGTGAAAGCAAGGTGGAAACAGAGAAGCGTATCAAGACGGCTAATCCTTCTTATACTTGGAGTATTATTCGCCCAACTTCTATATGGGGACCTTGGTTTGGTGAGCCTTATGATAAGTTCTTCCATATCGTTCTGAATCATATGTATTTCCATATGGGTAAACGTGCATGCAGAAAGACATACGGATATGTGGATAATGCCATCTACCAGATTATGTCTATTTTGCAGGCTGCACCAGAGAAGGTAAATAGAAATGTTTATTATCTCGGTGATTATGAGGCTTATCCTATAACAGATTGGGCAAATGAAATCGCTAAGATAGAAGGCATTCATATCCCTCATGTTCCTTATTGGTGCTTCAAGATCGTAGGATGGGTTGGAGACTTCTTAAAGAAGTTTGGTATAGCATTCCCTATGACTAGCTTCCGTCTCCATAATATGACTACAGATAATGTTCATAATCTGGAGCCAATCAAGTCTGTTGCTCCTAATTTGCCTGTATCAAGAATTGAAGGTACGAAGGTGACATTGAAGTGGATTCATAAGTATGAATAAATATGTTGAAAGTTTCGATTATAACAAGTTGTTACAACCGTGAGAAGACAATTCGCGGTGCAGTGGAGAGTGTGTTGGCGCAGGATTATCCTGACATTGAGTATATCATCGTGGATGGCGCTTCTAAGGATCATTCTGTTGAGGCTATCCGTGAGGCTATCGCCGGTCATGAGGATAAGGTGAAGTTTATCTCTGAGCCTGACCATGGCATGTATGAGGCTATCAACAAGGGTATTCGTATGGCGACGGGTGATGTGATTGCTCTTTGTCATTCGGATGACTTTATGTTTGCCAAGGATACGGTATCGCACGTAGTGAAGAAGATGGAGGAGACGGATTGCGATTTTCTCTATGCCGATGGTATCTTTGTGAATGAGCAGAATACTAATAAGGTGGTGAGAAAATGGATTGGTGGTAAGTATGCTCGCTGGAAGGTGAGATGCGGCTGGCTGCCATTGCATCCTACTTGCTATATCAAGCGTGAGGTGATGATGAAATGTGGTCTCTATGATGAGAGCTACAAGATTGCTGCTGATACCAACCTCCTGGTGAACTATCTGTATAACTGCCATCTGAAGGTTGCGTATCTCCCTGAGTTTGTAACGAGAATGCGTATGGGTGGTATGAGTACCGATTCTGCCAAGCGTAAGAAAATGTGGGATGAAGACATCAGGGTATATTCCGGCTATGGCTTCAAGCCAGTGGCATTGACTAAGCTGATGAAAATGGCTTGGAAGGTGCCACAGTTCATCAAGGCAAAGTTTATGTAAAACTTTGTCTTGAATGTGGGTTAGAGGCGATGGTCGCCTGGTCCTGGTCCGAGCTTGCGGTCAATGGCATCAAGGATTCGCCAAAGAAGGAGTCGGAGATATTGATAAAGATGTTTCATTTTAATCATGTCTTATGGTTCTTTGCTTTTTGATAAAACGCAAATGGATGGGAAATATTGTATTGGCATTCTCTTCCTGTTCTTTATATGCGTTACGCCATCGGCTCTTGCATGTAGCTGAATGGTTTGAGGATAATGACAAGAAGGGGCTGAAATAAAGACCTTTAACGTTAAAATAATGCAAGAATTTTGGCGGTGCGAGGGGAAAAATGTATTTTTGTAACCTATAAACGTTTTAAAGGAGATGATTATTGCAATAGATATTAAAGTGATACCAACCCTTCGAGGAGATGAAGCTGTTTGCTTTGTAGAAAAAGCAGAGGAAGTTATGAATAGTAATAATCGTGTGGACTTCTCTGCAAAAGTAGCTGAAGCTCGTGCCATTTTGAGAAAGGCAGGCTTTTGATTATGATTTGAAGAAGTTGACTTCAAATGAGAATTAAATGATAAATCCCAATCTGTAAGTTGATAGGCTTACGGATTGGGATGAAAACATGAGCTGAACTTATTTTCTTCCTAAATGTGGAAGTTTATTTCTTTCAGCCACTTCTTTACATCAAAGCAAGGACAGCTTTTGCGAACCCATGGGAGGTCACGATGGCCGATGACTTCGGCATCGGGATAGTCGAGGCAGAGGCTCTTCAAGAGTTCTATCATGCTGCGCTTCTGGGCTTCGGTTCGAGTATCGGCAGGATTGCCGTTGGCATCCAAGCCGCCCTCGTAACAGATTCCTATTGAGTGGGCGTTGTAATGCTTGGCATGGGCACCGATCATCTCCTCGGGACGGCATGGGTAGATTTCGCCATCCTTGGTGATGTAGTAGTGGTAACCGGTGGTTTTGAAACCTCGGGCCTTGTGGCAGGCTTCGAGGTCTTCTACCGTGAAATTGCGGTTGGCTCTGGTTGCTGAGCAATGGATTATAATTAAGTTGATTTTTCTCATGATTTTCTTGGGATTGCTACGGATTAATAATTGTTTTCTTTATTTTTGCACACGGATTCCACGGATTTCACGGATTTTTTAACTAAAAATTATTTATATTATGTTGCTATATGGAGATTTGACATACAAGATAAGGGGAGCAATCTTTAAGGTCTACAACTATTGGGGACCCGGATTGTTCGAACAGATCTATGAGGAGTCTTTAGTCTGCCAATTACGGAAAGAGGGTTTGAAGGTTGAACAACAAATACCTCTTCCTGTAATCTATGATGGTCAGAAACTTCCATGTGATTATCGGTTGGATTTGCTTGTTGAAGATAAGGTGATAATCGAGTTGAAATCAGTGGAAGAGTTGAAACCTGTGCATTTCAAGCAACTGATGACTTACCTTAAAATCGCCAACAAAAAAGTCGGTATTCTTGTGAACTTTAATGTTGATGACCTGTCAGAAGGAATACATCGTATAGCGATGTAATTCATCCGTGAGATCAGTGCGATCCGTGTGCCATAAAAATAATACTCAGTGTGTCTATCCCTTGCAGCTCTGCACGCAGAACGCTGAAGCGATTGCCGTCAAGACGGTGATGACAAACTGAATGACTGTTGACCACTTGGATTTATTCATATTCTTCTTTTGATTTTAATGTTTAATAATAGCACACGGATTCCACGGATTTCACGGATTAGACTAAGTCATAGTCCACTGCACTTTCCCCATACCTGACCAGCTCCGAAGGAGCAAAATCCGTGAGATCCGTGTGCAAATAAAAAATAATCATCTGTGGGAAGATTAAAGAAAAAGGGCAGGATGAGCAAGTACCCGTTCATGACGGTGTTTCATTGTCGTTTGCTGATGTCAGCCTTGGGTGTCATCGGAATACTCCGGACTGCACCCTGCCCTGTCTTCAGATGGCTATCCCATGTTTTCTGAGCCATTATCTCCTGTTCCGGAATCTGTACCGGAGTCGGTTCCAGCATCGGTTCCGGTATCACCACCAGTTGGAGGGGTGTTACCACCGCCTGGAGTGGTATCTCCAGTCGTACCATCATCGGATGGATTCTTGGAGCTGCTGCTCTTTACTACATTCACACGCTTGATGGTGGTGTCGAGGTTCGAGGTCTTCAGCTCGCCAGTGGCTCTGGCTCGCAGGCGGAGACCTTCGATGTACTTCGCTACCGTCCAATCTTCCTTATTGTCGGCACCTCCCTTTACCTTCAGGCCTAGGGAGAAGATGGCAAGGTCGGGGAACTTCACGTTCTTGCCTGAGAGAAGGAGCTCCTTGACGCAGCCTACCGCATCCGTCAACATGCCTAGAATCGCTCCCTTGCTGTAGGGGGTGTTGTGGCTAGCCATGTGCGCTGCCAACTCTTCGAGACCGATGGTCTCTTCGTTTACTACTCGTGGAAACCACTTGTTGTACGCTTCCTTGATCTTTGCGTTTGTGTTCTGGTATAAAACTACTCGAATCAAATGTTTGAAATTTGGTTATTAACTAAGAGTCATGAGGGGAAAGGGCCTATCCCCCCTGCTTTCTTCCGAAGGCGCGCTCTCCGGATTCGACTCTGCCTCTGTGTTTCAA
>ERZ1034691.849-NODE-849-length-21723-cov-16.517307_pt1 | contig 21723 bp, 24 predicted proteins | sample MGYA00520638_ERZ1034691 | MGnify/ENA primary metagenome ERZ1034691 (study PRJEB33766, sample SAMN09781763) | gut metagenome | biome: gut microbiome | host: Homo sapiens | place: Madagascar | study: EMG produced TPA metagenomics assembly of the PRJNA485056 data...
TTATAAAATAATCTCTCAACTCAATTGTTCTATTATTATTTTCTTCTAAGTTTTCATAGGCTATGGTCAATGCTTTTGCTAATCCAACAATACCAGCAACATTTTCCGTCCCTGCTCTTCTGTTTCTTTCTTGATGTCCACCATTTAAATATTTCCTGAATTTTACTCCATCTCTTAAATATAATATTCCTATTCCTTTAGGTCCATAAAATTTATGGGCTGATAAAGAAAGTGAGTCTATATTCATATTCTGAACATCTATCTTTACATTTCCTATAGCTTGTACACTATCTGTATGAAATAAAATATTATACTTTTTTGCAATTTGACCTATCTCATCTATTGGTTGAATAGTACCAATCTCATTATTAGCAAACATTATTGAAATCAGAATTGTATCTTTTCTTATTGTATCTTCTAATTCTTTTAAATTTACAATTCCGTTTTCATCTACTCCTATATATGAAATTTCAAATCCTTCTCTTTCTAATTCCTTGCATGTATCTAAAACTGCTGGATGTTCTATTTTACTTGTAATAATATGTTTTCCTTTATCAATATTACTTAATGCTATTCCTTTCAAAGCCATATTATCAGATTCACTTCCACCACTTGTAAAATATATTTCACTTGGATTTGCATTTAAATTTAAAGCCACTTCTTTCCTTGCGTTTTCAATTATTTTCTTATTATCTCTTCCTATTTTGTAAGTCGATGATGGATTACCATACTTTTCTTTTAAGTATGGCAACATTTCTTCATAAACTCTATTATCCATTTTTGTTGTTGCAGCATTATCTAAATATATTTCCATGATTATCACTTCTTTCTTTTTGAATTATACCATATATTTTTCATATTTTAAATATATTGACAAAATATAATTCTTATTATATTCTTTATACAAGGAGGCGATATTTTGAATAATATAAGAGTGGGTTGCTCTGTTCTGATAAAATCAAATAACAAATTATTATTAGGAATTAGAAATAAAGAGCCCAATAAAGGAATGATAATCACACCTGGAGGTGGTGTTGAATTATTTGAAAGAATGAAAGATACTGTAAAAAGAGAAATGATGGAAGAAACAGGTTTAGAAATCACAAATATTAAACAATTGAAAACTTATGAAATTATTAATAAACCAGATGAACATAGAATTATTATTTACTGGTCAGCAGATTATGATAAAAATTCAGTGCAATCAGCAACTGATTTAGCAGATGCTAAATTTTATAGTAAAGAAGAAATCAAAGAACTAGATAAATTAGGAAAATTAAGTGATATAACAAAACAGGTTTTATCTGACAACAATTGGTTATAAAATATAGAACTAGGTATTTTTATCTATCTAGTTCTATGTTTTTACTAATTGATCTTTCAATATTCCATACTTCAAATACACAAAATTTATCTTCATATATATTCATCATAATTCCAAATGGTTTGCTTGGCATCTGAAAATTGCCATAAATAATTTTATCTATACATTCATCATATAACTGCCTAAATAGCTTATAATCTAATTTGGGAGTTTTTTTCGGTATACTATTTTCTATTTCATCAATTTCTTGTTCCTTTAAATTTAATGTTAATTCTTTTATTCTGTTACTTCTAGATACTTGATATTGTTCATCTGTTATTTGAAATAATCCTTTACCTATCATTCTAGCCTCTTTATAATTATGTATAGGCTTTTCATAAATAGAATCCCATGGTATTGACATTGCTGTATGAATTGTTTTTCCTCTTGTAATATCTCCAACATCAAATCCTGGTCCAACATAATCTATTAAAATTCTATCTTCTTTTTCAAATACTGCCATAATTGCACCATTTGTTTTATATCTTGGTGTATAATGTCCTGTTAACATTGTTGATGGATGTTTGGATATAAGAATAACTCCATCTTTTGAACATTTTTTTACTTCTGACAGATAATTATTGATATTATCTAATTTTACATCTCTTCCTCTTATCATTTTATATCCTTGTCCAATTGGAGCATCTGTTCGACATAATAATGGTTCTTGTCCAAATATTTCTCTTATTTTCGGATTACTCGTATCTATATAATCACTTAAAATGTATACATCTCCAAAAGATGGAAGTCCTAAACTATTACAAATATCCCATCCTTTTAATTTTCCATATTTAGATATTACATCTCTATCTTTCGCCTTTGTCAATGATTTCATTACTTTTCTCTCCTATTTCTCTTTTTTTAAAGTCAACTATCCATCCCTCCAAGTTTTTCATATTAACTACTGAATATTTGTTATTTTTCATCAACAATATCAAACTCCCAACAGTCGCCATAATTTCTCCTGATATATATTCTGGTTTTGATACTTTTGAGTATTCTTTATGTTCTGGTTGATCCATTCCTCCAAAAAGATTTAATTGTCTACTTTCTTCTAATAAGTTTTGTCTTACTTTATCTGAAATGTTCGTAAAATTATTGTATTCTGGCTTAATAAAATATTTTTTGCATTTATCATCTATTCTTTGTAAAATAAATTCATATTCTTTCATAAGCATTTTATCGATTTCTTCTTGCTCTCTATCTATTATAAAATTATTCATTTTATAAGATGAGTTTACTCTAGATGCAATTCCTAAATTTGATATTCTACTTTCTAATTGTCTTGCAATTCTCCCATTTGGAGTTTTAGCTAAAAATATAGAATAAATAGCTCCTTGTTCTAATAATCTTTCATACTTTCTATAACTAGCAGCCGTTCCAACCTTTAACTTATCATTTGCAAAATAAGCAAGGTATACATGGTGTTCTTCATTGCAAAATTTTCTTGCCGTATTACTATTTGTTTGACATATACTACCATTACATCCTAAACATAAATCAAAACCAGACTTTGTTTGGCATTCTCTACATTGACAATATTCACTTCCTGTTAAATCTACAAAAGAATGACATGGAACTATTTGTTTTTTTATTAGATCATAATATCCTTTACAACGTTTTTCCATTGTTTTCTTAATTTCTATATTTCCGATTACAATCTTCATACTGTATAGCATGAGTTACATTGTCATAAAATAACATTTGTGGATTATTATTAGTCCATTTTATTCCTAAAAATTGTTTTATTCCCATATTGAAGTTCCTTTCAAATCTTCAAAGTGTGGTCTCAAAGTCTTTACTATTTCTATCATCCAATCTTTTCTAATATTTTCATTCCATAAAGCTCTATCTAATGCGTCTATATCTTTTGCAATTAATTTTCTTATAAATTGTGATTCAACTATAGGTGCATCAGCAATAAACATTTCTCCCTCTTGATTTTCATAATATAAATATGGTGTATTTCTTTGTTTTTGATTTATTATTTCATTATAATCTTCTATTTGTCTTAATTCATATCCATATTTATCGAATTTATCTTTTACATCTATATCAACTGCAACAATATGTAAATGTGCATGATCAGAACAACATCCTCCTTTTGCTGAACAAGATAGTGCACCATGTTCATAAAACACAGATTTCCCATAATGTTGTTCAAAAACATTTTTTAGTTCTTCTTTTATAATTTTTAATTCTTCTACTTGTGCTTTCGGTAATTGTGCTATTGATAAATAATGGTCTTTTGGAACTATTAATAAATACCCTGGCACCAATGGACCTACCATAGGCATTATCACAAATTTTTGTGTAGTTGCTACTATTCTACTATCTAATCCATCTTTTTCAAATGCTTCTTTTAGATATATATCAAAAAAATTGTTTTCATCTCTGTTATTTATTTCACTACAAAATGAACATTCCATATTTATTACCTCTCTTCTTCTAAATCTTTTTTATATTCTTTATTATTAATTGATTTCACACATTTCTCTAACATATTATACCCTATATTCATATTATCGAAATCTGCTTGAGTTCCCCACCAATGATTATTATTGTTATATATTGTATAATCTGTCCAATCAAGTTTATTTAATTTTCCTTCTGCAAATACCGGTGAACCTGGTAATGGTACAAATCTGTATAAACTAATTCTATGTATATATTCTTTTAATTCATCCAAGTATTGTATTGTTTCCAAGCTAGTTTCTATATTCTCTCCAGGATAGCCATGCATTATATACAATTTGACAGGTATACTACTTTCATATAGTTTCTTTATTACACCTTTTGCTTTTTCTAGGTTTATCCCTTTATTCATATTGTCCACCATCCTTTGTGACCCACTTTCAATTCCTAGTCTTATTTCTTGACAATTACTATCTTTTAAAGCCTGTATTATTTCATTATTAACTGTATCTACTCTAGAATTACATTCCCATTCCAAGCCATATTTCTTAAAAATATTAGCAATTCCTACTGCATGTTTTGTATTTAGTGTAAATGTTTCGTCTAATAATGTAATTCCATCACATTTAGGATATCTTTTTAATAGATATTTTACTTCTTCTTCAAAATCTTGCAAATTTCTAAATTTTACTTTTCCTCTATTTTGAATCGCACAAAACTTGCAGCCAAATACGCATCCTCTTGAAGAAATCATACTAATAGAGTTTTTACTTTTTCCACCAACACGATTATTCATATATATTTTTTCGTCTGGTATTAAATGTCTTGCTGGAAATGGTAAATGTTCAATACTCACTCTTTCCCCTTTAATTATTCCTTTTTCTTGACAATTATTTTTTATCCAATTTGTAACAGTTTCTTCTCCTTCTCCTGTAAAGACTGCATCTAAATTCATTTGATTTAGCACTTGTTCTGGAAATATAGTGGCTTGTGTATTTCCTGCAATATGATATTTTGCTTTTCCCTTTAACTTATCTGAAAATTGTAAATATGTAGGATATGATGCTGTAGACGATATAGAGTATGCATATACATCTGCATTTGGTACATCTTCTATTTTTGTATTTTCATCAAAGTATCTTACTTCCACTTCACAACCTATATTTTCCAAAGCTGAACATAAGTACAGCATACCTAATGGTGGAAATTCTACTCTTTTCTTATCTTTTATCTTATCATCGTAATAATAGTAAAAAAATATAACTTTCATTGTTTACCCCTCCAAAATTTACATTATTTTATCTATTATCTTCTGTATTTCAACATTATTTTACCATTATTTACCTGTTTTTTCAAGTAATATCAATATTTTCCAATAATTTTGATTACTAAATAATGGTTTTCTATAAAAAATGCTTTGAAGCTTGCTTGTATCAACAAATATAGGCTAAAAATTTTTTTAAAATATTGCCTCTTTATGTAAATTAATAAAACTTGAAAGCATTGAAACTTCGTTAAAAAACTAAAAACTATTATCAAGTAACATAAAAATGCCAGTACCGATCGAAATACTGACATTTTTTATATAATATTCATAATTTGTTCGCACGGAGCTCTCTACTGATATAAAAGGACGTTCGGGATTTTTGCAAACAATTTTATATAATTGCGAACAATTTGCTGATTTTTTGTATTTTTTAAATTCTCTGTAATCGCTAGAAATATTAGTATTACTGGTTTCTACCACAACAATTCTTATACTTCTTACCACTTCCACAAGGGCAAGGATCATTTCTTCCAATTTCAGCTTCTTTTTTTACGTATGGAGTCTTTGGTCCTGAAGAAGAACTTGGAGCAGTGTTTTCTGATAAATTAAGAGTAGCTTCTTCTCTTCCCTCACCAGTAATTTTTATTGATTCTTTTCTTTCTGGTGCACCTTCTCTTTTTCTTGCATTCATAAGAACCTTTACAACATTTAATTTGATATCAGCAATCATTTGGTCAAACATATCAAAACCTTCTATTCTGTATTGAACAACTGGATCTTTTTGTCCATAAGCTTGAAGTCCTATTCCGTCTTTTAGTTCATCCATAGCATCAATATGGTCCATCCATCTTTCATCAACTATTTTTAACATAACAACTCTTTCAAGTTCTCTTAAATTATCTGCACCAAATTCTTGTTCTTTCTCATCATAAATCTTATGAGCTTTTTCTTTTAATTCTTTTGCAACATTTTCTGCTTTTACTTTATTTTTATCTAATGAATCTAATTTTGAAATTCCAAAAGTAGTACTAATTTCTGATAATAGTGATTCTCTATTTATTCCTTCGTCAGTAACATAACTGTTAACTGTTTCATCTGCTAAGCTGTCTATCATATTAGAAATATTTTCTTTCATATTTTCGCCATCAAGAACTTGTTTTCTTTGAGAATAAATAATTCCTCTTTGTGTATTCATTACGTCATCATATTGAAGTACATTTTTTCTAATACTGAAGTTTCTTCCTTCAACCTTCTTTTGGGCACTTTCTACAGCATTTGATATCATCTTTGAAGCTATTGGCATATCTTCATCTGCTCCTAAAGTATCATATACTTTAGTAATCATATTTCCACCAAATATTTTCATTAAATCATCATCTAATCCAATATAGAATCTTGACTCTCCTGGATCACCTTGACGACCACTACGACCTCTTAACTGATTATCGATTCTTCTTGATTCGTGTCTCTCTGTACCTATAATTTTTAAACCACCTGCAGCAACAACTTTTTCTTTTTCTTCTTTTATATCTTCATCATATTTATTCTTTAACTCTTTAAATTTATTTCGAGCATCAATAAATGCTGGATTACTTGTTTCATTAAATGCTGTTGCTTGTTCTATTTGTTCCAAAGAATATCTTTGTCTTCTCATTTCTTGTTTTGCTAAGAATTCACTGTTACCACCAAGCATAATATCTGTTCCACGTCCTGCCATATTTGTAGCTATTGTTACTGCTCCAAATTTACCAGCTTGTGCAACAATTTCTGCTTCTTTTTCATGATATTTTGCATTTAATACAGTATGCTTAATACCCTCTTTATCTAGTAATTTGCTTAGTTTCTCTGATTTTTCAATAGAAACTGTACCAACTAATACTGGTTGACCTTTTTTATTACTTTCTTTAATATCATTTATAACTGCTCTGAATTTTGCATTTTCATTTTTGTAAATAATATCATGATGATCTTTTCTGATCATAGGTTTATTTGTAGGTATTTCAATAACATCTAATTTATATATCTCTTCAAATTCCGCTTCTTCTGTCATTGCAGTACCAGTCATACCAGATAGTTTTCCATACATTCTAAAATAGTTTTGGAATGTTATTGTTGCAAGAGTCTTTGACTCATCAGCAATTTTTACATGTTCCTTTGCTTCAATTGCTTGATGTAATCCGTTGTTATATCTTCTTCCATACATAATTCTTCCTGTAAATTCATCAACAATTAATACTTCACCATCTTTTACAATGTAATCAATATCTTTTTTCATTATACCATGAGCACGTAATGCTTGATTTACGTTGTGAACTAATTCAGAGTTTTCAATATCATTAAAGTTCTCTAATCCAAATTCTTGCTCAGCTTTTTTTATACCTTTTTGTGTTAATGATGCAGATTTTGCTTTTAAGTCAACTATATAATCATATTTTTCATTATCCTCAGCTTGTTCAAAATCTTTTACATCCTCTTCTACAATTACTTTTGGAGTTAATTTGCTAACAAAATGATCAGCCTTTTTATATAAATCAGATGATTGAGCTCCTCTACCTGAAATTATAAGAGGGGTACGTGCCTCATCTATTAAAATACTATCAATCTCATCTACTATAGCATAATTTAATTCTCTTTGTACTAATTGATCTTTATAGATTACCATGTTATCTCTTAGATAATCAAATCCAAACTCATTGTTAGTACCATATGTAACATCACATGCATAAGCTTCTCTTTTTTCATGAGGTTCCATTCCTGCTATAACTAAACCAACAGTTAGTCCTAAAAATCTATATACTTTTCCCATCCATTCACTATCTCTTTTTGCAAGATAGTCATTAACTGTAATAACATGAACACCTTTTCCTGTTAATGCATTTAAATATACTGGAAGTGTAGCAACTAAAGTTTTTCCTTCACCAGTTTTCATTTCGGCAATTCTACCTTGATGTAGAATAATACCTCCTATTAATTGAACATCAAAATGTTTCATTCCTAAAACTCTCTTTGAGGCCTCTCTAACTACAGCAAATGCTTCTGGTAAGATATCATCTAAAGTCTTTCCTTCTTTTAATTTTGCTTTAAATTCATCTGTTTTTCCTCTTAGTTGTGCATCTGATAATTTTTCCATTTCTGGTTCTAATTCATTAATTTTCTTTACAGTTGGCATTAATCTCTTTACTTCTTTTTCGCTATATGACTTAAATAATCCCATCTCTTTCTTCCTTCCTCTTGTGAAATTGTATATATTTATATATACAGTTAAAACTGATGATACTATATCACTTTTTTTATAAAACCGCAAGGCAAATATCTCTCTTTTTAAATTTTTTCTAATATTTTATAGAATATATTTTAGAAAGGGGTTAAATATATGTTTATTTTTAATATAAAACTAGATGGAAACAAAGCATCTAAAGTATTAATAGGAATATTTTGTGTTATAGTATTAATTATCACTTTTTTTATATGTTATAAATTAATATTTAGTAGTTTCTTTAAAACAAATGATGAAATAAATACTAGAAATGTGGTATATGATATTACTCCTCAAAATTATACAAACGTACTGCAAAATGTTCATACTAATCTAGATAAATATGTAGGTCAAAAAGTAAAATTTTCTGGCTATATATACAGATTGTATGATTTTACAGATGAACAATTTGTTTTAGCCAGAAACATGATCATTTCTTCTGATTTTCAGACCGTTGTAGTTGGATTTTTATGTCATTCTACTATTGCCAAAAATTATGAAGATAATAGTTGGGTGGAAATTACAGGTACAATAACAAAAGGAAATTACAATGGCGAAATACCTGTTATAGAAATTGAATCTATTAATGCTATTGAAAAACCAAGCGAAGAATATGTATATCCTCCAGACAGCTCATTTATCTCAACATCAACAGTTATATAATTATTTTAAACATATTAAAGAAAATAGCTCCTACTACAAATTTTATTTGTAATAAGAGCTATTTTCTTTTTAAATTATTTATTTTCCTATCTTTCAAAAAGCGATTTTACAATTCCTTTATCTATTATGGTTCCATATATATTTTTTAAAATTATTAATATTATAGGTCCTAAAAGCATTCCTAATACCCCAATAAATTTAAACCCTGTATACATTGCAATTAAAGTAAATATAGGATGGATTCCTATTTGACCACTAACAATTTTAGGTTCTATAAATTGTCTAACTACAGACATAATCGCCCATAAAATAAATATAGCAATTGCAAGCCTTATATCACCCACAAAAGCAAGAAATATCGCCCAAGGGATCATTACTGTTCCTGAACCGAATATAGGTAATGCATCTACAAATCCAATAATCAAAGCAATCATCAAAGGATATTGTACATTCCATCCTAAGAAATGAAAAATATATAAACCTATTAATGAGATAACAAATGAAATAATTACTAAAATTACTTCTGCCTTTAAATATCCACCTAAAGATTGAATAAGTCCTTTAAGATGTACCCCTATCTTTTTTACCCATGTTTCTGGAAGATGATGTTCCAATTGGTCTACCATATATATCTTATCTACACATATAAAGTATAAAGATAAAAGTGTAACAGCCATATATATACCTATTGTTGGAATAGATGTAATAAAACCAATTACACCTGTCAAAGCATCTTTTGCCCAATTAGTTATTGTTCCTAAAAATTCCATAGCTGATTTCTGAATAGTATCCATAACATTCTCTGGTATCTGCATTTTGCTAAAATCAATTTTGGCAATAAAATCTTGTATAGATTGATATATCAAATCAGCATATTCATTAAAATTTGATAATAAATTAGAAGCTTCAGAAATTAATGAAGTTATTCCCCATGTTAATAATCCAACAATAATTGTAATAGCTATAATAAACACAATTATCGAACTAGTTTTACGCTTTAGCTTTGTTTTTTTCATAATAAATTTAATAATAGGTTCAAGCATTAAAGATATAATAAACGCTATCAGAAATGGCATATAAAATATTGCTAATTTAAAACCTAATATTACCCCAAAAATACTAATTAATAAAACTACAATATTCCCTATTACTTTTCGCCAATAATTCATATCAACTACCATATGTATTCTCCTTTTATAACTTATATTGAATATTATAATAACAAAAAAACTTTTACTTGTCTATATAAAAAAACTTATTACCTTTACTCACTTTTATGACAATATATTGTAAAAGTAATAAGTTTTAAAATATATTTTAATTACTATTCAGCGTTTTTCTCGTTGCAGCTACATATATTTTCTAATGTAGCACAAACCCCTTGTGTATTAACAGCTTCATTTGCAGCTAAATCTCCTAAAGTTAAAATACCTATAACCTTATTATTATCTATAACAGGTAGTCTTCTTATTTGATTTTCAGACATTATTTTTTCTGCCTCAGAAACATCTACATCAGGTGTACAACAGCAAACTTTGGAAGTCATAATATCACTAACATTAGTATTTTTTATATCCTTACCACATCCTATAGTCCTAAGAATAATATCTCTATCTGTTACTAATCCAACTATTTGTTTAGAATTATCACAAACAGGTATACATCCAACATGATTATTACACATTATTTTAGCACATTCTTCTACAGAACAATTAGGATTAACATATGCTACTTGATCACACATACAATCTTTTACTTTCATACAAATTACCGCCTTTCTAGTATTAATCATTAAAAATTTTTAATGATATAATATTATTTTTTACAAAAAAATAAAAGATATACAAATTTAAATTGTATATCTTGGAAATTTTTTCATTTTAAAATTTAAAATAATCTTCGTATAGTCCATTATTTCTTGGATATGGCGGTCTCATTGGTGGTCTTGGTGGACGTGGACGAGGTGGTATATTGTTTATAGGTCCTCCTAATAATCTATTTAATATTAGAATTCTAATAAGATCTCTTAATACATTATTATTTGGTCTTCTTTGTCTGTCTTCCCTGTTTTCCATGCTATTCTTAGAGTCACTACTATCTACTTTTTCATAACTAGATTTACTTCTTGACGAGCTTGAACTAGAAACATTTGATTCATTTGAAGATCTATTATTTTTTTCTATACCACTTTGTGTATTTACCTTTACATTAATAATTGTGCTTGCCTCTGGCTGACTCTCTAAGTTCATATAAATTTCATCTGTCATTTGATCAACTAATTGACGTGTAATTGGTTTTGTATTGTTCTCACATATTTTGCATACCATAGGATTAACAACCCTATATATATCTGGATATAACTCTAAAATTTCATTATTATATCCCAGTTGATTAGAATATGCTTGTGATCTTTCATATGGTGACATTAAATAATCGTATGATTCATATGTATTTGTAGGTTCTATTGGATACCCTAAAACGCTTCTCATATAGTCTTCATAGTTTTGATAATACATATTATACCTCCTAATTAATTATATATAGAATAATATGCATTATCAGCGAAAATGTTACATTATAGAATTAAAGAACTTTATTTTATGTATTCTAATATTTTATTTGCAGATTCTATAGCAGACTTACAATCTGTTACATCTACTTCTATAGTATTTTCATATTTTTTATAGTATCCTGCAGATTCTTGAATTTTATCTCTTTTTATAATATTTTCTTTTACAATTTCTTCATCAACAGTTCCGTTGTATTGTATACATTTTCTTTTTACTCTCTCGTCTAAAGAAGCGGTTACTAAAAAATGATAATCTAGTTCAGGATAGATTTTCATTAAGTCTCTTCCAGATACAATAACATTAAAATTTGTTTTATACATATCAATTAAGGTCTTTCCAAATGTATAAAGATGTGAGTTATCGGCTGAGTTTCCAGCGATTGAAACAGCTAACGAATTATCTTTGGATTGTAACTTATCTTCATCTATTTTCTCTCCAGCAACATAAATTACTGTTTCGTTATTTTCTAAACGCACTTCTACTTTTAATTTGTCCATTATTTCTTTTATATCAACATTTTTTAAGCTTTCACTTAAATTTTGTAGATTCAAGTTATTACTTTTATAATTCATTAAAGCATAGACGATAGCTCTATATAAATTACCTCCATGTAGTAATATACTGTTTGGTATTTTTTTTAATAATTCTCTACAAATTGATGTCTTTCCAGCTCCAACTAAACCTTCAATTCCTATTACAATATTTTTCATTTTTTATCATTTCCTTTTTTATTATTTCCAAAATTATAAAAAATATTTTATCACAAGAATTTTAAAAGTACAACAAATTGAATATTTTTTTAAAACTTAGGTAAAATATTATTGTAAAAACAGATTGGAGGTGCTTTTTATGTCAGAAAAGAATAAGCAAAACAACAAGAACAATAAGAACAATAACAAAAATAATCAAAAAAATAGTGAAAGAATAGATAATAACAATAATAATTGTAGATAGTAAAACAGAAGCTGCTCATAAGGTTAAAGCAGCTTCTGTCTCAATTTTATGCATTATTATTTATTTTCAATATATTTTTTTAAAAACTTTCCTGTATAGCTTCTATCATTTTTTACAATTTGTTCTGGAGAGCCTACTGCGACTACTTGTCCCCCATTATCTCCGCCTTCTGGACCTAAATCTATAATATAGTCTGCTGTTTTTATTAAATCTAGATTATGTTCAATAACAATAATACTATTGCCAGTATCTACTAATCTTTGTAAAATTTCTACTAATTTGTGTACATCAGCAATATGAAGACCTGTAGTAGGTTCATCTAAAATATATAGTGTTTTTCCAGTTGCTTTTTTAGAAAGTTCTGCAGCAAGTTTTATACGTTGTGCTTCACCACCAGATAATGTAGTAGATGGTTGTCCAAGTTTAATATACCCTAATCCAACATCATATAAAGTTTGGATTTTTTGTTTAATTCTTGGAATATTTTCAAAAAATTGTAGAGCTTCCTCAACTGTCATATCTAAGACATCTGCAATCGTCTTTCCTTTATATTTAACTTCTAAAGTTTCTTTATTGTATCGTTTTCCTTTACAAACTTCACATGGTACATATATATCTGGTAAGAAATGCATTTCTATTCTTAATATTCCATCTCCATTACATGCTTCACATCTTCCCCCATCTACATTAAAGCTAAAACGTCCTTTTTCATATCCTCTCATCTTTGCTTCATTTGTATTTGCAAATATATCCCTAATAATATCAAATACTCCCGTGTACGTTGCAGGGTTTGAACGCGGAGTTCTTCCAATTGGTGATTGATCAATATTAATTATTTTATCAATATTATCTAATCCAATTATTTCTTTGCATTTTCCTGGCTTTTCATTTGATCCATTTAATTCCTTAGCTATTGATTTATATAGTACTTCATTAACAAGTGTACTTTTTCCAGAACCAGATACACCAGTCACACATATAAATTGTCCAAGTGGAAATTTAACATTAACATTTTTTAAATTATGCTCTGTAGCACCTTTTACTTCAATTGATCTTCCGTTTGATTTTCTTCTTTTAGCTGGTACCTTAATTTGCTTTCTTCCACTTAAATACTGACCTGTAACAGAATTGCTTACCAATTTTACTTCTTCTGCTGTACCTTGTGCCATAACATTTCCACCATGTACTCCTGCTCCTGGTCCTATATCTATAATTTGATCTGCGGCGTACATAGTATCTTCATCATGTTCAACTACCAAAACAGTATTTCCTAGATCTCTTAATTTTTTTAATGTTGCAATTAGTTTTTCATTATCCCTTTGATGTAAACCAATACTTGGCTCATCTAGTATATATAGTACTCCTGTTAATCCTGAACCTATTTGTGTTGCCAAGCGAATTCTTTGTGCTTCCCCTCCTGATAGAGTTCCTGCACTTCGAGATAATGTTAAATATTCCAATCCAACATCCATAAGAAATTGCAATCTTTTATTTAATTCTTTTAAAATTTGATCTGCAATCATCTTATCTTTTTTGTTTAATTCCAAAGAATTAAGATATGTTTTTATTTTATCAATGGACATGCTTGTTAACTCATTAATATTTTTCTCACCAACTCTTACCGCTAATACTTCTTTTTTTAGTCTTGCACCTTTACAGTCAGGACATTCACTGTTGCTCATATAGAACTCATAAAAATCCCTCATTCCTTGAGATTTCGTTTCATTATGTCTTCTTTCAAGTGTGGGAATTACACCTTCGAATGGTGCTCTAAATTTTCTAACTCCGGCTGCTGATTCGTATTCAAAATCAATTTCATCAGTACCAGTACCATATAATATTTTATCTAGAAAATCTTTGGGTAATTTTTTTATAGGAACAGAAATATCCACTCCATAGTGCTTAGCTATGCTTTCAAAATACATTTTGGCCATTGTTTCGCCTTTTTTCATGTTACTAGCACCAAAAGCTTTTACTCCATCATATAAAGTTTTATTTTTGTCAGGTATTATTAAGTCTGGATCAATTTTCATTAGATATCCTATACCTGTACATGTTGGACAAGCTCCAAATGGATTATTGAAAGAAAACATTCTTGGAGATAACTCATCAAAACTAATTCCACAATCTGGGCATGCATAATTTTTGCTATATAAACGTACTTCTTTTCCTTGTATGTCTATGCTAACTAAGTTATTTGCATGTTTTAATGCTACTTCAACAGACTCTGTTAATCTACTTCTTATGTCAGGCTTTATAATTAGTCTATCTACAATTAATTCAATATTATGTTTTTTCTTTCTATCTATTTGTATATCATCAGATAATTCAACAGTTTCTCCATCAACTCTAGCTCTTACAAAGCCATCCTTTTGAAAGTCAGATAATATTTTTACAAATTCACCTTTTCTTCCTCTTATGATAGGTGCTAATACTTGAATTTTTGTTCCTTCATCTAACTCCAAAATATTATCTACTATTTGATCTATTGTTTGCTTTTCTATTTTCTTTCCACAATTAGGACAATATGGAACGCCAATTCTTGCATATAAAAGACGTATATAATCATAGATTTCGGTAACTGTTCCAACGGTAGAACGAGGATTTTTTGAAGTAGTTTTTTGGTCAATAGATATAGCAGGTGATAAGCCTTCTATTGATTCTACATCTGGTTTTTCCATTAATCCCAAGAATTGTCTAGCATATGCTGACAAACTTTCTACATATCTTCTTTGTCCTTCTGCATATAAAGTATCGAATGCTAATGAAGATTTTCCAGAACCTGATAATCCAGTTATTACAACTAGCTTATCACGTGGTATTTCTATATTTATATTTTTTAAATTATGTTCCTTTGCTCCTTTTATAATAATACTATTCTGCATTTTGCCCCCAATCTATATAACATAATAATATTTATTATATAATTTATGATTAATTTTTAATTCTAAACATTTACATTATAAAACAAAAGTTTGTAAATGTCAACAATTTTAAAAGACCACCATATAGAACTTTACTGCATATATAGTTCATATAATGTGGTCTTTTACATATCAAATATACACTTACATTTCTTCTCTATATATAACTTCTTGTTCATTTTCTTTTTGAACAAAAGATACTATAGGTTGTTCATGTATTTTTCCTTCTGAATAAATTTCTCCATTTAAAGAGTTCATATTTTTTTGTAAATCTATTGGATTGCAAAATTGATCCGTAATATCTAATATTCCCATAAAATTTCCTCCTTATTAACACTCCTATTATTTTACACCATTTTTTGTAAAAAAACAATAAACTGTACCGTTAATATTTTACATTTTTTCCAATTCTTTTATTTTATCTCTTAACTCTGCCGCTTTTTCAAATTCCATCTCTGCAGCATATTTTAACATTTCATCTGTCAACTTATTAATTACATCATCAATAGTCTCATTTTTTCCGATATCATATTTTGTTTCAGCTTCTTCTAGTATACTTGCTTTAATTGTTTCTCTAACAGATTTTTGAATTGTTTTAGGTACAATACCATTTTTTTCATTATATTCTTGCTGAATCTTCCTTCTTCTGTTAGTTTCCGATATCGCCTTTTCCATTGATTCTGTTAATTCATCAGCGTACATAATTACCTTTCCATCTGTATTTCTTGCTGCACGACCTATTGTTTGAATCAAAGATCTTTCAGAACGAAGAAATCCTTCTTTATCCGCATCTAAAATAGCAACTAAAGAAACTTCTGGTATATCTAGACCTTCTCTTAACAGGTTAATTCCAACTAAAACATCAAATTCTCCGAAGTCTTAAATCTCTTATAATTTCCATTCTTTCTAGTGCTTTTATATCTGAATGCATATATTTTACTTTAATACCTATTTCTGATAAATAAGCAGTTAAATCTTCCGCCATCTTTTTAGTTAAAGTAGTAACAAGTACTCTTTCTTGTTTCTCAACTCTTTCATGAATTTGTTCTATCAAATCATCTATTTGGTTATTCACAGGTTTTACTTCAATTTTAGGATCAAGCAAACCTGTAGGTCTTATAATTTGCTCTACAACATTATCTCTAGAATGTTCTTTTTCATAATCTGCTGGAGTTGCACTTACAAATATAACCTGATTAATTCTATCTTCAAATTCTTCAAACTTTAATGGTCTATTATCAAATGCAGAAGGCAATCTAAATCCATAATTTACAAGAGATTCCTTTCTTGCCCTATCTCCATTGTACATAGCACGTACTTGTGGTATTGTAGCGTGAGATTCATCAATTAATAGAAGAAAATCCTTTGGAAAATAATCAAACAAAGTATATGGTGCACTTCCTTCTTCTCTTCCACTTATATGTCTAGAATAATTTTCTATTCCTTGACAAAAACCAGTCTCCTTCATCATTTCTATATCAAAATTGGTTCTTTCTTCTATTCTTTGTGCTTCAATTAATTTGTTATTCTCTTTAAAGTATTTTACTCTTTCCTCTTTTTCTTTTTCTATACTAATAATTGCTCTTTCCATTTTATCAGATGTTGTAACATAATGTGAATTTGGAAAGATCATAATATGATTTCTTGACGCAATTGTTTTTCCTGTTAATGGACTTATTTCTGAAATTTTTTCAATCTCGTCTCCCCAGAATTCCACTCTGATTGCTGTTTCACTTTCATCAGATGGATATATTTCTAGTATATCTCCTTTTGCTCTAAACGTTCCTCTTTTAAAATCCAATTCGTTTCTGCTATACTGCATAGAAATTAGTTTCTTCATAATCTCGTTTCTTTCCTTTTTCATACCAGGTCTTAAAGAAACAATCATATTTTCATAATCTATAGGATCACCTAAACCATAAATGCAAGAAACAGAAGCTACTATTATGACATCTCTTGTTTCAAAAAGTGAAGCTGTTGCCGAATGTCTAAGTTTATCTATTTCATCATTTATTGATGAATCTTTTTCGATATACGTATCTGAAGAAGCAATATATGCCTCTGGTTGATAATAATCATAATAAGAAACAAAATATTCTACGTTGTTCTCTGGGAAGAACTCCTTGAATTCTGAATACAACTGACCGTGCTAAAGTTTTGTTATGGGCTAGTACCAGTGTTGGTTTCTGTACTTTTTGTATTATATTAGCCATTGTGAAGGTCTTTCCTGAACCCGTAACTCCAAGAAGTGTTTGAAATTTCTTACCTTCTTCTATTCCTTTTGACAGATATTCTATTGCCCTAGGTTGATCACCTGTAGGCTTATATTCCGAGTGTAATTTGAACATAATTCCTCCCTTAGTATTATGATATTAGTTTTATAAATTTATTCTAATCTACATCTATCATTTCGAAATATTCAAGTCCTGTATCATCTACATTCTTTATTAATTGTACTTTTGATTTTAATACAATTACAGGTCTAATTCCGTTGAACATATCCTGTACTTCCTTCAACAGAACATCTTGCATCAACATAGCACAAGTGTTTTTCCAAATTAGTATTTGGATATGGAGATGCTAACCAATATCCTCCTCCGTTATTATAAACGTTATTCTTTAGGTTCGTTCCACTTGATATGTTCTTTAATAAGTATAGTCCAGTGGGATCATCAAATTTATAACTTGCACTATAAATATCTCCACTTTTTACTCCTTTATTCAACTCTGTAAGTAGTAGCACGCGAACACTTATATTCTGCTTAGCTTTAAATAACTCTTCTCCGGAAGCTATTCCAGATGTATACATTTTGTCTATATTTTTTATTTTTTTAAAATACCCTTTATTTTTTTCTTCGTATGTATTTCCTTGCTGAAAACTCATTTGGTTAAGATTGTAGTAAAAACCAGCTGATGCTTGAAGTGCCTTATATTTATTATCTCCATTATATGTTATATAATTATTTCCTAATATATTATTTTTAAAATTGTCAAGCCTTGTATCATCTACTACCCATTCTGAATAATTATCATTTGTATTGTCAGAGTAGTATCCATCATGGCTGGTACTCCTGTGCTTATTAATCTTACATTTTTTAATGTTTTTCCATCTGCTTCTAATTCGTAATTTTCAATTCTCCATCCATTTGTACATGTATATTCATATTCGTTATATGTATCAGTATATTCTACATCATATTTTATAAAAGCACCTTTTATATCTGTATCTATTGTTTCTGGCTCCTTAATATTTTTTTGTCCAACTACATTTGATATTATTTTATTTGCCTCTTCTTCTATCGTATCCAATTGTTCTTTTTCTCTTGTTTCTGCATTAGCTTGTATTTCTTTTGCGAATTGTGCTTGTTTTATTATTCCATTTTTATTAAATAATAAATTTACACTAATTGTTGCTAGTATAATTAATATCACTATCGTTACCACTAAGGCTATTAATGTTATTCCGTTTATTTTCTGATCTTTGCATTACATTTTTCATACTTTTTACTTCTCTCTTCTTTTGTTTTCCTTCTTGCATTTTCTTGTGTGCTCCCTTTATTTCTTTTTAACTTTTGCATATGTATATTTTATACATAATTTTTATATTTTTCAATATATTTTAGTAAAATTTGCACAAAAAAGACCTAATCTTTAAAAATTAGGTCTTAATTATATATTCTATTTTACTATTTGTTTTCTGTAACATTCATCATTAATATTGTACTTAGTTCATCATTTGTCATGTTATCTGCACCAGTTATAGCTGCATCTACTACGTATCTATCTGATATAGGTGCCCATACATATTTTCTTGAATATGATGTTTTATATCCTGAACTTACATAATCATAAGAGAAATCTGCATAGTAGAATGTCTTTCCATTTACATTCATGCTTTCTACTTTTGATAATACAACATTTTTATAGTATGAATTTTTAGAATAGTTTTCTACTGATTTTTGTAATGAAGTATAGTAACTATCTTTATTTGCAGCTGAAGTTGTTAAAGTAACTGATACATCATAACCTTTTTTGAATGTCATGTATGTATCTGAACTATAACTTTCAGTGTATCCTGTTGGTAAACTAAAGTTTATTATGTATTTGCCGTCATAAGACTTTATTTGTTTTTTGTTTAAAGCTGTATTGCCACCAATAATTCCACTGTTAGCTACATTATTTGTTATAGCATTTACAGAATTTGTGTCTATATTATTTATTAATAAATTTTGGTCAAATACTGTATTTACACTTCCATTATCAATTGCATTTTGATTTATTGGTAATGTTGTATTTGATCCTGAGTATTTTTCTATTAATTTATATAGTTCTGAATTTTGTAAATTTGATATAATTTTTTGTTGGTCTCCAGTTGTTATTTCATTCATTTTTACACTGTCTTTTACGTCTACGCTGTCAATTCCTTGGTTTAATGTTTTATTATATTTCATGTTTAATTCTAGTGAACCTAAATCTTTAACATCAATTTTAAATTTTACAGTTCCACCATTTTCGCTTTCTTCTTCTGAAACAATTTTACCTGTACATACTGTTTCGCCTTTTGCAACGATCTCAATATTCATTGTGTTGTCTGTTTCTTTTGTAGCTGTCATTTTAACAGTTTCTCCATCTGCTGTTGCTGCTACTGAGAATTTTACTAATTCTTGTTTAAATAATCCTGTTGTATATATTGCAGTTTCTATTGTGTTATCTTCATTTCCTTCTGCATTGTCAAGTTGATCTAATAAATCTTCTAACATTTTAGTAGCATCGTCTTTGTTGTTAAAGCATGATAAGAATTCATCATTATCTTTTAAATTTTTAATTATTGTTTTTGATTCTTCTGTTAATTGTTTTTCATTAAGTTTAAGTATATTTTTTGTAGCATTAACTGTTTTTCCATTAACTGTTATTTCTTCTTTTTCAGCATTTGAGCAATATTCAGGTTTTATAACATTAACTATTTCATTTTTTAATATTTCCATAGCTTTTTGTATGTTTTCTTTTTTCTCAGTTAATTCTTTTTGACTATCAAAAATTTCATTAAAAGTTTTATAAGAATCACTATCTACGTCTACCTCAATGTATTTATCAAAGAAATCTTTTAAATATACATATGTTTTTTCATCTTTTACATTTGAATACATTTGAACATTTAATAAAGCTTTTTTATCATAATTTGATTCTAGATTCATTATGATTTGTTTATTTTCATTATCTGTTTGTACTTCTAATCCTATGTCAGTATTGTTTATTAATGTTTTTATACTTTCGTCTATAGAATCCATATCTACTTTGGCATCAAATTTTAATGAAACCTTAGCTGTTTTATATCCAATATCTTCTAATTGTTTTTCGTATGTATCTATTGTTGAGCTTACTAATCTTTTATAAATTTGATCAGCTTTTGTGTATACTCCAAAATAATAAGCAAGACCTGCTATTACAGCAACAATTAAAATAGCAATAATTGCTAATATAGCTCCTACTGGTCCTTTTCCTTTCTTTTTAGTTTGAGTTTGTTGGTTTGCATTGTAATTATTATAATTACTTGCATTTGTTTGTACATTTGTAGAAGTACCTGTGGTATCTGCAGTGTTTGCAACATTTGCAGTATTCTCAGTATTTACAGTATTTGCATTATTTACGTTTTCTTCTACTGGTGACTGTACATTTTCATTTGTTTGGTTATTTTCTTCCATTTTTATTCCCCTTTCGATTTTATAATAACACTATATGTTACTGCTTAATAATTAATGTTATATCATAACATTTTTTTATTTTCAATACATTTTTTATTAAAAAGATAAATTATTATAAGCTCTTTTTTCATTAATTAAAACATTTTTTTCAAAACAACTAGACTTTTATATTTGTTTTGTGTATTATATATATTAATGAAATTGTTATTATATGGAGGTATACAAATGTCAAAATTTATTAGAGTATTTTCAGTTGTTTTAATTATTCTCGCACTAGCAATTAATGCCTATAGTATTTATGCTAGTGATATAGATATGAATCTTGCAGCCAACACTGCTAATCCTACAGAAAATGCTGTAACAGATAATTCAAATACTACTTCTCAAAATGTAGATGATCCACAACAAACACCAGATGGCACAACAAATGACGAAGTTGCTGCAAGTAGCGTTGGAACTATTTCTGAAGAAGGTTTAGGTCTTTCTAATGTGTTAAGTATTTTATTAATAACAGTTGGTATTGTTTTAATTTTATTGGCTATCGCAATTATTATTAGATTAAAATAGACTTTAAAACTCTTAATGTTAAAATTAAGGGTTTTTTTTATG
>ERZ1034691.854-NODE-854-length-21621-cov-5.884772_pt1 | contig 21621 bp, 10 predicted proteins | sample MGYA00520638_ERZ1034691 | MGnify/ENA primary metagenome ERZ1034691 (study PRJEB33766, sample SAMN09781763) | gut metagenome | biome: gut microbiome | host: Homo sapiens | place: Madagascar | study: EMG produced TPA metagenomics assembly of the PRJNA485056 data set...
GATGTTGTAGTGGTCGGTGTAGGTCATGCCCGCCTTGGTAATGCCTGCCACCTGCGTGAGACGCTCCAGGGCGAGATAGCCCAACTGTATGAACTGGCCCTTCAGGTAGAGCAGAGTGTAAGGTGCCTCGGCCTTCGCGGCAATGTCCTTCAAGACCGCGGAGGCCTTGACGTTGCCATCGATGACAGTGACATTATTTACCAGCTCTTCAGCTTTGAGAGCATCTAGGTTTCTCTTGGTCTCCTCTTCATTTCCGCGTGGGATGAAGCAATCTATCAGTTTCTTCATTTTCTAAAGTTTATTAGCTTTGTTTCTTTATTATGTTCCTTGTTTGTCCTTGTTGATTGGTTTCCCGGTCTCGGCTCACGGCTTCACCTCTATCTCGCCCACCTTTCCGGCCTCGTTGGTGAACACCAGCTTGGTTGCGCTCAATGGCACTACGGTATTGATAAGCGTGTTGCCGAACTTGTGTTTCCACAGCAAGCGGCCTGTCTTGCCATCGAGCGCCATTATGAGGCCATCCTTGTTGGTGGAGAACACCACGCCGTCTTTCTCGACAAGCATCACCCTGGCGTGCTCGTAGCCGAAGCCGCAGTTGGTCGCCCAGAGTTCAAGAGGCTTGTCGCCTGTCGTGGCGTAGCAAACGATGCTGTCGTTCATGGTCTTTAGATAAATGCGCTTGCCGTCTTTCGACAGTCCTATGCTCTCGCGCACCTTGCTTTGGTATGTCCGCCAAATCTGCTTGCCTGTTTTCAGGTCGATGGCCGTCGACGCGCGGTCTGGGTCGCAGATGAACACTCGCCCACGCGCCTCCACTGGCCAGACACCTGCCGGAGAGAAATGCATGTCGGTCTTCTTCGGGTGCCATGTCCACAGGCGCGCGCCTGTTTTCGCGTCAAGGCAATAGAGCGTTGTGGCCCAGTCGCCGAAAATCACCTTTCCATGTGTCACGAGGGGCTTGGTCTCCACATATCCCTTAATGTCGGGGCTCTGCCATTTCACCTTTCCCTTGGTCACGTCTATTGCCCTGAAGAAGTGGTCGCCGGAGCCCACGTAAGCCGTGTTGCCCACTATGGTGACCGCGCTCACGCATGGCGCGCCTGTCTCCACCTGCCACAAGCGCTTGCCGCTCTTGGCGTCGATGCCATAAACAGAACCGTCGGCTGAACCGGCCACGAGCACGCCCTTGCCTATGGCCGGGGTGCCTATGACGCGCGCGCCTGTCTGATAGCGCCATTGCTCATGGCCAAGGGCGTCGTAACATATCACGCGGCCAAGGTTGTCGGCGGCATAGACGTTGCCTCGCCACACCACCGGGGAAGAGTAGATGCCGGCGTGCTGGCTCACGACCCAGTTTTCCTTCACTTGTGGGAACGTTTCGTTGACAGCGTAAGAAGGACGTGGGAACCAGTGGGCTTGATTGTCGTCGTGCTTGGTAGTGAAAGGTATCGCCGTCCAACGATAGCGTGGCTTGCCCACGGGATGGGTGTAAACCACTACCGAGTCGGCACGCACGTCAAACTCATTGTATTGCCCGGCCGTGTTGCCTTTCTGCCTGAGGTTGGTGATGTTGGCAATGCCAGGCATGCCGTCGAAGTTGAAGTTGAGATTGCGATGATAATGACCGTTTACAAAGGTCACTATCGGGTAAGGGCGTATGGCGTCGGTGACCTCATACCAGTTGTCGACATCGGTAGGTTGCATGGGCATGTGGGTGACCATGAACACGGGATTGCCGGCCTTGCCGTTTTTCTCCAGGACCTCCCTCGCGTAAGCTATGTCTTCCGGTGCCACATGACCGAGGGCCATGCGCATCATGGGACCCGTGGGGAAGCCGATGAAGAGTATGCCCTTGTGCTCGAAATGGAAACGCTCGTAGCCGAAAATCTTCACGAAGTCCATGCATCCGCTCTCGCTCCAGTTCTGGTCGTGGTTGCCTTCGAGTATGTACCAAGGCTTGACGAGCTTGTCAAGCTCGCGCTTGGCTATGCGCAACGCCGCGCCGTCGCCCGCGTCGGCGATGTCGCCCGTGACGAGCACGAAGTCGATAGTAGAATCGTTGTTTATCTGCGCAACAGATTGCCTCAAGTCTTCGGTTGACTGCGGCAAGCCCCCGGCAATATGGATGTCGGTGACCACGGCAAAGCGGAAAGGCTCAAAGGCAAGGGCCGTGGTTACCGCGACAAGGCAACACGCCACTATCGTCGCGAGTCGTTTCATGTTCATGCCTTTGAGCTTATATGCCATTCTATAGATATGTTCCATCGTGTTTATTGTTTTTTGGTGAGATACTGCATGATGGCCTTCATCATGCTGTCGCGCACCGTCTCGCTCTTCACCGACTCAAACGGGAAGGCGAGCACGCACGTGCGCCAATTGTCAGCGGCGTTGCCTCCGAACACCACGCCTGCCGACATGCCATTCTCCGGGTAACGGAAGGCCGTGTATGCGCAAGGATCAGCTGGGTCGATGGCATCGGGCGACTCCACTACGTAAGAGGTGCTGTTGGGCTTATTATAATATGTGAACGTGGTTGTGTCGGAAACAAGTGGCGACACTATGTAGGATATTTGCCCATCGGTGCAAGCGCGGTCTTCGCGCCACTGGTACTTGAGTATCTTCTCGGCGAACTCACGGTCTGCCTTCTGGCTCTTCGCGCGCGGATCCATAGTCGCAAGCGGGTTATGCCACAAGTCGGTCCCCACATAGGCTCCTGAGACGAACACCGGTCCGCCTGCCTTGCAGAAGGCGGTGAGCATCTGCTGCATGGGCTCGTCGAATGTCTTGAAGGCCAACGGATGCAGACCTGGACGGCCGTACTTGGTTTGCTTTTCCTTACCAAGTATGAGGTCTATCGCGGAATAAGTATCAGCCAGTCGCTTGCCGTCAAGAGTGTCTTCATTACCTGTCGTGCCAATTGCCGCACGGCTCTTCGACACGAAACTGTAACCAGCCTTCAACAAGCTCTTTCCGTGAAGGGCTGGATAATCGAAGGTGTTTCCAGCAATGGTTATGCGCTCCTCACTGCCGTAACTGTCGCCGAAACCAGCCGCGTCGTCGTGGGTCCAAGGGATGTCGCGACGGAATTCCTTCATCGGGCCGACATAAGAGATAAGTTCCTTGTCGGGCACGCCATTATCGTTTGCGGCAAGGAATCCGGCGAGATTGTCGTCGCTGCTGGCAAAGTCATCCGGGGCGCTGAGACGGTCGAAGCCATTGATGACGAGCACGGGCTTCACGGTCGCCTTGCTCGACAATCCCAATGACATAATCTCCGACGGGAAGCTCTCGCCGCCATCGTTCAAGGCGGTAACCTTAAAGCTCACCACCTCGTCGGTGGGTATATTGGTGACATAGGTATTCTTCTTCACTACCGTGCCGTTGTCGAAGTCGCCATTGCCAACGCGCTTGTACACGACGAAGCGCTTTGCCACGGCTGTCGGCTCAAGGCTGTCGGTCACGGCTACCCATGTGAGCACGGCCTGGTTCTTCTCGTTGAGCGTGGCACTGACCTTCTTCACCGGCAGCGGCTGCACAATGTAAGGATAGCCGTATTCGGTGCTGAGGAAACGGAGGATGCCTTTGTATATGGCGCGGCCAACCACGAAACGGAAGCGTGGGTCAAGGCCATAGCGCATGTCGGCGAAGTTCTCGTGCGACATCAGCTCAAGCAGCATGGCCGGGACGCGTGGCACCCAAGCCTCGAAGTAACGCTGGTTCCACATTCCGCGACGTGTCCACTTGGGGTCGGCCTGAAGCCTGAGGTCGTGGGTCAACTGTGTTTGCACGAGGTCGCAGAGGTCGCGGTTGGCGTCTCTCGACGTGCCGTCGGCAAACACGCCACCATACTGTGAGGTCTGGTAGATGCCAAGGTTGCCGATGATGGAGTCGCCCCTCACGGTGCCGGCATCGCTATGGAAGGCAAACGACAAGGCGAGAGGTATGTTCAATCCTTTCACGTCGGGACAGGCTCTGGTGCCGCCCGCGAGATAATTGACCCAAAGGCCACGGTCGCGATAGTCGTCGGTATAGTCGTTGGTTCCGTGCGACGGCGAGTAGATGCTGTCGGGTATGCCTGCCCATTGCAGGTAATAGCGCGAACCTTCAAGGTAGCGTGGGTAGCCGCTCACCTGAGGCACAAAGTCGAGCTTTGGCTGGTAGGCGTTGCGGTCGGCCTGCGTGTCATTGGAATGTCCCTTGGTGTAGGCCGTGATCTTGTCGCCATCGGCGGCACGTGCAATGTTTCCCATTCCTCCGCCGAACTTCACGGCATCGGCGGTAAGCACCTTACCGGCGGTCTTGCTGTGGTTGCTCAGCTCCACGAACCCGCCTTCGCCCTTGGCGAAACTGAAGGTTCCGAGGTAAATCCACGTACCGCCGCCCATGGTCTGGTTCACGGAGAAGCGTGTCACGCCATCCATGTGGTGAACGGTGTAAAGGGCGTCTTCCGTGCTGTTGGGCAATGTCTTGTAAGCCACGTACACGGCATAGCGTCCGTCTTCGGGTATCTTTGGCGTCCATTTGGCCGTGGCTTGTTCTCCTTTCTTCTTGCCATTGGTCGTGAGCACTTCCCTGAACGTGCCTTCGGTGAATGGGTTTTGAAAATCGGTGTACTGCTTGCGGGCATAGGCGAAGCCCGTGCCATCGCCGGTGCCCCACGCCTGCGCGCCGTCGTGCTCTGAATATGGCGACACGGCGAGCTTGCCATCATTATCCACCACTACCTCCTGAGGGTTGGTGTCTCTCTCGCGTGGCATAATGACATAAGCGCCGGCGTTCTCGAGCATCGGGACGAGATATGGCAGCACGAAACTTTGGGTGTACTTGTCCTCAACGCTCTCGAAGAGACGGGCGCGTTGCCACTCCCAACGGTTCAGGCCCTGCTCGAAATACTTGCCGTGGCTCTGCCACATGGCAATGTGCTTGCCCTGCAAGCCGTTCTTCACCGAATAAGGACGGTCGAGGTTGGTGACGATGGGCGTGAAAGGTGTGTATGCGTTCTTGCCCGTATATTCGGCTGGCACATTATAAAAAGCCTTTCGACGGTCTGCCTTCGTCTTAAAGTAATTGGGTATCAGCGAGTGGATGTCGTGGCCGTTGACATAAAGCGACAACTGCCTTTGGCGCAACTCGTCGGGCAGGCAGCCGCTGACGGTCTTTAATATCTCGCTGACGTTGTCAGAGCGCATTGGCACGTCCTGCAAGGCGGTGTTGAGAAATATCTTCACGCTGTCGGTAGACACCGCCGAGGAGTCGACCACGATGTTTCCTGTCCTTATGCCTTGCGTGAACTGGCGCAAAGAACTGGAAATGGCAGCCGTGGTAACAGGATTCAGCTTCTCAGCTTGTAAAGGTTGCGTGAATAACGCGCTCGCGCAACATAGGGAAAAAACTTTTAAGATTGTTCGCATAAAAAGGCTATTAATAATGCAAAAGTACAGAAATAGCAGCCGATAGTATCACATCGGCTGCTATTTAATGATTATTTAACTAAACTGTCAATCACGTGTCCTTTGACATCATTTCCAATTTGGATTCTGCTTGATTTGACTGTTGAGCTTAATGTCATTTGTCGGCACAGGATAGTGATAATACTTTGGCTCAAAGATACGCACGGCCGAGGTGCCCTTTAGGTATCCGTTAGCGTCCTTGTCGGCACCATCCACGTTGGTGACGTTAGCGCCGAGGTTCGCGTTGGGATTTACTGACTTCGTATCCATCTTGTCCATCTGGTGCCAGCGCACGAGATCCCAATAGCGATAATCGTTGTCGCACATGAGCTCGCAACGGCGGCTGCGGCGGATTTCCCAAATCAAGTTGCTCACGCCCATGTTGTTGGCAGGGTCTGCCTCTGGCGTGGTTGTCATGCTGGGCAGCCCAGCGCGATGCTGCAGCAGGTTTACGCTCTTGTCGAGGTCTGCCTGTGTGATGGTGCCAAGCTCAGCCTTTGCCTCGGCATAGTTCAGCAGGATAACGGAGTACCAGTAGAGAGGAATGTCAGTGTAGCAGCCAACGGTGCTTGTGCGGTATGTCATGGGCATCTGTGGGTTGTCGTACTTGTAAACCGTGTAGCCAGTGGACGATGTCATCTGTGCTGGCAATGCCGCGTCTGGCGAAGGCTCGTTGCGAATCCATCCATGACCCTTGAAAGCGAGTACGGAGTCTACGAGGAGTTCGAGACGGCGATCCTTGTTCTTCAAGAAGTGAGAGATGCTGTAGTCTCCATTGGCGTTCTTCACAGCCTTATCGTCTTTGCTGAGCGACGTGGTAGCCTTTGGCTTGCCGTCACGGAAGAGGAACGCGTCGATGGCATCCTTGGTTATTCCGCTTTGCGTTGTTGAGCCACTGGTGTAGTCGCACAGGCCATGGCTGACGACATCTTTCTCGTAGTGCTTGTAGAAGATTACCTCGCTGTTGGCGCTCAAGCTAAGTGAGTTGTAAATGTTGTACAGCTTGCTTGGGTTGGCGGCGTTCTCGTAAGTTCCTGCCACGTCCCAATCGTTGAGGGCAAACTTGCCTGAGCTCATGAGCTGCTCCGACGCGCTCACGCTCTCTTGCAGGAACTTCTGAGCGAGGGCTTGGTCAGCGGCCTTGCCGTTGTCGGCGGCCGTACGATACTTGCAGTAAGTGCCCCAATACAGGCAGACTTCGCTCTTGATGGCCAGGGCCAGCTCCTTGCTCCACAGCGTCTTGTCGGACGTGTTGGAAGCGAGGTTCGCTATGGCGAAATTGAGGTCGTTGACCACGGAGTCCATCACCACGTCTTGGTCGGTACGAGGTCCTTTCGTTTTTGTGCTGTCCTTTGAGTCAAGGATGACATGGCTTTCCCATTGTACGTCGCCATACATCTTTGCCAGTTCGGAATATACATAGGCTCGATTCATTCTGCCGATGGCCTCAAACTTCTTCTTGGTTGCCTCTGGCAGCGTTGACGACTGCAGACCGTCGAGCAGATAGTTGACGCGACGGATGTTGGTGAAGCGGCTTGACCACGCCGAGGCTGTGTTAGGCACGTTGGTGAAAGTCCAGTTGGAGAACGTCGGGTCCACCTGGTCGTCGTTGAGGACGTTGAAGTAGAAGTTGGTCGCTCCGCCATAGTAGGCGTAGAAGCGATTGGCGTAGCTCTCAACCAGGTTGTCGTTGCTCCAGAAGGCAGGGGTGTTGGTGAACGTGTCGCGAGGGTTCTTCTCAAGGAAGTCGTCACAACTCGTCAACATCAAGGCAGAGGCTGCTATGATATATAAAATTGATTTCTTCATGTTGCGTTGATTTTAAATCATTAGACTTAGAATGTAAGCTGCAATCCAACGGCCCATGTGCGCGTGATAGGCACCGTGCGGCCCCAGCCGCCATACTTGATGCCTTCACCGGTGTTGATTTCCGGGTCGAGTGGAAGGTTGCCATTGCCCTTGTGGAGCAGCCAGAGGTTGTCCACGCTGGCGTAAACCCTCAGGTTCTGGATGTATGCCTTGCGAACGAGGTTCTGAGGCAGGGTGTAACCCAAGGTGACGTTCTTAAGTCTCAGATAAGACATGTGAACCAAGTACTTAGACTGTGGGTAGAAGTTGTTGTTACCGCCGGCTGATGCCAGTGCGGGAACCTTGCCACCTCCAGACACGCCCGGCCACAAGCAAGGATAATCGTTGTCCTCGCTGATGTTGACGTTGCCCTTGGCTGGGTCATATACATTATATTTAGCAAGGTTGCTGAACAACTGCAGATCCTGTGGCTGTGCCATCGGGAAGACGAAAGAAGATGTTGTCCAGATGTCACGCTTGCCCACGCCCTGGAAGAAGAGGTCGAGGTCGATGCCCTTCCAAGAGCCACCAAGATGGAAGCTGTACTCATAGCGAGGCAACACGTTGCCGATGACCTTCAAGTCGCCGTGGTCGGCGAGCGTGCCGTCGCCACCGTCAATCTTGCCGTCACCGTTCAAGTCCTTATACTTGATGTCGCCAGGGCCATACACGAAGTTACCTACCTGCAAGCCGGTCTGGTCGGCAATGCCCTTCTTGTATTTCCAAGAGCCGTCGGCGTTCTTGCCGTCGAAGTCGGCCTCCGTGAAGTAGCGGTCGGTCTCAAAACCCCAGATGTCTCCCCAAGTCTCGCCCTCGTAGGCGTAACTCGTGTCGTTGGTGTGGCCGATGTTTTTATAGTCGTCAACAGTTTTTCCAGGCTCCACCTTTATTGGGTTCCACTTCTTGATTTTTACCTTTGCGTCGCCAATTGAGAAGTTGGCATACAACTGCAAGTCACGATTGAACTGGTGGCGCCAAGAGAGCGTGAGTTCCCAACCACGCGATTGCAACTCACCATTGTTGGCATAAGGCGCGCTGGCTCCCACTGTTGCTGGAAGAGCCTGACCCGGAGAAAGCATGTCCTTCGTGAGACGCTCATACCACTCGGCCGTGAGGTTAAGCTCGTTGTTGAGGAAGCCGAGGTCGATGCCAAGGTTCTTGGTCTGTATGCGCTCCCACGTCAGTGAAGAGCTTACCCATGTAGGCATCGTGAACTGGTTGAGCTTTGCGCTGCTGCCATTGAGCCATATTGGGTTGTAGTTGTCGCCCTGCGTGGCACTCATAGTGGAGAGGAACATGTTGTCGCCGATGGCCTCGTTACCAATCTCACCATAAGAGAAACGCAGCTTACCATTTGACACGTATTTCTGCAATGGCTTCCAGTAAGGCTCCTCTGAGAAGCGATAGCCCACGGAGAAGCTTGGGAAGAAAGCCCAGCGGTCACCCTCGCGGAAACGAGAAGAACCGTCGTAACGGCCATTGAGCTCAAGCAGGTAGATGCCCTTGTAGTCGTAGTTGATACGGCCGAAGTAACCTGCCGACGCGCGGTCGCCCGTGGAAGAATCGATAGTGGCCTTCGACATGTCGCCGTAAGCGAGGTTCAGCTCCGGGTAGCTCTCATCATAGAGCTGCTTGCGGCGTGCGTAGAAATAGTCAGACTTGTAGTTCTCACCGTTGATACCCACCATGGCGTGGAAGTTATGGTCCTTGAAGAACGTGTGGGCATAGTCAAGGTAAGCGTTGGCCGTCCAGCGGTTGCGCTTCGTGTTCCAGCGTGTGGCATCGCTGTTGCTAACAGCCACGATATACTGTGGCTTCGTGCCGCTCCAGTTCATGCCGTAGATGCTCTTGTTGCTTGCCTTATAATTAATATTGTCGGTCTGGAACGTGTAGTCAACATTAAACGTGAGGTCCTTCGTGATGTTCGCCTGGATGTATCCGTTCAAGCGCACCTGGTCGAAGGTGTTGTAGGCGCGGTTACAGTTTTTCTGCATGGCCACGACACGATAGTCGTATTGCTTGCCGTCGGCATCCTGGAAAATACCTGAAGGAATGAAGTAAGAACCCCAACGCCAGAGATACTGGTAGATGTTAGACCAAGGATCGGCATAGCTCATACGGCGGCGAGTCCAGTTCATGCGCACGCCAACGGTCAACCAGTCGGTTACGGCGGTCTTGATGTTGGTGGTCAGGCCATAGCGCGAGCGCTTGCCTGGGTTGAAGGCCTTGACATCCTGCTTGGAGTCGTAGTCGAACGACGTGTAGAACGTGCTCTTACCCGACGAGCCGGAGATTGACACGTTGTGGTTTGTGGAAGGCGCGTGGTCGTTGTACCAGATGCCTTGAATGTCGTAGTCGGCATAATAAAGAGATGTTCCATCTGGCATGAAGTAATAGTCGCCCACGTTGTCCATGCTCTGGTAAGGCTCCATAACGGTGTAGCCCTTCTTGCCCTTGTGCTGTTTCTGCCAAGCCTCGGCATAAGGCAGCAGCTTGTCCATGTACATGCCGAAGAGCTCTGGCGTGGACTGACCGGCGCGGTCAGCGGCAATAAGCCTTGCGCGTATCTGGTCGGGCACCGACGCGAAGTCGGGTAGGTATGTCGACTTGTCCCAGCCGAACTGCATGTTGTATTTCACCCTCACCTTCTCTCCTTGCTTACCGCCCTTTGTGGTGATAAGTATCACGCCGAACGCGGCACGCGAGCCATAGATGGCAGAAGAAGAGGCGTCTTTCAGCACCGAGATGCTGGCAATGTCGTTGGCGCTTATCATCGACAAGTCGTCGACAGGCATGCCATCAACCACGATGAGTGGCGAAGAGTTCTGCTTGTTTGACAACGTGCCCAAGCCACGGATGGAGATAGACGACGTGGCGGTGACGTCACCACTGTTTGACAATACCGTCAAGCCTGGCACGGCGCCTTGCAGGGCCTTGGTGACATCCTGCTCCGGACGCGAGCCAAACGTCTTTTCAATGTCGACGTTTGCCACGGCACCAGTGAGGTTGGCCTTCTTCTGCTGGCCATAACCCACCACCACCACCTCGTCGAGGTTGGCTTGGTCGGTCTCAAGGGCGATCTTCATGTTAGGCGTGGCTTTCCTCAACACGGTCTTGTAGCCAAGGAATGTCACCTTGATAGTGGCGTTGTGCCTTACTTCCAAGGTGAATTTTCCGTCAAGGTCAGTGACGGTACCACGGTTAGTGCCTGTCTCCTGAATGGTCGCGCCCGGCACGGGGTCACCATTCTCATCCACGACTTTACCTGTCACGGTGTTGCTTTTCTGACTGACTGTCAAAGGGTCAGGGGCTGCCTGAATGTAGTTAGGTCCAACCCAACAGGTCAGCATCAATGCTCCTAAAAGGACAAATGGTCTTTTCATAAGCGTTAAGTTAGAGTAAATTGATTTAATACTTAAAGCAAAGTTAAACAAAATTTTCTTACAACCAAGCGTTTTATGGTTACAAAATGTTAATATCACCAAAAAGGGTTTACGTAATATAACAAATGAATATCATTAGGAAAGGGCATTGGCAAATGTTCGTACATGGCAATAAGTTAATAGTTGCTAATTATCCATGCGCTTTCTTTGGCAGACGGAATAAAATGCGTAACTTTGCAACTGCTTTCCAAAAGCAATCGTTTTTCAGAAACGGTCTTATTGTCGGCATAGCTCAGTTGGTTAGAGTATCACCTTGACATGGTGGGGGTCCTTGGTTCGAATCCAAGTGTCGACACATTCTTTTAATCAAACAGGCGGCACTCATGTTTTGAGTGCCGCCTGTTTTTTATATCGCTTTGCGGTACCACCCCTGCTTGTCGGTGAGTTAAAACAAAAAAGGGCGACTCCCGAAAGAGCCACCCCTCGCTATGATGATGTTAGCGCGGTAAATCCTTACTTCTTTGTCAACTCGCACTTAGCGTAACCGTTGGCCCAAGCAAAGAGCTTGATGTCGTAAGTGCCCTCGGACATCTTCAAGTTGTCACCGTCTTGCTTCAAAGCGTCAGGAGTGCCACCCCAGTTGATGTCCCAACCGTCGTTGGCACGGAACTTCAACTCACCGTCTTTCAGCTGAACGTCCTTGATGACCCACGCGCAGTCGGCCTTACTGTAAGTCATTGGCGTGCTTGCGTCCCAACCGTTCGGTGTGGCGTCGCCGATGATGCCGATGGTCGTGATAGGTGTCAGCTCCATGGTCTTGGAGTCGAGGTTGAGCACAATCTTGTAGAAGCCCTCTTCGTTGCCCTCCGGCAGAGAGAAGTTGGCGGCATCTTCTGCGGTAGAGAAGTCAGCGCCATAGTTGGTGCCTTTCCAGTCTTGCTGTGTAGAGAACTTGAAGCCGTTGTTGTTCAAGTAGGCGAAGCCCCAGAAGTTGGTGCCGTCAGTGCTTGCGAAAGGCTCCGTCTGCTTCCAGCTGTTGGCATCGCCAGCGAGATAGAGCACTGGTGAAGAGACAGTGTAAGTCCAAGTGTTGGCGTCCAAGGTGACGATCCATGTGCCGGCGCCTTCAATAGTAGGAGTCTGCACGTCGCGCCATTCCAAGAATCCGAAAGTGGAAGCGTCGCCGTTTGCGGCGCAACCCATCACTGTGGGGTTGATGTCGTCCCAAGTGGTAGCAGAGCCTTTCAAGGCAGACGCGCCATAGAACTTATACCAGCTGGTACTGCCAGTGGTCGTTACCACGGCCTTGTATATCTTCGAGCCTTCTGCCGTCTCCGTCATCAAGACGGGTTTGGTTGGGTCCCAACCATGATCGGCGAAGTCACCAAGCATGAAGTATCCCTTGGGGTCTGCCTCCGGGGTCTGTATTGGTGTCTCGTTCTGTGTCAACTTGCCTGCCACCTGCACAGCCGTGCCGTTTTCCAACACGCCAGCCGCGGTAGCGTCCACTTCCAAGGCGCGCTTCTCGCATTTCTGGCTCTTCAGCGAGGCTGTGGCGAGGCTGTCGAGCTGCTTGGTCGACATACGGGCCGTGGCGTCCTTGATGACGCAGTATTTTGTCACGTCCACACCGTTCAGCGACACGTTTTTCAATATCACGTTCTGAATCTCATCGCTTGCCTTGGTCACCTTCACCAAGTCTACCGAATCGGGTTTCACCTCGGCGTTCATGTCCACGTCCACGCCCGAACCCGCGAAGTTCAAGCCGTAGGCACCGTTGGTCGTGGCCTCGTTGGTTTTCAAGTCTGCCCAGTCGTTGAAGCTCTCGTCGCAGGATGCGAACGATAGCATGGAGAGGAGCACGCCGCCATAAAGAAATATCTTTTTCATTGTATATTGTTTCTTGTTTTTGAGTTAAGGGTGCGGCAGGGGGGAAGTCATCCCCACTGCCTCGCACCTCAATGGTTTCTATTCGAGACTTGCGGTTCCCTTGTCGAAGTTCACCTTCAAGGTCTTGCCAGGCTCGGCTGTCACCGAATAACCTTCGCCCATGGTCTCAGCCCAGCTGTTTGGAAGGTCAACCGCGCGGTAGAAGATGGTGTTGTCCGACTTCTGGATTGTGAACTCTGTGCGCCACCAGTCTAAGTCTGGCACCACAACGTTAACACGAAGCTCGCCGCTTGCCGAGAAGTTGCTGAACGTCCAGTCACCGTCCTTGCTGGCAGGAGCGGTCATGCTCTCAGGGTTGTCGAAGCCGCCGGCGATAGAGTTGCCACGCACCTGGACTTCACCCTTGCCGATAACCAAGTTGTACTGCACCTTGCCGCCGCGAATCTTGTCCACGAACTTCAATGTGTACCATCCGCCTTTCGCGAACACGATGTTGTCATCGGCGTTGGAGCTAACACCCGCGTCAGCCTGGTCGTCGATAGAAGCTATCTGCGAAGCTCCGGTCCAACCCTCAGGCTTTGTGCCGAACTTGAACTGGCCGCCATCCTCAGGAATATAGATGAGCGTGTAGAACTGGCCGGCAGAGCCAAAAACAGGGGCCATCTTCTGCCATGTCTTCCACTCCTCGCCTATGCTGCTTCCACAAACATACATCTCCTCAGGAAGCGTCACGTCAGGAGCCTTGTAAGTGGCGAGCACGTTTGGCAACTCCACCACATTGGAATAGACATCACTGCCGTCCACGGTGGAGACGTTGGCCTTGCAGCGCACGTAGATAGGACGCACGGCATTGTCGTATGAATCGGTATTCTTCACACTCTCATAGAAAGTGATGATGTTCTCGTTCAGCTCCGATGCCTTCACGTTCATCTCCGGAGTGGTGAAGGTGGTGGGCAGGCTGAAGTAGTTGGCCGCCGTGCCGTCTGCCTCGTTAGCCTCCACGAAGTCCTTGTCGAACGACACCTGCATGGTGTAGGTCGTGGCTACAGGGAAGCCGCCGTAGTCGGGTTGGTTGGCCGTGAACGATACGGTGCTGGAGTTGACAAGGTCCAGCGTGTTGTTTTCGGCATCAGCCGGCGCATTCAACTGGAATGTCGAAGGCACGCTCAGCACAGGGTTGTCGTCGCGGTCGCTGTCACAAGCCGTGAAGAGCAAGGCTCCAAAGAGCAACGATGCCACTATATTTAGCTTTTTCATTGAGATAATCTTTTTAAAAAGTTACACCTATTAATATTTAGGATTCTGCTTCAAGTTGTCGTTGGCGTTGATGTCCGATGCCGGGATAGGATAGATGTTGAAGTGTGCGTCGAACGCCTGTCCATCCTCAGCGCCACTCATATACTGCCAGCGGTAGTCGTTCTGTCCACCGAACTTGCCGAAGCGAATCAAGTCCATGCGGCGACGGAACTCAAATCCGAACTCACGAGACCACTCGTCGAGGATGGTCTGCAAGTCGGCAGAGGTGATGGGCTCCTTGACGTGAGCGCGGTCGCGCAGGGCTTTCAGCTTGGCCAATCCGTCAGGTGTGCAAGAGCCACCATTGATGCGAGCGTCGGCCTCAGCATAGGTGAGGTAAGCCTCTGCCACACGGAGCACAGGGATGTAAGTGTCGATCCACTTACCCGTGCCGTCGTGAATGGCTGAGCCGTCGGAGTGTACGTTGGTATACTTCACATAGAGATACACGTTCTTGTTGTTAGACACGTCGGTAATCATCGGCTGACGGTCACCGTCGGTGAAGAAGAGCGCGCGGTCGTCGCCGCTTTCCTTCGCCACCTTGTCGGGATAGCCCACGGAGAGCTTGTCCTTGCCTGAAGGGATGAACTTCTGTATGAACTGCGCCTTAGGCACGGTGCCACCCCACTGCTCAGAAGTCTTTGTTGAATAGACATTCGTCACCTCAGCTGTCGTCATGCCTGCCACGAAGAACAGGCCGCCATAAGAACGGCAGTTGGCACCATCCTCAATTGCCGGAAGGATAATCTCGTTCTGCGCGCCGTTTGAGCGGTTGTCGCCCATGAAGAGCTTCTGGTAAGCGGTATAGTCGCCGGAATCGTCGGTCAACAGCTTCCAGTTGCTGTCGTTGATCACGCGGTTGGCATACTCTTTTGCCTTCTCCCACTGTGGCGTGCCCGTGTAAACCTCGGCGTTGAGGTAGAGGCGCGCGAGGAGGAGGTTAGCTGCTGCCTTGCTTGCGCGGCCATAAGCGGCTGGCTTGTCGGCGAGCACCTCGCTGTTGTCGTCACCCTCGCCAAGCACGGCCTTGAGCTCGCTCTCCACGAAGTCGTATGCCTCTTGGCGCGTGGCCTGCTTTGGCTTGGCGTCGTCCATGGTAGTGACCATTGGCGGGTTGCCAAACAAGTCTAACATGTAGAAGTAGTTGAGTGCGCGCATGAAGCGAGCCTCAGCACGCTGCTCAGCCACGCTCGCGTCGCCTTCCGTCTGGTTGAGATAGAAGTTGCAGAGCGTCACGCCGAACATGAGGCGATAATAAAGTCCCTTAGGGTGTTTCTGCGAGTCGCCCCAACGGTTGTAGTTGAGGTCGTCGGTGTCATCGTTTGGCCAAATCCACATACACTCGTCGGTGGGCAACTCGTTGAGGAAGAAAAGCTCACGCATCATGGTAGACGTACCACCGTCGATACCGTCGATGTCGCCCACGCCGTCGTCAGGGGCTTGCTGGCCGGCGAGCATCATGTTAGCGTAAATCTTGTTGAGCAAGGCGTCCTTGTTCAACGTGGATACCTGCTGGGGGTTGATGTTTTTCACATCCAGGTCGCCGACGCACGACGTCAGTCCGCCAAGGGAAAGCGTCAGCAGAGCCGCAGGAATGATATTTTTTATGTTGAATTTCATGGTGATTGATTCTTTAATGTTTAGAAGTTGAGGTTCACGCCAAAGATGATCTGGAACGGACGCGGGTACATGTTGTTGTCGAAACCGCTTGCCACCTCTGGGTCAAGACCCTTGTAGTTGGTGACGGTAAAGACGTTCTGCACGGTGCCGTAGACACGTCCGCTCACGCCATTGTACTTGCCGTTGTGGAACAGGTTGGCGAAAGAGTAACCCAATGTGATGTTGTCCATCTTCAAGAACGAGGCGTTCTGCACGAAGAGGTCTGAGAAGCTCTCGTTACCCGTGCTGTCGAAGCCAAGCGCCATGCCGTCCAGGAGCTTGTTTGAGAGATAGCTAAGGCTGTAGATGGAGCCCTTGCCCACGTTCATTGAGGCAGCCAACACATTATTATATACGTAGTTGCCCAAGCTGGCGCGCATCGTGAAGCCGAGATCCCAGTTCTTATAGATGAACTTGTTGGCGAGGCCCATGGTCACGTCTGGGTCTGGCTTGTAATAGTAGTACCTGTCGCCGTCACCGATCACGCAGTCGTTGTTGCGGTCAACGAAGGTGTTGAACAGAGGCTTGCCATTCTTGTCGTAAACCTGCTGGTACACGCGGAACGCGCTACGGCTGTGTCCCACGGCGTGAGCCTGCACCTTGCCACCCGTGCCTACGCTTTCGCCAGTCTCAACATAATAGTCGGCTCCCGTGCCGGTAATCAACTCGTCCACGCGGTTCTTGTTGTAAGCCACGTTGTAGTTCAACTCCCACGTGAAGTCCTTGGTCACGACAGGACGCACCGTCGTGGCGAACTCGATACCCTCGTTGTGGAGCGATCCGATGTTGGAGGTCTTGGTGTTCTTGAAGTTGCCGCCGGCTGCCACATACACGGTGTTGATAAGGTCTGTGGTCTTGCGGTAGTAGTAGTCGAGGTTGAAGGTCAACCTGTTGTTGAGGAGGCTGAGGTCAAGACCGGCGTTCCATGTGGTGGTCTTCTCCCATGTGAGGTTCGGGTTGTAGACATCAGGAAGATAGGTCACGCCGTCGTTGCCCATTGGGTAGAAGGTGTACTGTGTGTTTGGAGTGTATGTGGCAATCCAAGTGTAGTCGCCAATGCCTTCCTGCTGACCTGTCTTACCCCAACCGAGACGGAGCTTGAAGTCGTTGATAGCCTTCACGTTGCGGAGGAACGGCTCGTCGTTGATGCGCCAAGCCAGGGCCACAGATGGGAAGAGGCCCCAACGGCCATCCTTATGGAAACGAGAGGAACCGTCGTCACGCAGGGTGAACGTGAGCATGTACCTGTTCAACAAGGTGTAGTTCATACGACCGAAGAACGACACGAGGAAGTTCTCGGTCTTGTAGAGTGTCGTAGTGGTGTTTGACGACATTTCCTGGCTTCTGTCGCCTGCCTTGTGTGTGCCCACGTCGTGGAGGTACGTGCCCCAGTTGGCGTAGTCGGTCTGGTTGTGGTAGTGCTGATACTCGTAACCCGCCATGATGTTGAAGCTGTGGTCGGGCGCGTCTTTCGTGCCGTTGCCGAGCCAGTCGTGGCTGTACTGCGCGTACATGGAGAGCTGGAGGTTATAGGCGTTCTGCTTCTGCCATCCAGTGTAGCCGAAGTAGTTGTTCTCACGGCTGTTGTATGGCCAATCGGTCCATTGCTTACCGTTGGAGAGGTCCATGCCGGCGTTGACGTGCAACTGCAAGTCCTCGAAGCCATGCACCTTATAGTTTGCCTCGATGTTGCCTATGAACGAGCGCGAGATGGCGCGGTCGTCTTTCTGCTCGAGCATGGCCACAGGGTTCGACGTGGAGTTGCGGTTGAAGCCCCAAAGCCAATCGGGGTCGCCCACCTCCGAATTCTGGTACCACTGCACGTAGCCGCCGAAATACTTGTTGTAGACGCTGTTGTCGGCCTTCACGGGCTTCGTGGGATCCATGTACACTGCCGCGCCAACGGCTCCACCGTCAGCGTAACGGTTCTCGGCGAGCATGCCCTTGGCGTTGATGTTGAACGTCAGGTGGTCTTTGAAGAACGATGGCGAGAGGTTGAAGCTGCCCGTGTAGCGGCGGAAGTTGGAGGTCTTCACGATACCCTCGTTGTTGGTGAAGCCGAGGCTCACGCGGTAAGGCATGTTGGCCACGCCGCCCGTCACGGTCACGTTGTGGTCGTGGGAAATGGCCGTGCGATAGATTTCGTCCTGCCAGTCGGTGTTGGCGAAATGCTGCACGCCGTTGTCGTCGGTCCAGCCGAGGGCCCTGTAAGCTTCGCTGTCCTTGCCGTAGAGGTCTTCCACGAGCTTGGTGAACGTGGGGCCGTCCATCACGTCGAGCGTGTTCTTCTTCATGGAGATGGACATGTTGCCAGAATAGCTCACCTTAGGTGTCTTCTGGCCCTTGCGTCCCTTCTTCGTGGTGATGATGATGACACCGTTTGACGCGCGCGAACCGTAGATGGCGGTTGCCGAGGCATCCTTCAACACGGTGAAGCTCTCAATGTCGGAAGGGTTGACCATTGACAATGGGTTGGAGAGGCCCTTCACGCCATAGCTGTCCATGGCCAGTCCGTCGATGACGATCAATGGGTCGTTGGAGGCGTTAAGCGAGGAACCGCCACGCACGCGAATCTGCGCGCCGCCTCCAGGAGTACCGTCGTTGGATATGACGCTCACGCCGGCGATCTTGCCTTGGATCATGTCTTGCGCGTTGGTCTGCAGACCGTGGTTCAGCTCATCTGGCTTGATGGCCGTCACGGCACCCGTGAGGTCATTCTTCTTCGCCGTACCATAACCGATGACCACAATCTCGCCAATCGACTTGGAGTCTTCCACGAGGGTGATGACGGCACCGTTGGTAGCCGTGAACTTCTTTGGCGTCATGCCAATGTAGGAAATGGTGATTTCCGTGCCCGGAGCCACGTTAATGGAGTAGTTTCCATCTAAGTCTGTCACGCCCACGGCCTTGCCGCCAGCGGTGATGGTGGCACCCATCACGGGGTCACCGGCAGCGTCTTTCACATGTCCCTTGATCGCAGCGGTCTGCGCCCAGGAACTCACAGCCAACAGCAGCCCACCCGTTAGTACGAGCGCTCTGCGAGGCATCTTGAATTTTACCTGCTTCATCATTTGCTTTTAATTAAGATTAAATTTATATTTTAGTTTTTCATTTTTTAGCTTTTCGGTTGCAAAGATATGGTTAATATGTTGACCTGCATCAATTTTTTAACGCAAAAGCGCAACATTGCAAATGCAATCGTTTGCATACAACTATTTCGCGCAAATGGCATTTGAAACATAATCGTTTGGAAAAAGCATGCAGTGTAAACGATTGCGCATAAAATTCATTAAACTAATATATATCATGCAAGAGATACATTATATATATTAGTAACTTAGTGCAACTTTTCATGCCAAAAACGAAATTAACACAATAACTTATCACTTAATATGAAACACTTTTTTACTCTCATCTTCACATTGATGGGTTTGCCACTCGGCATCATGGCACAAGGGTGGCCAGCCAACTACGGTGGCGTGATGCTACAAGGGTTCTACTGGGACAGCTACAGTGACACGAAATGGACAAATCTCACTTCACAGGCCGACGAGCTGTCGAAGTACTTCAACCTGATATGGGTGCCGCAAAGCGGATGGTGCAATAGCACTACCGACATGGGGTATTATCCAAGATACTGGTTCAAACAAAATAGCGCGTTCGGCACGGAACAGGAACTCAGGACCATGATAAGCACTTTCAAGGCGAAGGGCACGGGCATCATAGCCGACGTGGTGGTGAACCACAAGAACGGCGTGTACAAATGGTGCGACTTTGCCAAGGAGACCGTAAAGGGCAAGAACACGGACAAGACTTACTCCGTGACGTGGGACAACACGGGCTACACGCAGATTTGCAACAACGATGAAGCCAACACGGCTACGAAATCAGAGGCGAAGGGAAAGATCAAGGGAGCCGCCGACACCGGACTGGGCGACACTGGCTGCCGCGACCTCGACCACACCAACCCCACGACTCAGCAGAACATAAAGACCTATGAGGACTTCCTGCTCAACGAGATGGGCTACACGGGTTTCCGCTACGACTTCGTGAAGGGTTACGACCCTCAATATATCAAGATGTACAACGAAGCATCGAAACCAAAGTTCTCGGTGGGCGAATACTGGCATGGTGCCGTGACCACCGACTCCAAGAAAGGCGACCATCCTTTCGGTGGCGTGAAAGACTGGGTGGAAGCCACGGGCAAGACAAGCGCGGCGTTCGACTTCCCCATGAAATATCTTATCAAGGGTGCCTTTAACGACGGCAACTGGAAATTGCTGGCCACCAACTACACCACGAGCACGCTCGTGGGAATAGAGCCGCAATATGCCGTGACTTTCATCGATAACCACGACACGGGCGAACCACACGATAACCCGGACCCTCTGCGCGCCAACGTAGAGGCCGCCAACGCGTATATCCTCGCCTTGCCCGGCACGCCATGCATATGGATAAGCCACTGGAAGCCATATAAATACACCATCAAGAAGTGCATACTCGCGCGCAAGATTGCGGGCGTGACCAACACAAGTTCCATCATAAAGTCGGAAGGGCAGGATAATGGCTACGTGCTCATCGTGAAGGGCAACAATGGCAACGTGATGTTGCTTCTCGGATCGCCAACCTACAACACCACTGGTTACCAGCTTGCTTGCGAGGGCCCGGAGTTCAAGTATTACGTGTCAGACGGCCTCGACATCAGCGAGGTAAACAGCATCAAGCGAGAAGACACAGACCATGTCATACCATCGTTCTGCACTGTCAACGACGGCGAGGTTTGCGCGTTCTTCGAGCAGCCGGCAAGCTACAACTGGAAAGGTGACATAACCTGTTGGGCATGGGACAAGAGCGGCAACTACACTGGTGGCACATGGCCTGGCAGCAAGTGCGAGAAGGTTGGGACGACATCTGATGGCAAGGACGTGTGGAAATGGACATGGAACGGTAGCTACGTAAAAGAAAAATCAGCATCTGCATCCACCACGGCAAGCCTGCCGACAAGCATCATTTTCACAAACAAGAAAGCAGGCAGCGACTCTGGCGCGCAGACCCTCAACATGGCGTTCAAGAACGGCAACTACTATGGCGATAACGTGACCTACGGCAACGCCACGGGCATAAGCGTCGTCAAGGCCAACGCGCAGACCGATGAATCTTGGTACACCATCGGTGGCACGCGCCTGTCTGGCAAGCCCACGCAAAAGGGCGTGTACATCCACCAAGGCAAGAAGGTCGTTGTGAAATAACGGGCGAAACACAACGGAAAAACACAACGGACGTGCAGGGGCGGGCCCAGTGCCCGTCCGCAACCCGAATGGCAACACAACGGACGGAAACCACGACAATTCGGATGCGTACGATATATTATGGCCATCCGGGGTGCGGACGGGCCCTAACCATCCCTACCCGCCCCTGCAAAGCATTTGAACGGAAATCCATCGTCCGGATGTAAAAATCATACCCACCACACCAAAAAATCTTCATCATCATGCCACAACCCCGACAAATGACGGCACGAAAGGCGATGCGAATGCGACAATTCGACTACTCGTCGCAAGGCGCATACTTCGTCACGATTGTCACCAACAACCGCTTGAACCTCTTTGGTCGTGTCGAGGACGAGGAAATGAAACAAAACGAGGCTGGCACGATGGTCGCCAAGGAATATGAGGCTCTCGAACAACTTTTTGAGGGCATGGGATGCTTAGACTATGTTGTCATGCCCAACCACTTCCATTGCTTGATATATCTGGACAAGGACAAAGGCATAACATTGCCAGAAATCATTGCGCATTTCAAATCGGTAACGACGCATAAATACATCCTCGGGGTAAAGGCGAATGGATGGCAACGGTTTGACCAAAAGTTGTGGCAACGCAACTATTGGGACGACATCATCTTCAACGGACTGCAATTTGAGATGGTACAGCGCTACATTTATCTGAACCCATCACGATGGAACAAGGATGCCATAAACGATGACCACGACCCAGACGTAGACCACGTCGTCAAACGCCTCAAGGAATTGCGATGACGCGGTTTGGACGTGCAGGGGCGGGCCCTGTGCCCGCCCGCAACCCGAATGGCAACGC
>ERZ1034691.862-NODE-862-length-21534-cov-13.455142_pt1 | contig 21534 bp, 17 predicted proteins | sample MGYA00520638_ERZ1034691 | MGnify/ENA primary metagenome ERZ1034691 (study PRJEB33766, sample SAMN09781763) | gut metagenome | biome: gut microbiome | host: Homo sapiens | place: Madagascar | study: EMG produced TPA metagenomics assembly of the PRJNA485056 data...
TGATTGTGAGGTTGCATATGGTTGATGAGGACTTTGCCTGGCGGCTTGCGCAGGACCTTGTGAAGATTGACAGCTCGAACCCCGGCGCATATGAGAGCGCGATTGAACGGTATATCAAAACAATGGTTGAGAAACGGCTGGAGCGGTTGAACCACCCGGCACTCGATGCCGTGCGGATCGAGGAACTCGAGGTGCTCCCCGGACGCCGCAACCTTATGGTCACCGTGCCCGGTTTGAGCGACGAGCCACGGCTGGTCTATATCTGCCATATGGATACCGTCACCTTGGGCGACGGCTGGGACGCGGACATCGCACCGCTTGGGGCGGTTGTGCACAACGACAAACTCTATGGCCGGGGCGCCTGCGACATGAAGGGCGGCCTGGCTTGCGCCATTACCGCGCTTGTCCACGCACTCGAGCGCGTGGCGGCGAAGGGCGCACTTCCCCACCGAGGCTTCTCGCTCATCTGCTCGGTCGACGAGGAGGACTTTATGCGCGGCTCCGAGGCGGCCATCGATGCCGGCTGGGTCGGATCGCGCGAATGGGTTCTAGATACCGAGCCCACCGACGGGCAGATTCAGGTGGCACACAAGGGTCGCACGTGGTTCGAGATTGAGATGACCGGCGTCACGGCGCACGCGAGCCAGCCCTGGAAGGGCGCGGATGCCGTCGCCGCCATGGCCGAGGCCGTCTGCGCGCTGCGACATGCGTTCGCGGCGCTGCCCGTGCATGATGAGCTGGGGCCTTCGACCATCACGTTTGGGCAGATAGAAGGCGGCTATCGCCCCTATGTCGTGCCCGACCACGCCAAGGTCTGGGTCGATATGCGCCTGACCCCGCCGACCGATACGGCCGCCGCGACGCGCATGGTAGAGCAGGCCATCGCCGGCGCCGAAGCCGCGGTCCCCGGCTGCCATGGCAGCTATACCGTGACAGGCGACCGCCCCGCCATCGAGCGCGATCCGGGCTCTCCTCTTCTAGCCGCCCTCAAGCGTGCCGCCGATGACGTGACGGGCGCGGAAACGACCGTCGGCTTCTTTACCGGCTACACCGACACTGCCGTCATTGCCGGCAAGACAGGCAACCGCAACTGCATGAGCTATGGCCCAGGCTCGCTCGCGCTCGCCCACAAGCCCAACGAATATGTGCCCCACGCCGATATCGTTCGCTGCCAAAACGTGCTCATCGCGCTTGCCGATAACACGCTCTGGGACGCAAGCGGCCAAGTTGGGGCATAATAAGCCGCGAACAAACCGACTCGCGCGTTAGGACCGCCCATGAAAGCACTTCCGTTTCCCTGCATCCGCCCGGCTCAGGACCGCGTGCTCGAGGCACTGCCTGCGATGGGCAGCATTCTGAGTGACAACGAAGCCCTGCGCGGCGCGATTGCCGATGGGCTCATGCTCAAGGATCCGGGCGCGGCATACTACGTGTACGAGTGTTCGGGAGAGCCGGGACGCGTAACAGGTGTCGTGGCGATCTGCCCGGTTAACGTGCTGATGGGTAGCGACGAGGCTGCCGCCGAGAGCGTCGACGCACTCGCCGCCGCGCGCGCAATCGCCGAGCTCAAAGTGCAGCCACGCCCCGTGTCGTTCGCCTACGAGGCCTCACCCGTCATGGATATCATCCTGGGCGCTGCCAAAGAGGGCGCATCGCTCTACGCCGTCACCGATCCCGCGGGCATCACACATCGCGTGTGGGAGGTCAAACGCGAGGACGCTGTTGCCGCCATCCGCGCCATGCTCGATCAGGCGCCCGACCCGTTGTTCGCCGGTGACTCCGCCTATGCCGCCGCACTGGCTGGAGCATCGCAGATTCTGGCCGATGAGGCCCGCGCCGCCGGCGCCTACTCTGGCAAAGAGCCGTTCAACTTTGCTGTAGCCGTGCTGTTCCCCGCCGCTCAGGTCAGCGGCGGCGCGCCGCAGGTTCCGACGGGTCTGCTCACTCACCAGATCTCACGATTCTAGCGGACTCAAACGCGAAGCGGAAAACCCAGCATCCAAATAAACAAGGGGCGGAGATGCAGCAAATGCATGCATCTCCGCCCCTTTCGCATCAAACAATTATGTCGGCGATCCGCATCGCCACGCCCGCGCTACCCGCGCTGTGGGCCTGCCGCCGCCACGAGCGGCTCAAGCCCCAGCTCGCGCGCATAATCCTCCTGCGTAAAGACTTCGACCAGGTCAAACGTATCGGTCGCATCGTCAAACGTAAAATGCAGCACCGAGCAGTTGCCCGGCACGCGCTCGCGCTCGTCTGCCGCCGCTCCCCTGGAGTGGTCCAAAAACTCCTTGATGGCCGAGGCGTGGCTCACCGCGAGCACGCACGAATGGTCCGAGCACCGCATGAGCTCGGTCAGCGTCGCCACCATGCGCTCGCGTACCTGCATCTGGCCCTCGCCGCCAAACTGGCAATAGAAGTCGCGCCACGGGCGCTCGGGCATGAGCATCACACGCTCGGCCTCAAAGTCGCCAAAGAACCACTCACGTAGGCCGTCCAGGCGCTCGTACGCCAAGCCCGGCCACAAGTTGGCGATAGTCTGCTCGGTGCGATGAAGTGTGGAGGTGTAGGCATGATCGGGCTCAATGCCGCGCGCACGCAAGAACATGCCGGCACGCGCCGCCTGGTCGCATCCCAGCTGCGTAAGCGGCGAGTCACTCCAGCCCTGAATAATGCGCTTGAGGTTAAATATCGTCTGTCCATGACGGACCAGATACAGGTCTTTCATAGCCAAGTTTCCCTTTCATCCAAAACCGCCGGATCACGCCGAAATGGCGCGCAACTACACCAGTACGTCGGCGAACGGGCGCTTGGGAACGTGGTGCACCTGCGCCTCGTCGCGCCAGTAATTGATAGAACCATCCGGGTTGGAGTCGATCGCGTCGATCACCTGTGTCTCAGCTGGCACGCCAAAAGCCATGATCAGCTTGAGCTCATACTTGTCGTTATCGAGCCCCATAGCATCGATCGCATGGGGCGTAAAGGCCTTGAACATGCAGGCCGCCACCTCGGGCGTGGCGCCGCGAGCGGCGAGCATCATCGTCTGGGCGGCAATGCCCGTATCGACCTCGGTGATGGGCGCGGCGGGCTTGCCGGGAACGGTGCGCCCAGCAAGAACTGCGATGTAGCCGGTCGGGCGCTCGCCCTCGGCAGGGCCTGCCCAGTCCTTGAGCGCGCCGGCCCACGCGAGCTCATCAAATACGCGCGCGCAGTCCTCTGCACCGCTCACCACATGAAAACGTAGGTGCTGAGCATTAGCGCCGCAAGGGGCCAAGTGTGCCAGCTCCGCCAGCTCGAGCAAAAACTCGCGCGGCACGCGCATGGACTCGTCAAAACGGCGGCATGTGCGAGCGCGACGAACCAGCGCATCAAACGCATCCAAGCCAAGCTTTTCGCAGCCTTGCTTTGCCATCGACTCCGCGCTCGACGGCGCCGCGGGAACAGCTTCGTTCATAGAGACCCCCAATAAAAGGCAATTGTTCTTAGGAAAATCTAACCTAAAACGCAGGCAATAACGAACAGAGCAGCAATGTTCTACACCTGTTGAATAGAAAATCGCGACGCGGGGAACAACGGAAACAAATCGGGGCCTTTGGGTTACGTTTCGCCCTCCTCGCCCCACGCGCCAGCACCCTTGGGCGATACTTGTTGCAGCAACTGCGGCATACGCCGCAAAAACAACAATGACGGCAAACGCTACACGGAAAGGAGACCTTATGGGCATCTTTAAGAACGATGACCAGCAGTCGAACCTGTTTGGATTTGACGAGAAAAGCATGGCAGGTAAGGCAATCAAGGCCGTGCGCTGGATCTACGCCATCACGGGTGTCATCGCACTACTTGCCGGCATCGCGCTGCTGTTTGCACCCGCCAAGTCCCTCGTCTTCCTGACGACCGTCCTGGGCTTCTACTTTATAATCACGGCAGCCATTAGGCTGTTCACCGCCATTTTTGAGCCGCTACTACCCGCCGGCTGGCGTGTGACGAGCATCATCTCCAACCTGCTCATCATTCTAGGCGGCGTCATAATTCTGCGCAATCAGGCCTTCTCGACCGCGACGCTCACCACGCTCGTGGTGGTCGTGGCTGGTTTCGGCTGGATTGTCGAAGGTGTCATGTCCATTCTGGAGTCCGAGCTTTCGTCTAACCGCGCCCTCGCCATCCTGAGCGGCGCGCTCTCCATCATCGCCGGCATGTTCGTCTTTATCTATCCGCTGTGGTCGGCAAAGATGCTCGTCATCTTTAGCGGCGCCGCGCTCCTGGTGTTTGGCGTGACGCTCATTGTCCGCGCCATTCAGTTTGGCAAACTGGTGCACTAGATGCCAAGAACGCTCTTTATCGATGCCGACGCCTGCCCGGTCACGCGCGAGTCGATCGACTGCGCGCGGTGGGCGGGCGTTGCCGTGGTGATTGCCGGAAACAGCACGCAAAACCTGGAACGCCACATTCGCCGCGACGATCCGCGCGATGCCGAGCACGCGCGCCGCGGCTTTTGGGTCACGACGCTCGACGTGAGCGTGGGCGCCGATAGTGCCGACTTTGCCATTGTCGAACGCCTGCAGGCGGGCGACGTGGTCGTGACGCAGGACATTGGCCTGGCGAGCATGGTGCTCGGCCGCGATGCCGCCGCAATCGGTGTGCGCGGGCACGTATACGACAAGGCGACCATCGACATGCAGCTGTTTATTCGTCACGAGGAAAAGAAGGTGCGTCGCGCCGGCGGTCGCACCCGCGGGCCGGCAGCCTTCACCAGCGAAGACCGCGCCCGCTTTAAGCGTAACCTCACCGAGCTGCTGCGCTAACCAAGGAAGATTTTTAGGCTATGCCCGGAAATCTGCCTTTTTGTTTTGGGCGGTATGAACGCTCGGAATCCATGACTCAACAAAAAACGGGCTTCAAAATGCCATGCGTCGCCGCATTGCGCAGGCACCGAGCATGGCTATTTTGAAGCCCGTTTTGTTAGGCCTACTTAGAGGCCGGAGGCGGATAGGATGAGGCCCCAGCCGGCGCCAATGACGTACATCATGACCAGGAACACGGCGTTTTCGCGAGCGCTGCGGTTGGTGCGGAACAGCACCAGATAACCCACACCGGCAGAGATGAGCGTGCCAGCGAGCATCGGTGCCAGCTGCAGCGCGCCTTCCAGATACAGCTGCGTAATGACCACGCTGGCCGAGCAGTTGGGGATCAGGCCGACAAGCGCCGAACCCAGGACGGCGAGCGTCTCGTTGCCACACAAGAACTGCTCGATCGCAGATTCGCCAAAGGTCTCGAGCACGGCGACCAGAATCAGCGTCACCAGGAAAATGAATACCGATACCTGCACGGTATGCGAGATGGCGCTGCGGATAATCGACAGGACGGGCGTACCTTCATGGGAGCGGGAGTGACCGTGGCCATGATGGTGTTCATGCTCGCCCTCATGACCGTGATCGTGGTCATGTCCATGTCCATGTTCGTGCTCGTGCTCGTCTTCATCGCAACCGCAATGGTCGCGCTCGCACAGCTCATGGATGTGGTCGGCGCTCACGCCCGCCTCGGCCAACTCGTCGATGATGTCACCGCCGCTGTGGTCGTCATGCGCGCAGTTAACGTGCGCCGGATTGACAGTGGTCCCCAACACGGTACGACGAATCGCCGCATGCGCGCGGGCGTTGCGACGCAGACCGCGAATGGCGGCATCCACGATAAAGCCCGTGACCAGCGCGATCAGCGCTTTCGAAGCCAAAAGCATCGCCATAGTCTGCACGGGAACCTGCTCGGCAAGTAACAGTGGCAGCATCTCGTCGGAGGTCGAGAGGAACACGGCGACCAGCGTGCCCAGCGTCACGACACGGCCGGCGTACAGCGTCGCCGCCATGGCCGAAAATCCGCACTGCGGCACCATGCCCAGCAGCGAGCCAACCACGGGGCCCGCGGCGCCGGCGCGCTTGATGGCCCCGTTAACGCGGTCGCCTGCAACGTGCTCAAGGGTTTCAAGAGCCAAATACGTCACCAACAAAAACGGCACCAGCGACAACGTGTCCTTGCCGGCGTCGAGCAGAATATCAATCAGCAAATCCATGACGGATGGAACCTTTCGTGTCTTTCGGCAGCATTATAAAAGTCCTAGCGGTCAACTAGGGTATTGTAGTTATCCTAGGCGTGGTGCCAATAGTTGCACATGGTAAACTATCATCTCGCCATAACTCGACAACCCGAGCCGCACAACGCGGCCCATCCAAGGAGCAGCATATGAACGTATCGCAAGCACTCGAATACGAGCGCCAGCCGTTTATCCCCATGTTTATCTATGGCGATCACGGCGCCATGGAGTCCGAGCGCCAGAAGGGCGAGGAGGCCCTTAAGGTGCTCGAAACCGAGTACTTTACCGCCGAGGGCGACCCCGGCTTCGACTTTGCCACCGTGCGCGATCTGGCCGACCGCAACCGCGACCTGTGCGACCAGATCGGCGAGGCGCGCCTGCGCAACGTGACGCCCGCGACGCTTTCGCGCGGCCTGTCCGATGCCGACACCTGCGCGGCCATCGGTAAGATGCAAAAGCGTACCGCCGCGTCGGTCATGCGCGAGATCCGCGGCGACCGCGACGCACTCGGCGTGGCCTACGCCCGCAAGCCCATCCAGGGCACCGTGCTGGGCATCGACATCGAGACCACCGGCCGTGCGCCTGAGCGCGGCTACATCATCAACGTGGGCTGGGAGATCATGGAGCTCACCAGCGACGCCGTCCCGCACGACGCCGAGGCGCACTACTGCGGTCTGCCCGATATCTATCGCGGCGAGGACGTACCGCTGTCGAATATCCACCACATTACCTGGGACGACATCGACGGCAAAAAGCCGTTCCGCGAAGATAAGGAGCTGCAAAAGCAGCTGCTCAAGCTCATGAAGAAGTATCCGTACATGGCGCACAACGCCGCCTTTGAGGACAGCTGGTTCAAGATTCACCTGGACGGCTACGCCGAGGCGCGCCGTGCCGGCAAGATCATCGTCATCGACTCGCGCCAGATCTGCCGCAGTCTGGACGCCGACGTGCGCTCGCTCCCCCGCGAGTCCGCGCCCGCCGCGCTCGAGAACTGGGCACGCCGCCGTGGCACCCTCGCCGCCGACGCCAACGAACAGCACCTGGGCCTCGACGACACCGACCTCATGCTCCATACCGTCCAGGCCGAGTTCAACCTCAAGAACCTGTTTGCGAAATAACAGATCCGCCCCCGGGAACGCCTGCCCGACACAGCAAACTCAGCTGAGCGTACCAACACACAGTAAACTAGGGCGCAACCTTACGGATGCGCCCTAGTTTTCATCGAAACAAGCAAAAGGCACGCTTCGCACATTCGGAAAGGTGCCCACCAGCATTTTTCGAGTTATGCGGTTGCTATCGAGGTCGGATGAACTTCACAAGGGACATTCAAGCCCAAAAACATGAGCGACGGGCACGTCAAATTGCAAAGAGCGAACTGATTAGCACAGAATCAAACATATATTGAATTAACAACGAAATGGTCTGCACTTCTTAGAGGCATCCCTGCAATCATGACAACCGCGCAACTCAATTTTTGTTGGTGAGGCATCGAAGAACAAGGAGGATATGGCGTAAGAGTCAGAAACCCACCAAGGATTGCATTGCTACGGTACAACGACCAGAAACTGCCTCCTCTGCGGTACGACAGCAAGAAATACTACCGTTCGCAGAAGACAAGCCGCGCTCCAAGACCGTTGCCCGAAGCATCAAGAGCGCTGGGCGCCAGCTATGCCATCATGCTCGTATGGGAATTGTTCTGTCACATATCACGGCGCGCGCTGTCTATCAAGCAGCTGAGTCGGTCGCAATGCATACGACCGACCCCATAGCCATGGAAATAATCAAAACATCCACCCCAAGCGAGTCCGATCTGCAAGCAGCCCGCGCATGGACCAATGCAAGGAACATCGATTCCGAAACAATCCACGTGCTGACTTTTTCCAACAGTGCCCGAAGGCACCGTAAGGGGTGCGTTTTCCACCGTACTCGCTACGCCTTCAATGCGGAAAGTTACCTCGAGCTTACACCCGACGTCTACATCGTCGGCATCAAGCTGTGCGCTCTACAAGCGGCTGTCGACCTTAGCCTGCCGGAACTCGTTGAGTACTACTTTGAGATCTGCGGATCTTACGCCCTCGAAGCATCCGCCGAACCCGGGTATCGCGAGCGCCCTGCACTAACCAACGTCGAAGAGCTTAGGGCCTTCTTCTCGCAGGTGCCAGGCTATCGCGGGAGCAACAAAGCAATCAAGGCACTTAAATACGTGCGCGGCGGATGTCGCTCCCCACTCGAGACGGCATTTGTCATGATGCTGACCATGCCCAAGTCGATGGGCGGACTTGGTATACGCGCTATCGAAACGGACTATCCGATCCCAGTCCCCAAAAGATACGCGGCTCTAACGCGACGCACGGTTTTTTACCTCGATGCGCTGCTCGAAAACTCGATGACCGATATCGAATATAACGGCTTTTACCACGACGAGCCCGAGCAGCAAGCAATTGACGAGGAACGACGAAACACACTGCGAAACATGGGATATGCCGTTATCACGGTCAGTCGTCATTCATTTTTAAAGCAGTCAGCCTTTAGACGGGTCATGGAAGCGATTCGCATTCGCGAGAAGATCTGGCCCGGCCGACTCCCGGATAACTTCGCCATCCTGCAAGAAGCTCTCCGTCAATTTGTCTTGCGTCGCTACTTCGAATACGGCCGCCGTGTCCTCGCGGAACGCGAAGAGACGACGAGGACCCAGTGCGAAATTGCAAGCCAGTACCCCCAAGTCGATGACCCGAGCATCAACGACGTCCCCGAACCCGATGACATGCAGCATGTCGGAGAGCTTGCCGAGGAGCTCAATGTTGTTGGAAAGAGCGGCACGCACGCAAAAGATGACGAAACCCACACGGAAGACGACATAATCATTGATTTAATCGATGCTACGCTGTTCTGAGCCGTATGCTGCGTTGGCTAACCAACATTTTTCGAGTTGCGCGGTTGTCATCAAGTTCAGATCAACGCGACTCGGGTCCCTTCAAACTCAAATATTGAAAAATGAGCTCATAGTATTGAGAAATATGAACTAATTATCACAAAGACCGATATTAAAGTATCAAATACAAACAGAATTGCGCTTCTTAAAAACGTCCTTGCAGTCGCAACGACCGCGCAACTCGATTTTTGTTAGTGGCGTTATGCCAATGTATCCATATCCGCAGAAAACTCGCCGTGGCACCATGCGATCGTCGAATTTTCCCTCAATTGTATTGACATATGAACATGCGCTCATATACTCGGAAGTAAGTTATATGAGCGCATGTTCATATGAAAGGATATTGCAATGAGCGATCACGCTGATGAAATAAAGTCCGGCATCGACACCACCATCGTGCCCGACGTCCCCACCACCTGCTCGCCCGAGGACCTTCCCGACGAGGAGCTGCTATACGACCTCGCTGACCTGTTCAAGGTCTTCAGCGACACCACGCGCATCAAGATTCTCTATGCTCTCATGGGCCGCGAGCTCTGCGTGGCCGACATCGCCGAGGCGACCGCAACCTCGCAGTCGGCAGTATCTCACCAGCTGCGCACGCTTAAGCAATCACACCTAGTCAAATTCCGGCGCGACGGGCGCAACATCCTTTACTCCCTCGCCGACGATCACGTCTACACCATGCTCAACCAGGGCATGAGCCATATCTGCGAATAACAGCCAACCACGGTACCAGCGCGGCCGGCACCCAGGCCGCTTGCACGGGAAAGGAACCCACCATGAAAAAGCAGTTCAAACTCGACGAAATCGACTGCGCCAACTGCGCACGTGAGCTTCAGGATGAGCTGGCCAAGCTCGAGGGCGTCAAGTCCGTGTCCGTCAACTTTATGACGCAGAAGCTAACGCTCGAGGCCGACGATGCCGAGTTCGACGAGGTACTCGACCACGTCGTGGAGTTTACGGCCGACGTCGAGCCGGATTGCGAGATCATTCTCTAGCCCAGGTTTACGCTGATCCGCAAGGCCGCGCTTGCCGCGGCCTTTGCTCGCGAAGTTATATGAGCGAGTGTTCATACATTCAAATGGGAGGTTTGAATCATGGCAGCCGCCGATCCCACAAAGAAAAAGAAGAAGCGCAAGAAGAAAGAGTCCCTTGAGCATAAGCGCAACCGTATCCTGGTAGCGCTAGGCATTTTTGCGGTGGTGTACGCCCTCGACGAGCTCGGTACCCTTACCGCCGCATTCGGCACCCCGGGTGACATCTACGCCAGCTTCGTGCTGTTCCTGGTGCCGTTCCTAATTGCCGGCTACGACGTGCTCCAGAAGGCGTTCAGCAACATCCGCCGCGGCAAAGCCTTCGACGAAAGCTTCCTCATGGCGGTCGCGACCATCGGCGCATTTGCCATGGTGCTCTTCCCCGACACCGACCCGCACATGGCCGAAGGCGCCGCCGTCATGCTGTTCTACCAGGTCGGCGAGCTGTTCCAGGCCTACGCCGTGGGCAAGAGCCGCAAGTCGATCAGTGCCATGATGGACATCGCGCCCGACTACGCTAACGTCGAGCAGCCCGACGGCACACTCGAGCAGGTCTTCCCCGATGACATCGCCGTCGGCACCGTGATCGTGGTCAAGCCCGGCGAGCGCGTGCCTATCGACGGCGTCATCGTCGAGGGCGAGACCCAGCTCGACACCGCCGCGCTCACGGGCGAGTCAGTCCCCCGCCCCGCCAAGTCCGGCGACGATATCATCAGCGGCTGCATCAACATGACGGGCCTCATCCACATGCGCACCACCAAGCCGTTTGGCGAGTCCACCGTCGCGCGCGTCCTGGAGCTCGTGGAGAATGCCAGCGAAAAGAAGGCACGCACCGAGAACTTCATCACGCGCTTTGCCCGCGTCTACACCCCCGCCGTCACCGGCGCCGCCGCGGTGCTCGCGCTCGGCGGCGGCCTGGTCACCGGTGCCTGGTCCGACTGGATTCTGCGCGGTCTGACCTTCCTGGTCGTCAGTTGCCCGTGCGCCCTCGTGATCAGTGTACCGTTGAGCTTCTTTGGCGGCATCGGCGGCGCGTCCAAGTTGGGCGTTCTCATCAAGGGCTCCAACTACCTCGAGACGCTCGCCGACGTGGACACCGTCGTCTTCGACAAAACGGGCACCCTCACCAAAGGCACGTTCTCGGTCGTCGCGGTGCATCCCGAGGCAGGCTATACCGAGCAGTCGTTGCTCGAAGTCGCAGCACTCGCCGAGTCGTTCTCCGATCACCCTATCGCGCAGTCGGTACGCGCCGCCTACCAGGACGAGCTCGACCCCAAGCGCGTGACGGATTCCGCCAATGACGCAGGCCACGGCGTGTCGGCGACCATCGACGGCAAGCACGTCGTCGTCGGCAACGCCAAGATGCTCGCTGCGGCCGGCGTTGAAGCGCCCGATTGCGAGGTTGTCGGCACGATCCTCCACGTACTCGTTGACGGCGTGTACGCCGGCCACATCGTGATTGCCGACACCGTAAAGGCCGATGCCGAGCAGACGATCCGCGACCTGCACACCGCTGGCATCAAACGTACCGTCATGCTCACGGGCGACCGCGAGGAAGCGGCTGCGTCCGTTGCCGAACAGTTGGGGCTCGACGAGTTCCACGCGCAACTGCTGCCGGGCGACAAGGTCGAGCGTGTTGAAACGCTGCTCGCGGCCGAAAGCGGCAAGGGCAAGCTCGCTTTTGTGGGCGATGGCATCAACGATGCGCCCGTGCTCACCCGTGCCGATGTGGGCATTGCCATGGGCGCCATGGGGTCCGACGCCGCGATTGAGGCTGCCGACGTTGTACTCATGGACGACAAACCGTCCAACATCGCCCGTGCCATCCGCGTGGCACGCAAGACCATGACGATTGTTTGGCAGAACATCATTTTTGCACTGGGTATTAAGCTGCTGATTCTGGTGCTCGCGGCGCTCGGCATCGCCAATATGTGGCTTGCCGTCTTTGGCGACGTGGGCGTGGCGATCATCGCCATCCTGAACGCCATGCGCGCGATGGGTGTCAAGAACCTGTAGTGTTCGTGGGCTGTCCGGCCGGGACCGGGCTTGGTTTTGAAAACGTCCTCGCGCATGAGGCCCGCCTTTCCTGCTCCTGCGGAGCAACGGAAAGGCGGGCCTCGCGCTGCGGAATGTTTTCAAAACCAAGCCCGGTCCCGGCCTGCGGCGACGTCGCTGGTGGTTCTTGGACATCGCTTGCTGGCGGAGTTCCTTGTCTGAGTTGGACTTAGTTGGTAGGGCAACTCGTCCCGGTCGCTGTCCCGCGCCGTCCCGGCGCGGGAGGCGCGCCGCTGCGGGAGTGCTAGTCGGTCATTGTTGGCGCCGAAACACCATCCCGCCTCAGCATCGACCTTAACTTCTCAAAGCTCTCCTCGCTCAGACAGTGCTCCATGTGACACCCCTCTTGCGAGGCGACCTCGGGCGATACGCCTGCGTCCTCTAGCAGCCCCACGAAAAAGCAGTGACGCTCCCACATTTGGCTGGCAACCTCAAGTCCACGTTCTGTCAGGTGGACGTCGCGCTTGCCCATCTCCACGTAACCATTGCTCTCCAGTGAAGCCATAGCCTTGGAAACACTCGCCTTAGTCACGCCAAGATACTCCGCAACGTCAATCGAGCGCACTGTGCCCAAGCGCTGTGACAGCACATAAATAGATTCGAGATAGTCTTCTCCAGATTCACGCAGGGCCATGGACCGCCTTTCGCGATGGCTTCTAGTTAGCCTTTGGATACTTTTGCTTGATTTACTTTACCGCAAAAGTTGCCCATGTCTTACTACGTTGTTTAAAAAGTTAACCGTGTTTCACAAAATGCGCGGAGCAAGCAGGGCGACACGACACGCAACGCGCAAGGAGTGTCCCCAGCTGCCGACAGAAAAGGAACGTCCCCAAGTGCCGAGCCGCAGCTATAGCAGCCCAAAGTGCTTCGCGGCGTTGTAGATTCCGTCGTCGTCCACGGCGCTCGTCACATAGGTCGCCGCAGCTTTCACCGTGTCCTGCGCGTTGCCCATGGCCACGCTCGTGCCCACGGCGGCAAACATCGACAGGTCGTTCTCGCCATCGCCAAAAGCAATCGCTTCGCTTGCGTCGATACCCAGGCGCTCCAGCGTCGCCGCCACGCCCAGGTCCTTGCCGCCGTTGGCCGGAATAATGTCGCAGAACAGGTCGCACCAGCGCGTGGTTGTAGAATGCGACAGGACATCGGTAACTATGCCCTGGTCGGCCGGGTCCACAAAGGCGCAGAACTGGTAAACCGGTGTATCGAAAGCATGCTCAAAAGGCTCCTCGTGATACGAGATTCCGGCATTGTCGGCAGCCGCCACCACGCGCTTGGACAGACGGTTCACAAACGAGTTCTCGCCCTGCATGCACAGCGAGTCGTAGCGACCCTGCGCCACCTGGTCCACAATCACCGCAACGTCATCCGGATCGATCGGGCAGCTGCGGTAAACGCCGTCAGCGTCAAAACAGTGCTGACCCGAAAGCGTAATGTACGCATCCCATCCCAAGTCGAACAGCCAATCCGGCATCTGGTAGGTCGGGCGGCCCGTGGCGATCACGCACGCAATCCCCTGTTCGCGAAAGCTGTCGAGCACCTGCTGCGCCGACGCCGGAATCCGATGGGTCTTAAAGCTCAGCAACGTGCCGTCGATATCGAAAAATGCGGCCTTGATCATCCTTGCCTACTCCTCGCCCTCGAGCTTCTCGCTCGCCTCGAGCCACGCCATCTCCAGCTCGTCCATGGCGGCGTGAGCCTCGTCAATCTTTGCCTGCTGCTCGCCCAGCGCCGTGTAGTTGGTGGGGTCAACCTGGGCCATCGCGGCCTCGGCCTCCTCCACGCGAGCGCGCTGCGTCTCCATCTTGCGCTCGAGCGAGCTCACCTCGCGGCGGAGCTTCTGGCGCTCGGCGTTGGAAAGGCCATTGGGCTGGCCACTCGACTTAGGCTTTTCGGCCGCAGCCGCCGCGGCACCGGTGTCAAACGTGCCGGTCTTGGCGCTCGGCGCACCCACGGGCTCGCCCTCGGCGGTGGCGTTGCACAGGCGCAGGTACTGGTCGACGCCGCCGGGCATATGCGTCAGGTGACCGTCGAGCAGCGCCCACTGCTGGTCGGTCACGCGCTCCATCAAGAAGCGGTCGTGCGTCACCAGGATCAGCGTGCCGGGCCAGCCGTCGAGCAGGTCCTCGACAATCGCCAGCATGTCGGTATCCAGGTCGTTACCGGGCTCGTCCAGGATGAGCACGTTGGGCTCGTCCAGGATCGTCAGCAGCAGCGACAGGCGACGGCGCTGGCCGCCCGAAAGATCGCCGATGCGACTCCAGAGCTGCTGCGTCGTAAAGCCCAGACGCTCGCAGAGCTTCTCGGGCGAAGTCTCCTTGCCGTCGATGACGTAGTACTTCTTATAGTGGCTGAGCACCTCGCGAATCGTGTCGCCCATGTAGGGCTCGAGCTCCTCGAGCTGCTGCGACAGCACGCCAAAGCGCACCGTCTGGCCAATCTTCACGCGACCGCGCAGGGGCGCGATCTTGCCCTGAATCACGTCGAGCAACGTGGACTTGCCGGCGCCGTTCTCGCCCAAAAGACCATAGCGGTCGCCCGCACCAATGAGCCAGGTCACATCGGTGAGCACCTGTTTGGACGTGCCATCGGCATCCGCATAGCCGGCGTCCACGTCGACCACATCGATAACCTGCTTGCCCAGGCGGCTCACGGCCAGGCGCTTGAGCTCCAGCTCGTCACGCACGGGCGGCACGTCGGCGATAAGCTCGCGAGCGGCATCAACACGAAACTTGGGCTTGGTGGAACGAGCCTGGGCGCCGCGGCTCAGCCACGCGAGCTCCTTGCGCGCCATGTTGCGACGGCGCTCCTCGGTAACCGCGGCCATGCGGTCGCGCTCTACGCGCTGCAGGATGTATGCCGAATAGCCGCCCTCGAAGGGATCGACCTGGCCGTCATGGACCTCCCACATACTGGTGCAGACCTCGTCCAAGAACCAGCGGTCGTGCGTGACCACGAGCATGGCGCCCTGACCGCGCTGCCAACGGGCCTTTAAGTGACGTGCAAGCCAGTTGATGGTGCGCATATCCAGGTGGTTGGTGGGCTCGTCGAGCATGAGCACGTCGTAGTCGCCAATCAGCAGGCGAGCGAGGTCCACGCGACGGCGCTGACCGCCCGAAAGCTCGCCCACCGTGCCCCCCCAGGGCACATCGCTGATGAGGCCGGCGAGGATCTGACGCGTGCGGGGGCTCGACGCCCACTCGTACTCAGGCGTGTCGCCCACAACGGCATGATGCACGGTGTCGGTATCGACCAGGTTGTCCTTTTGACCGAGCAGACCGATCGTGGTGCCGCGGCGATGTGTCACGCGTCCGTCGTCGGGTTCCAGCGTTCCGGCGAGTACGCTCAGCAGCGTCGACTTGCCGTCGCCGTTTTTACCGACAATACCAATGCGGTCGCCCTCGCCCACGCCGAGCGTCACGCTATCGAAAATATGCTTGGTGGGAAACTCTAGGCTGACGGAATCGCATCCCAAAAGAATCGCCATATGCCCTGCTCCTTCGTAGAAATTCAACGTTGTCCATGATAGCAGCGAGCCCCACCCCAAAACCAACCAAAAAGGGACAGGTTTATTTTGGCAGGTTTTATCTGGGCAAACGCCGGAGCAGTCCAAGGGCACTCCGTGGTAAAACGTTAAACCTGCCAAAATAAACCTGTCCCTTTTTGGTAGGTCGAAGGCCGCACACGACACAAAAAGGCGGGCCATCTCCCGCAAGAGATGACCCGCCTCTCCAATCAGTCCCGTGGCGACCGTGGCCGCCGCGGGCCTCAAGCATGTCCCGGACTAGGAGAACATGCCGGTGAGGTAATCATTCAGCCGCTTATCCTTGGGCCGTTGGAAAATCTCGTCGGTCTCGTCGTACTCGACCATATCGCCCATGTAGAAGAACGCCGTGCGGTTAGACACACGCGATGCCTGCTCCATGTTGTGCGTCACGATGACGATGGCGCGGTCGGCGACGATCGACGACATCAGGTCCTCGATCGCCAGCGTCGAGATGGGATCGAGCGCCGAGCAGGGCTCGTCGAACAGGATCACGTCGGGCTTGAGCGCCAGCGTGCGCGCGATGCACAGACGCTGCTGCTGACCGCCCGAAAGCGCGTAGGCGCTCTTGTCGAGCTTGTCTTTGACCTCGTCCCACAGCGCCGCGCCGCGCAGGCTTTCCTCGACCATGCGATCGAGTTCGTCACGGTCGGTGATGCCGTGGCGCTTGGGCGCAAACGTGATGTTGTCGCGAATAGACTTGCGGAAAGGATTGGGCTGCTGAAACACCATGCCAATGGACCGACGCAGCTCGTAGGTGTTCTCGGTCTTGGTGTTCACGTTGCGCCCGCGGTAGTTGATCTCGCCCTCCACGCGGCAGCCGCGAATCTCGCGATTCATAAGGTTGAGGCTGCGCAAGAAAGTTGACTTACCGCAGCCCGAAGGCCCAATGAGCGCCGTGATCTCGCCCTTGTGAAAGTCGAGCGACGTGTCGTGCAGTGCATGGTGGTCGCCATAGTACACGTTGACGTCTTTGGTGGAGAGCACGACCTCGTCGCTCACGGCCTTGCCGCTTACGCGAACGCGCTTCTCGCTTTCCCCCACGCTCGACAAAAAGTCCTGGGTCTCGGACGTGGCTGCCTCGGTTGCGGGCGTTACATTTATCTCGCTCATTCGGCCGTCATCCTCCTTGCCAGTTGCTTGCCCACGATACGGGCGACTACGTTAAACAGCAGCACGCAGATCATCAACAGTGCCGCGGTGCCCCAGACGATCTGCTGGGCCTCGGGGCTGCCCTCGCCATAGATCTTGTAGATGTGCACGGCGAGCGACTCGCCGGGGCGGAACACGTTCCAGGCGCAGGTGGGACTCGACAGGTTAAAGCTCAAGAAGTTCAGGCGAACCGGCGAGCTCATGCCCGAGGTAAAGAGCAGTGCTGCGGCCTCGCCAAACACACGGCCGGCCGAAAGCACGATGCCGGTCACGATGGCGGGCATGGCCTCGGGGATCAGGATGTGCAGCGTAGCCTCCCAACGGGTGAGGCCCATGGCCAGGCACGCATCGCGCTGGGCCTGCGGCACGTCCTCGAGCGCCTGCTGGATCACGCGCACCAGGATGGGGATGTTGAACATGGTGAGCGCGACGGCGCCGGAGATGATGGAGTACTTCCAGCCCAGCTGCACCGAGAACACCAGAAAGCCGAACATGCCGACGACGATGGAGGGCAGCGAGGACAGCGTCTCGATGGCGGTGGAGGCGATGTCGCGGATGGGGCCGTCTGGTGCGTACTCGACCAGGAAGACCGCGCCGCCCAAGCTGATGGGCACCGAGATGACTAGGGTAATCAGCAGCAGATAGAACGAGTCGAACAGCTGGTAGAGCACGCCGCCATGGGTTCCGTTGGCGCGCGACGGCTGCGTGAGAAAGCCCGACTGGAACAGCGTCGAGATGCCCTCGAACAGGATATAGGCCACCATGGAGACGACGATGAGCATGACGATGGCGACGATTGCCGTCAGCACGCCCGTGGCGATGCGGTCCTGCTTTTGGACACGCCCGAGTCTCGCCTCGTCGATATGAATGCGCGTGCTAGCCACGAGCCTTCGCCCCCTTGCGGCCGATAAGGTGGATGATCAGGATGAAGATGAGGCTCATGCCCATCAGCAGCAGACCGAGCGCCCACAGAACATCGTCCTGGGCCGAGCCCTCGGCATAGACCGCCATAGACGTGGTGAGCGTGGTGGTGATGGTCGAGGCCGGCGACAGCAGCGACGTCGGCATGGCCTCGATACCGCCGATCACCATGCGCACGGCGAGCGTCTCGCCAAAGGCGCGGGTCATGCCAAGGATGACTGCGGTCATGAGCGACGGCATGGCGGACTTGAGCACCACGTGCCAGATGGTCTGCCAGCGGGTATATCCCAGCGCGAGCGAACCCTGACGGTAACTATCGGGCACGGCACGCAGGCCATCGACCGAAAGGGTGGTCATCGTCGGCAGGATCATGACAGCCAGCACGATGGCGCCGGGCAAGATGCCCAGACCCGTGCTCACGTGGAAAACGCTCTTCATAAGGCCGACGACCAGGTGAAAGCCGATCAGGCCAAAGACAACCGAGGGAATACCGGTCAAAAGCTCAATAAGCGGCTGAAAGACCTTGGAGCCAAATTTGGGTTGGATCTCGACCGCAAAGATGGCGGAGCCGATGGCGATGGGCAGCGCGATGAGCGTGGAGAGCACCATGACCGCAAACGAGGTGACGATCAGGGGCAGGGCACCGGTATAGGGCAGGCCGCTTTCGGCTGTGTTGGCCAGGTCCCACTTGGTGCCGGTGAAGAACTCGACAACCGAAACGCCGTCCTTGAGAAAAGCCGAGAGGCCCTTTTGGGCGACCATGAAGATGAGCGCGGCAACGACAAGCGTCACGAGCGCTACGCACGCGCCCGTGACGCCCAGGCCCACGTTCTCAAGGTCGCGCTTTGGCAGCTGTTTTGCCATTGCAAACCTTTCCAGGGGCGATTACCTATTTAGCAGAGACCTTGCCGCTGGCGTCCTTGACGACCTTCATAGCAGAGACGGGGATAAAGCCCTGCTCCTCGACGAGTTTGCCCTGGACGTCATCGGAAAGCATGAACTCCAGGAAGGCCTTGGTGGCGTCGTCGGCGTCCTTAGCGCAGTACATGTGCTCGGTAGCCCAGATCTTGAAGGAGTCGTCGGTGACGTTCTCGCTCTTGGGCTCGACGCCCTCGACCTTGATGGCGTTAAACTTGGAGTCATCGAAGTGCGAGAAGTCGAGGTAGGAGATGGCGTTGTCGGTGCTGCCCATCTGAGTCTGGACGTCGCCGGACTTGTCGAGCTCGGCGTCGCCCTTAAAGTCGACAGCCTCGTCACCAAAGACGGCAGCCTCGAAGGTGGCGCGGGTACCGGAGCCGGCCTTGCGGTTGAGAACGACGATGGTAGCGTCGTCGCCGCCGACCTCCTTCCAGTTGGTGATCTGGCCGGAGAAGATGCCCTTGAGCTGCTCGAGGGACAGGTCGTCGACCTTGACATTCTTGGAGACGACGGGGCCCATGCCCACGACGGCGACCTCGTGGTCGACGAGGTTCTTGACCTGGTCGGCCTCGAGCTTGGTCTCGGCGAAGACGTCGGAGTTACCGATGGTAACGGTGCCGGCGGCGACAGCGGTCAGGCCCTTGCCCGAACCGTTGCCCGAACCGGAAACGGAGACGTCCGGGTTGGCATCCATGAACTTCTCGGCAGCAGCCTCGACGAGAGCCTGGAACGAGGAGGCGCCGTCGTAGGTCACCTCGCCGGAGACGGACTCGGCAGCGGCAGCGGCACTGCCCTTGTCGGCGGCGTCGGATGCGCCGGAGCCGCCGCAACCAACAAGGCCGAGGCCCACGAAGCTGGCAAGGCCACCAGCGAGGCCGAGGAACTGACGACGAGAATAAGCCTGATCGAGCATGATCTTCCTTTCATACATGCAACTCGCGGGCACCCTGCCCGCTTTGCTGTTTGGAAAGATACGGCCCCGATCGGGCAGCGCCCGCGCCAACTGAGGTTTCTTACGGGCATTTGATAGACCCTTACCGCAAGCGCGGCCCAGCCTTTACAAACGAATAACAATCCAGCGCCAAACATGGCGCACCTTTTACACCGGAGGAGCGTCCCCGACGACTATCCCACCGCAACAGAAAAAGCCCGGGCAAAAGCACCGGGCTCGTAATTCAAGTTTGTATCCAAGCAGGATATAGGGGTTTCCCAGGTGCCCGAGATTGCCCCGAAAGAGGAGCGCCGCGTACTTTGGTACGCAAGCGACGGTTTGAGGGGCAAGGTCGGGTGCCTGGGGAAGCCCTACAGCTCGAGTTCGTTGAGGCGCAGGATGGCCACGATATAAATCTTGAGCGCCTGCTTGAGCTGCTCCTCGTTGGCGCACTCGTTGGGGCCGTGCATCTGGCCGCCCCATGCGGGCAACTCAAGGCCGGTCTCCTCGGGGCCAAACGACACGGCGCGGGCAAAGTTGCGCGCGTACGTGCCGCCGCCCATGGCAAAGGGCTCAGCATGCTTGCCCGTAAACTCGTTATAGGTATCGATAAGCGCCTTCACGGCCGGATCATCGGCAGAGACCGAGAACGGCACCTTGGCACGACCCACGCGATACGTCACGCCAAAGCGACCCACGAGTGGCTCGAGCTGCTCGCGGATGGTATCGGCGCTCGTGCTGTCGGGGAAACGCACGTCAATGACCTGCTCAATGTGGCCATCCGCCACGCGAATGACGCCGGGGTTGCAGGTGAGCGGGCCAAACGCCGGACTCGTCGCGTCGATACCCAGGCCGCGGCCATAGGCGTCCGCATGTACAAAGGCCAGAAACTTGACAAACTCGTGCTCGGCAGGCGTCAGCAAGCGCTCGTCACGGGCGCCAAACGTGTCCTCGGCCTCGCGCAGATACGCCACGATCAGACCGACGGCATTGATAGTGCCCTCGGGCATCGAGGCATGGCCACCAATACCGTGGGCGAAAATCTGCGCATGCCCGTTCTCGAGTGCTGTGATCTCCAGGCGGTCAGCGTTCTCGACCGGCGCCGGCAGTTCATCGGCGGCAATCGCAAGCTCGCAGATAGACTGCGACGGAATGGCGTTGCTCGCCTCGGCGCCGCTCCAGGACACAATGCGGCCGCCGTCGATCTTGGAGCTCACAAACGTCGCCCCAAACTGGCCCTTCTCGGCATTGCAGACCGGGAACTCGGCATCGGGCGTAAATAGAAAGTCGGGGTCTGCGTAGTTCTCCAGATAGTGATGAACGTCGGACATGCCCACTTCCTCATCGCAGCCCAGCAGCGCGCGGAAGGTGTAGCGCGGCACAATGCCGTGCTTGAGCAGGTACGCGCCGGCATAGAGCGACAGCACCGCCGGACCCTTGTCGTCGATCACGCCGCGACCGAGCAGCCAGCCCTCGCGGCGCTCCATCGCAAACGGATCGGTATTCCAGCCGGGGCCGGCGGGCACCACGTCCACGTGGCAGATGGTCGCGAGCTGCTTATCGCCGCGACCCGGGATATCGGCAATACCCACGTAACCCTCGTCGTCGCTTGTCTGGTAGCCAAGCTTCTGCGCGATGCCGAGCGCGCAGTCGAGCGCGTCACGAACCGGACGGCCAAACGGCGCATCGGGCTCCGCATTGGCAGAAACCGCCACGGACGGATAGCTCACCAGCCGCTCGATATCGGCGACGGCATCTTCCCAGACCTCGTCGACGTACTCGGTAACGCTCTGCTCCACCTGATTCATGGACGACCTCCTTACCAGTAAGGGGCAAGTGTGCCGCCCCTCACATCAAATACTTATATAGCAAAAAGTTTAGCAAGCTCGGCCACCGAGTGCACCACCGCATCGGCGCCCGCGGCCTCGTGCTCCCCCGGCGCCGCCGCGCCCGAATAGATGCCGA
>ERZ1034691.863-NODE-863-length-21518-cov-31.469319_pt1 | contig 21518 bp, 17 predicted proteins | sample MGYA00520638_ERZ1034691 | MGnify/ENA primary metagenome ERZ1034691 (study PRJEB33766, sample SAMN09781763) | gut metagenome | biome: gut microbiome | host: Homo sapiens | place: Madagascar | study: EMG produced TPA metagenomics assembly of the PRJNA485056 data...
CCGCCGGAGCGGTGCTTAAGCCGTCAGGCGGGAATTGTGCGGTGTTGCCTTAAATTAGTGTCAGTATAACACCCTGCGGGGCAGAAATACAAGTCAAATTTGTTAAAAGTTACACAAAATCCAAAAACGTGAACCCACGGCCTTACATCTTGTGGTCAGCAAACAGCGGGTCATCCTGCCACAGTACGGTGTGCCCGGCGGCGCGGGTGGCGTTCAGGTCAATGATGCGCTGGTTGCCGGAGCCGCGGAACCGCAGCGAAATATCGTGCTGCGCGGGGATGAATTCGCCGTCCACCAGCACATCGATCAGGCTCAGCATCTCGTCCGTCACTTCGCAGCGGGCGTGGCTGGGCTGCAAAAGTTCGGTTTCGTACACATTGCCGGTATAGCACCAGATGGTTTTGTGGGGGTACAGCACCCGTACTTCGTGCAGGAACGGCACCAGCGCACGCTGGTTTTCCGGCTCAAAGGGCTCGCCGCCCAAAAGGGAAAGCCCATCAATATAATCCGGGGCAAGGCTGCCCAAAATTTCATTGCGCACGGCTTTATCAAAGGGCAGGCCATAACCAAAATCCCAGGCAACGGCGTTAAAACATTCCGGGCAGTGGCGGCGGCAGCCGGAAACAAACAGGCTGGTGCGCACGCCCGTGCCGTTGGCAATATCGCAGTATTTTATGGTTGCGTAGTTCACGCGGGGGTCCTCCTTATAACATGCAACACTATATCTTGTATAGCGCCGCGGTAAATCATCACAATAGGCAGGTGCCTTGCACCAGTATACCAGCCGCGCCGGGCAAAAGCAAGCGGCCAGGGAACGATAAAATCACATATCATCGCAGCTTTGAAAAAAGTGCCTATTTTACCCAAAAAGCCAGCGCTTTTTTCGGCGTTTTGTTTTGAAATCTTTTTGAACGTCCCATCGCGCTATATGGCATATATGGGTACTATTGGCAAATTATATACAATATATTGTGGTATATTGGCTTGACTTTGCCGGGTCGATGCGGTAAGATAAATACGCTCGCCAAAATCATGGAGCGGTTTTGGCGTGGGGGATCAACCCGGCAGCTTTTATTGAGGTAAGGAGATAACAGTTCATGAAGATCATCAAGCGCAACGGCAGCGAGGCCGTTTTCGATATATCCAAAATTATTGCAGCGGTGACCAAAGCCAACAACGTTGTTGCCTCCAACCAGCGCTTGACCAAGGAACAGATCACGGCCATTGCCGACGATGTGGCGAAGGAATGTCAGAGCCGCAACCACGCCATGAACGTGGAGGAGATCCAGGATCTGGTGGAAGACGCCATCATGCAGACCAATGCATATGAGGTGGCCCGCAAATATATCACCTACCGCTATGTGCAGAGCCTGCGCCGTACCCATAACACCACCGACGACCGCATTCTGTCCCTCATCGAGTGCAACAATGAGGAAGTCAAGCAGGAAAACGCCAATAAGAACCCGACCGTCAACAGCGTTCAGCGCGATTATATGGCCGGCGAGGTCAGCAAGGACCTGACCATGCGTATGCTGCTGCCTGCCGAGATTGTAAAGGCACATGAGGATGGCATCATTCATTTCCATGATGCTGACTATTACGCCCAGCATATGCACAATTGCGACCTGGTCAACCTGGACGACATGCTGCAGAACGGCACGGTTATTTCCGGTACCCTCATCGAAAAACCGCATTCTTTCTCCACGGCCTGCAACATTGCCACCCAGATCATTGCGCAGGTGGCGTCCAACCAGTACGGCGGCCAGAGCATCAGCCTGACCCACCTGGCACCGTTTGTGGATATCAGCCGCAAAAAGATCCGCCGCGATACCGAAGCGGAGATGAAGGAACTGGGCATTGATCCCGGTGAAGAAAAGCTCTCCCAGATCGTTGAAGCCCGTCTGCGCGAGGAAATCAAGCGCGGTGTGCAGACCATCCAGTACCAGGTCGTTACCCTGATGACCACCAACGGCCAGGCACCGTTCATCACGGTATTCATGTACCTGAACGAAGCGGGCGAAAACCAGCGCCTGAAATCTGACCTTGCCATTATCGTGGAAGAAATGCTCCGCCAGCGCTACCAGGGTGTAAAGAATGAGGAGGGCGTCTGGATCACCCCCGCATTCCCCAAGCTGATCTATGTGCTGGAAGACGATAATATCCGCGAAGGCACCCCCTATTTCTACCTGACCAAGCTGGCCGCCAAATGCACCGCAAAGCGCATGGTGCCGGACTATATCAGCGAAAAGAAGATGAAGGAATACAAGCTGTCCAAGGGCGAGACCGAGGGCAACGGAGATGTATTTACCTGCATGGGCTGCCGCAGCTTTTTGACCCCCGACCGTTCCGGCACCGGTTGGAACAATGTGGCCAACGCCCAGAACTATGTGCCGGGCAAGCCGAAGTACTATGGCCGCTTCAATCAGGGTGTTGTTACCATCAACCTGCCGGATGTGGCCCTGTCCTCTGGCGGTGATCCGGATAAATTCTGGAAAATTTTTGATGAGCGCCTGGAACTGTGCCACCGCGCCTTGCAGTACCGCCATAACCGCCTTAAGGGTACCCTGTCCGATGCGGCACCCATTCTGTGGCAGTACGGCGCTCTGGCCCGCCTGAAAAAGGGCGAGCCCATTGATAAGCTGCTGTACGGCGGCTACTCCACCATCAGCCTGGGCTATGCGGGCCTGTATGAATGCTGCAAATATATGACCGGCAAGAGCCATACCGACCCCGCCGCAAAACCCTTTGCCCTGAGCGTGATGCAGCACATGAACGATAAATGCAACGAGTGGAAGAACGCCGAAAATATTGATTACTCGCTGTACGGCACCCCGCTGGAATCCACCACCTACAAGTTTGCCAAGTGCCTGCAAAAGCGTTTTGGCATTGTGCCGGGCATTACGGACCGCAACTATATCACCAACAGCTACCATGTGCATGTAACCGAAAAGATCGATGCGTTCACCAAGCTGAAGTTCGAGAGCGAATTCCAGCGCCTGTCTCCGGGCGGCGCCATCAGCTATGTGGAAGTGCCCAATATGCAGGATAACCTGGAAGCTGTCATCAAAGTGATGCAGTTCATCTATGATAACATCATGTACGCCGAGCTGAATACCAAGAGCGACTACTGCCAGGTGTGCGGCTATGACGGTGAAATCAAGATTGTGGAAGATGACGGCAAGCTGGTGTGGGAGTGCCCGCACTGCCATAACCGCGACCAGAGCAAGCTGAACGTTGCCCGCCGTACCTGCGGCTACATCGGTACCCAGTTCTGGAACCAGGGCCGCACCGCCGAAATCAAGGATCGTGTGCTGCATCTGTGATGCGTTTTACGGGGATATTTTGTTCCTTCGAAAAGAAGGAACTGAAGAAACTTTAATATCAGATAAAACATACAGAGGCGCGCTCTATGCTATTTTTGCATAGAGCGCGCCTCTTTCGTATAAAATAGCCCGCAGTCCTAAAGAATCTTTGGGGCTGCGGGCGGGAAGGAGAATGGAGAATATCAGTGGTTCAGTTCGGCGCGCAGTTTTTCGTTGGCTTCCTCCACCTTCATACGGGAAAGGATAAAGGTGATGATGGCATCCAACACAAACGGAATGATGAGGTACATGATTTTAAGCATATTGATGCAGGAGTCCGGCTGAACAGCCAGGGCTCTGTCGAAAGCGCTGGCGGCCAGCAGCCAGCCGGTAATGGCAGTGCCGATGCCGCCGCCCAGCTTGACACCAAGGGAAGTGCAGGAGTACATGGTGCCATCCACGCGCTTGTGCTTGGTCAGCCACGTGTATTCTGAGCAGGCAGCGATCACGGCGTTCATATCACCCTGCCAGGGACCCTGGCCCAAGGCGGCAATGGCGGTGAACAGCAGCATCAGACCAACATTGCCACTGGCCCCCATAAATCCGGCTACGGCAACCAAAGCGCGGCTGATGGTGGCAAGGCCGTAACTCATCACGTTCAGTTTGTACATACCATGCCATTTGGCGACCAGGATGGGGGTAAAGATCAGTGCAAGGATCAGCGGAATATTGATGGCCCAGGAGAAAACGCCGAACAGGTTCTCGTTGCCAAAGATATAGATGGCGTAATAGGTGCCCATGCCGATCATGGCGGTGTAGATCTGCTGCAAAATGTAGGTGACACAGATCATCATGTAATATTTGTTGGAGCCCAGCAGTTTAGCGGCTTCAATCAGGTTGTATTTTTCATCCTTGGCAATCTCGTTTTTATCATTGGTGTTCACAAGCTCGCTTTCCGGAAGCTCTTTGACGGAAAAAACCGAGACGGTGTTGACGATCAAGCCAATGATAGCGTAAATGATGGCGATGGTGCGCCAGCCCTGAACACCGCCGCCCAAAGCGGTGACACCGCCCAGAGTGATGGACTGGATGAGCAGACTGGTGGCAAAGGCAAACATGAAGCGGTAGGAACCCATTTCCACCTGCTCGGCGCTGTTTTTGGTAACAAGGGCTGTAAGGGCAGAATACGCGATGTTATTGGCGGTGTAGAACACAGCGTTCAGCAGGGTGTAGGCAATCAGGAACCAGGCATACTGGGCAAACTGACCCAGGCTTTCCGGAATGGCAAAAATGGCAACCAGCGTAACAGCGCAGCCAATATAGCCGTACAGCATCCAGGGGCGGGCCTTGCCGAGTTTGGAATGGGTTTTGTCAATCAGGGAACCAAAGAAGACGTCGGTTACGCCGTCCAGCAGTTTGGAGACCGCAATCAATGTGCCGACAATGCCGGGGTCCAGTCCTATCGTGTTGGTCAGGTAGATCATGACAAAGGAGGACAGGAACGCGTAAACCACGTTGCCGGCAATATCGCCGGAGCCATACCCAATTTTGTTGTACCATTTCAAGTAGCGTTTTTCTGTACTTTCAGACATGTTCATTCTCCATTCTTTTTGAAGTGTAGAGGGGGTGTATTATTTCTTTTCCGGGATCAGGCGCAGGCCAAAATCAAAGGCAGCGTCATCCAGGCGGTACTGTTCCAGCAGGCGGGGACCGCAGCTTTCGGAGCCAATGCCGTTCTGGGCATAATCCAGGCACAAAACAGTGCTGCCGCAGGGTTCCAGTTCATAATTGTGGGCTTTCCGGGTCAGTTCCTCCTGTGTGTAGTGGGAAACATTAAAGCTGAAAGGCTGCGTGCCCACAGCGGTCAGGCGCACGGCATCTCCGGCCAACATAACGTAATCGCAGTCAAAATGGCTGCCGTTTTCCTGCGGGCGGATGTAATCTTCGTGCAGCTGCCAGACTGTAGCGGTGTAGCTGCTGTGGCTGGCGGCGTGGTGCTTGTCGCGGTAACATTCCATGGGGCCCATGCCGTAATAATTGACCTGGGACATCTCCTGCGGCAGGAACAGCCGCAGACCAAAGCGTGGCAGCTCCGGAAACACTGTGTTGCGTTGGGCATGCAGGGCAAGGTCTACACTGCCGTTGTTGGCAACGGTCCAGGTTACATCCAGGTCCAGGAACTTCTGCACGCAAATTGCAGCAATCCCAACGTGGGTGTGCAGGGTTACACCGCTTGCCGTTACGGTATATTCCGTATGGTAAGCGTTTGTGGCAGCATGGTCATAATGGGCGGCATACCAGTCAGCTTTCAGCTTGCGATCATTGTCCGTTGGGGCACGCCAGACATTAAAGCCCATGGGCTGATCCAGCAGCGGTTCATTGGCAAAGGTCATTTTATCAAACAGGCCGGTCAACTTGTTGAACACATAGGTGAACTGCTCACAGCTGAGAACCAGCATACGGTCTGTTTCGCGGATGGTGATGAGCCCATCCCCGGCGGGGCGGCCCAGTAGCTGCACGGCATCCTGGTTGCGGGGGTCGCTGTTTTGCAAAGGGATCTCATCGAAGCCAAGCAGGTGGTCAGCTTTGATCAGCGCACTATCCTGTTTGCAGCGGTAGCAGATGTTCACAAAGCATTTGCCCTTGGCCGGTACATCCAGCGGCAATGGCAGAGTGCCATCCGCGTGCGGCGGCAGCCGGAATCCATCCGGGAAAGGAACACTGCCTGCCGAAAGCACCTGACCGTCACAGTTGAGCTCATAGCTCAACGTGGCGTAATCGGTCAAATCCACAAAATCCATGTAGTTGTGCAGGGTCAGGGTGCCGGTGCTTTGGTCATAATGGGTCACGCGCGCTGGGCGGTAAATGTTTTTGAACTCCAGCAGGCCGGTGTGGGGGCGGCGGTCCGGGTAAACAAGGCCGTCCATGCAGAAATTGCCATCGTTGGGCCACTCGCCGTGGTCGCCGCCATAATAAAAGATGGAGCGCCCATCCTGGGCTTTGCCTTTGTAGATGCCGTGGTCGCACCATTCCCACAGCAAGCCGCCCACGAGACCGGGATGACTTTGGATAAACTGGAAGTAATCTTCCAGGTCGCCGGGGCCGTTACCCATGCAATGGCAGTATTCGCACATCAGGTAAGGCTTGTCCGGCTGCTGGTCAAGGAACGCCTGAATGCTTTCCAAGGAAGGATACATGTTGCTGAACAGATCAATGTTGGAAAAATCATACTTGCGCTTCTGGCTGTGATACTGGGCACTTTCGTAATGGGTCAGGCGGGTGGGGTCAAACTGTTTGGTCCAGGCCAGAGCTTCCTCAAAGGTGCAGCCATAAGCGCTTTCGTTGCCCATAGACCAGATGATCACGCAGGGGCGGTTTTTATCGCGCTCCACACAGCGGCGTGTGCGGTCCACGGTGGCCTCGGTAAATTCCGGGTTGTCGGAAATCGGCTCGTTCCAGTGCTCAACATGATTGCTCCAGTCAACATTGCCGTCACAGTACAGTTCCGATGCACCGTGGCTTTCGTTATCCGCTTCGTCAATCACAAAAAATCCGTATTCATCGCAGAGCTGATAAAAATAGGGGACATCCGGGTAATGGCTGGTGCGGATGGCGTTAAAATTGTGCCGCTTGATCATGGCAAGGTCGGTCTTGGTCTGTTCCAGCCCGATGGTATAACCGGTGACGGGATCAGATTCATGCCGGTTGACGCCGTGGATTTTGATGGAGTGGCCGTTGACAAAAATCTGGTTATCTGCCACATGAACTTCCCGGATGCCAACACGATCCGTGATGGTTTCGCAGGCCGTTTCCAGCACAAGGGTATAAAGATACGGCTGTTCGGCATCCCACAGAATCGGGGCAGGGACCGGGATAACCGCGCAGTAGGGAAAGGCTTCATCATCGGGGGTCGCTGCCGGGGCAGCAGTGCCGATCAGGGTACCGGCTGCATCGTAAATGGTAATGCGGGTGGCGACGGCCAAATCGCGGTAGCGTAGGCGGACTCTGATGTCTGCGCGGTCCGGCAGGATCTCGGTGGTGGTAAAATAGTCCTGGATATGCTGTTCCGGGCGGCACAGCAGGTAAACATCACGGAAAATACCGTTCATGCGGAACATGTCCTGGTCTTCCATATAGCTGCCGTCGCACCATTTCAGCACCAGTACGGCCAGGTGGTTGCTGCCGTTTTGCAGCAATGCGGTCACGTCAAATTCACTGGTGGAGTGTGCAACCTGGCTATAACCCACAAACTTGCCGTTCAGCCAGACATAAAAACAGGAAGCAACACCCTCAAAGTTCAGGTAGGCGCGCGGGGCAACTTCGTCCTGCTGGTAGTGAAAATCATAAAGATAAGCACCGCAGGGGTTTTCTTTGGGCACATACGGAGGGTCCGCGGGGAAGGGATAGCGGATGTTGGTGTACTGGTGGTGGTCGTATCCGTAGTTCTGCCATACGCTGGGTACCGGAATGGTATCATAATCCGCCAAGTCACAGCCGGGGGCATAAAATGGGTCCTGCAAATCATAAATGCTGTGGTAATAGCGGAACTGCCAGGTCCCGTCCAGCAGCTGGAATCGCTGTGATGTTTCCCGGTGTTCCACAAGGGCGTCATTGCGGCGGGCATCCGGGATAAAATAGGCACGGTTTGGCATGGTGTTTACATGCAAAATGTGTGGGTTTTCGTAATACTGTGGGATAACCATGGCGGTCCTCCTGTGATTTGAACAATACAACTTGCGTTCCGTGTGAAAATATTATACAATTTCCATAGGGAACAAAGACATAAACAGGTTGGAACCAAACATACACAAAATCAATGGATTTGGGGCAGAAACCGCCAAAAGCAAAGTTTGTACGCGCGAAATTGACAAAAATGAGGAGTGATTTTTGTGTACATTAACTTCGGCTATCTGAATAACTCCCGCTTGGATTTCAAGGATTATTCGGCCCCGCTCATTGTGGGCAGCTGCGGGACTTACCGCCTGAAAACGCGCAAAAGGCTGCCGACCTATTGGCAGAAAGGCCGGCGTGACTACCAGATTTTGTACGTTGCCAACGGCAAAGCACATTTTTGGTTTGACGGTGTGGAACAGGTGGTAAGCGCCGGGAACATGGTACTGTATAAGCCGGACGAGATACAAAAGTATGTGTATTACCTGGAAGATCACCCTGAGGTATTCTGGATTCATTTTACCGGCAACGATGTAAAAAATATTCTGACCTACCACGGGATCTCGCTGGAGGAGCATGTGTTTTACAGCGGGGTCTTGCCGGAATACAAAGCGCTGTTCCGCAAAATTATTCAGGAACTGCAGCTCTGCCGCTTTGGGTACGAGGATTATATTGCTTCGCTGTTCAATGATATGCTGCTTCTCGTCAGCCGCCAGCAGCATGAAAAGCCCAAGGTGGCCGGCAGCATGCAGGAACAGATTGAAGTGGCGGCTGCTTATTTTAATGAGAATTACAACACAAAAATCAGCATTGACGCCTATGCCGAATCGCTGCATGTCAGCACCAACTGGTTCATCCATAACTTCCGGCAGTATATGGGTATGTCGCCCGCACAGTATGTTCTTTCACTGCGCATGGTCAATGCACAAAGTCTGCTGGAACATACGAACTATAACGTAAAAGAGATATCTGAGATCGTTGGGTATGACAACCCGCTGTACTTCAGCCGAGTGTTCAAAAAAGAAATCGGCCAATCCCCTGCGCAATACCGCAAGCTGCGCGGGGAACCGGCCGAAGAATAAGCAAAACCCGCCTGCTGACAGGAAATCCTGTGGGCAGGCGGGCACTTTGTAAACAGATACAAACGCAGCCGCCCGGTACAAATCCTGTACCGGGCGGCTGCTTTATGATGAAATAGCAGTGAATGGCAGAAGGTTACAGCTGGTCGGCGGTGGGGTAGCTGTCAATGGCACCGTAGCGCTGCACGCTGTAACCGCAGAACCGGTTGGAAAAATCCAGCCACTGGTTCAGCTGGTCCGCCTGCAAGGCGGGCAGGGCGACGCGGTCCACCCCGTTTTTGTGCAGCTGCCACAAGAACGAGCCGATGAACCCGTCCCCGGCGCCGGTGGTATCCACGGCCTTTACCGGTTTGCTGGCGGAAAAGCCGTGGGCAGTGCGGGTGTAAGCATGGGCACCGGCGCTGCCGCAGGTGTAGAGCACCAGCTGTACATGGCCCACAAACAGGCTGGGCAGGGCGGCTTCAATATCGCTGGTGCCGGTCAAAAATTCCAGCTCTTCGTCCGAGATTTTGACCACATCGGCCAGCGGCAGGAACTCCAGCACCGTGCGGCGCAAAGCATCACGGTCCGGCCACAGCGGAAAGCGCAGATTGGGGTCAAAGTCAATGATAGTCCCGGCGCTGCGGGCTGCGGCAATGGCAGTTTTGTGGGCTTCCCGCATGGGGCTTTCCACCAGGGCAACGCTGCAAAAATGCAGGGCATAGGCGTTGGCAAACAGGCTGGTATCCACCTGCTCCGGGGCGTACAGCAAATCGGCTGAGGGCTTGCGGTAAAAACTGAACGTCCGGTTGCCGTCCGCTTCCAGCGAAACAAAGGCCAGGGCGGTGTTGGCTTTGTCCGTCAAACAGATGTGGCTGGTATCAATGCCGCAGGCGGCCAGTTCGTCTACAATTTTGTGGCCGAACGGGTCATCTCCCAGCTGGGTCAGCAGGGCAGAATCCCCACCCAGGCGGGCATAAGCACCGCACACGTTGGCGGGCGCGCCGCCCACACGGGGGCTGAAAGAGGGAACCTCGGCAAAGGAACAGCCGGTTTTGGACGGAATCATATCGATCAGCGCTTCGCCGATCGCATACAAGGTATCATGTGCCATGGAATGTCCTCCGTTAAATCGAAAGGGAATACAGGGTGCTGCCTGCGCCGCAAAGCTGCACGGCAACCTTGCCCGCTGCCGGGTAATACCGGGTGGAAAGCACCGCGGCACCGTCGTTCAGGAATATTTCCAGCGAGGAAGCATCCCCCACAACACGCAGGCTGCAGCAGGGGGCATCCAGCACAGCCTTGCGCTCGGTGCGCCCGGCGGCAATCGCTGCATCGGTAAAGCGCAGGGTACAGGTGCGGTCCGCTTCGGTGTAAGTCAGGGTCAGGCCGTTGGCAATGGTCAGGACAAAATCCCCGGCGGGGGAGGCGGTCAGGTCAAAGCAGGGGTCCGTTTCAACCGTTTCGCCGTCTGCCGGCTGGCGGGCTTCGCCGCGCAGGGCGTTCAGCTCGGCGGCGGGGGCTTGCAGCAGGCAGCCATTGCCGTCCTGGGTCAACACGCGGGGCAGGGTCAGGCAGTGTTGCCAGCCATACTCCACGGTGGGGTTGGTGTAATCGGCATCCGGCATGCCCATCCAGCCAAACTGAATGCGGCGGCCATCCGCGGCGGCAAAGCTTTGGGGCGCGTAATAGTCAAAGCCATCGTCCAGGGCGTGGAATTCGCTCAATGTGCAATCGGTGCGCCAGTCACCCTGCAGGGCAAAGTAACCACAGCCGTACACGTTCTGGCAGGCAATGCCCTGGGGCGATACCGCCAAAAACCACTGGCCGTCCAGCTCAAACAGGTCGGGGCATTCCCACATGTAGCCAAAGGCTTTGGGGGTAGTGATGGTGTTGATGTGGTTCCAGTGCAGCTTGTCGGCGCTTTCAAATACCAGCACTTCGCCATGGTCGTCCAGTGTTCGGGCACCCAGCACCATATAGTAGCGCTCATCCAGTGCAAACACTTTGGGATCGCGCACATGGCAGGTCAGCCCGGCGGGATAATCCTGGTTGTACATCAGGCAGCGCTTGTTGTCCAGATGGATGGTATCGCGGCTGGTGGCAAGGCAGACATTGTGCCCGCGCCCCTGCTTGATGTAGTCATATTCGCCGGGGTGCTTGACATTGCCGGTATAGTACAGGTACAGCATGCCGTCCTCCACCAGAGCGGAGCCGGAATAAACGCCATGGCAGTCAAACGGTTCGTCCGGGTACAGCATTACGGGCAGGCGTTCCCAGTGGAACAAATCGCGGCTGCGCACGTGCCCCCAGTGCTTGACCCCTCCCGTGGGGTCAAACGGGCCGTACTGATAAAACACATGGTATTCATCGCCGATCTGGCACAGCCCGTTGGGGTCGTTCAGCCAGCCAACCGGGGGCTGAACATGCAGCTTTTGCCGGTGGGGATCCGCCGCCGCGCGGGCGGCCCCGGCGGCTTCCACCATGGGGACAAGACGCTTCAAATCACGCTGCAAGGCATTCATAACAGGTAGCTCCTTATTGATTGAGAGGGGAAAACATCAGGCTTTGGCTTCCTCGGCTTCGGGGGTCCAGATCACCCAGGTCACAGCGAAGGAAACGCCGAAGGAAATTGCCATCATGATGAGGTACTGCAGCGGCATGTGCAGATGCAGCAGGATGCCGAAGATGCCGGTCACGCCGGTGCCGGTGGCACCCAGGCCGGTCACGCTGGCATACAAAGCGCCGCAGGCGCCGCCGACCAGGCCGCCGATAAAGGGCTTAAAGTAGCGCAGGTTGACGCCGAAGATGGCGGGCTCGGTAATGCCCATGCAGGCAGAAAGGGCGGAGGGCAGGGCCATAGACTTAACTTTGGCGTTCTTGCTCTTGAGGGCAACGGCAAAAGCGGCACCGCCCTGGGCAACGTTGGCGGCACTGGCCAGGGGCAGCCAGTAGGTGAAGCCAAACTTGGCCAGCTGGCCAAGGTCGATCAGGGTGTACATATGGTGGATACCGGCCACAACGGTGACGGCGTACAAACCGCCCATGATGAAGGAACCGATGCCGAACGGCAGCTGGATCAGGGTCTGAACGCCGTTGATGATGCCGTCCTCCAGCGTGGTGAAGATTGGGCCGATGACAGCGAGGGTGAGATAACCGGTAGCGAAAACGGAGACCAGCGGGGTAACAAACAGGTCGATCATGGCGGGCACAACTTTGTGCAGCCGCTTTTCAATCTGGCACATCAGCCACACGGCAATGATAACGGGGATAACGTGGCCCTGGTAGCCGACCAGCGGAATTTTGTACAGCCCGCCAAACACCGACTGGTAGGTCTGCACGCCCTCAGAAGCAACGGTCCAGGCGTTCTGCAGGTTGGGGTGAATCATGATCATGCCGATGACAGCACCCAGGAACTGGTTGCCGCCAAACACCTTTGCGGCGGAGAACGCGATCAGGATGGGCAGGAAGGTGTACGCCGTGTTGGAGAACAGCTGGGCAAACACATAGATGGAACCGCTGGTATCAATGTTCAGGAAGCCGTTGTTGACCATAAAGTTCAGCGCTTCCATAATGCCCATCAAAAAGCCGGAAGCCACGATGGCCGGGATGATGGGAACAAAGATATCGCCCAGCGTCTTGATGGCCCGCTGGTACCACGGTGCTTTGGAAGCGGCAGCCTGTTTGACTTCCTCCTTGCTGGCACCGGTGATTCCGGCCAGGGCGGTGAACTCGTCATACACCTTGTTCACAATGCCGGTGCCGAAGATGATCTGCAGCTGGCTCTGGGCTTCAAATACGCCCTTGGCACCATCGGCATTTTCAAGCTCTTTTTTGTTCACCTTGGAATTATCCGCAATCACCAGGCGCAGGCGGGTTGCGCAGTGTGCGGCCGATACAATGTTGGAAGCACCGCCGATGTTGTCCAGTACCTGCTGGGCTGCTTTCTTGTAATCCATGTTGCACGCTCCTTCTTTTATCTGTTGGCCCGGTAGGAGGTTCCGGGGCCTGTTTCATTTGACAGCTTTATTATATACGAAGGTGAGTGCTTTTTCTATTGACCAAACGACCCAACTTGCAAAGATTCTGTTATCGATTTCACACAGTTTCACACCGTTCTTTGGTAAAATGCACAAAAAACAGGGGGCTGCATGGAAAGGGTGCACAAAACAAAAACTTCCCCGCCATGTTACAGGGAAGTGTAGAGTGAAATATATCGTGTTATAACGTTATAACGACCAGACATTTTCATCTGAGTTGTCATCCCCGGTGGAGGCCCGGCATTTTAACTCATAATCCAGCTTGATCATCTGCGGCTCGGCATGGGGGTCCGCCAGCATGTCCAGCAGCAGGCGGGCGGCTTTGTCCCCGGCGGTGCGGTAATGCAGATGGGCGCTGGTCAGCGGCACATAGGCAACGCGGCCAATGCGGTTGTCGCCCACAGCGGCAATCATGATGTCCTCCGGCACCCGCAGACTGTGGCTGCGGCAGTATTGCAGCGCACCCAGGGCGATGGAGTCGGTCGCGCAGAACAGGCAGTCCAGCCCCGGCGCACGGCCAAACAGCTGCTCCGCCTGGTGGTAGCCGGATTCCATGTTGAACTTGGCAATGCTCATCCGCTGCGGCTGGGGCACGAGACCTGCATCCCGCAGCGCACTGTCAAAGCCTTCGCGCCGGGCAAGGCCGACGGCTTTGTCCAGCAGGGTCACGCCCAGGTAGCCCGGCTTGCGCCGCCCCTTTTGCAGCATGTGGGCGGTGGCTGCCTGCGCCGCGCCGAAATCATCGTGGAACACGCAGCTGAACCCGGGATACTGCTGCCCCACGATTACCACCGGCACATGCAGGCTTTGCAGCACCGCGTGGTGTTCCGGGGTAAACATGGTGGCAATCAGGATAATGCCGTCCACCGTATCGTGCCGCAGGGTATCCAGCGCGCGCACTTCGCGGGTGTTGTCGTTGGCGGTGTTGATCAGCAGCAGCTGGTAGTTCTGGTCGTCCAGTACCCGGCTGATGCCCTCCACCATGCGGGCGCAGCTTTCGCTGCTCAGCCGCGGCATGATCACCCCGATCTGCCGTGTGCGGCGGGTGCGCAGCATCTGGGCCTGCATACTGGGGCGGTAGCCGGTGGCTTCCACCGCAGCGGCAATCTGGGCGCGCTTTTCGGCGCTTAAGTACCCACCGTTAAAATAGCGGCTGACCGCTGCCTTGGATACCCCGGCATATTGGGCAAACGCGGTAATGTTCATAGGCCGCACTCCTGTCCGGCTGCCGGCGGGGGAAACCTGCCGGCGCGCTTTTTTATCAGTATAATGCAGAAACTGGCAGGGTGCAACGGGAAAGAGCGGAGAAAAGAAAAATAAGAATGAATGGCATGAGGCAAAGAACAAAATAGACAAAAAACGGGGATTGAATTTGTGCTTTTGATGGAGAAAGAAGAATGAAAGCTGAATACAAAAAAGCACACAGCTAAAAAGATTTACCGGAATGAATTTGGTGTAAAAGTTATCTTCCGCGCTGGCACAGGATGAAAAGGTATGCTATAATATAATATTAGTTACACGATGAAAAAGTAAGATGCCCCTGATGCCAGTGCGGATGTGCGCAAGGCAATGATATGTGTTTAGTGAGGAAAAAGAATGGGACTGCTGCAAAAAATTCAGGCAAAAACCGAGGAAGCCCGCGCGAAGGAAAAGATCCGCCCGCTGCTGGAAAGCCGCATGATGCGGGACATCCTGCTGGAGATCGGCCAGCGTGGCAACGAAGCGCTGGACCCGCAGTCCGTTCCATTGGCTATGCGCCGCCGCGCCACCCAACTTGCCAGCGAAAGCGGCCTGAGCGGCCTGAAGCAGTGCGCTGTGGATGAACTGCATCTGGACGAAGCGGGAATCACGCTGGTCTGCAAGGGGGAGCACACGGCATTTTTGTACACAGACTATAACTATGAAAACATTGAGGATACCGACTGCCTGCCCGCTGTGGCCGAATACCTGGTGCAGCACATGCGCGGCTATTATAACATTACCCGCAGCTTTTACAGTGTGCCCAAGGCCAACGGACATATGGAGGAAAAGACCCGTGAGGTGACCGTGGTGCGCCACCACGAGGATACCCCCTTTGCCCCCGGCCCGGTGCAGAAACAGCATTTGTTCTGATGCACATGAGATATCCCCCAGTATACAGGAATTATGCCGCCCCGCATCTTGACGCGGGACGGCATTTTTGCTATACTAATTTAGTATCCGGCAGAAACCCAGAACATGGAGCATTCCCCAAGAGGTCGTAAGAGGAAACACTCGAAATCGTGCCCTGCGGGAAATCCCCTGCAACAAAATTGAATAAGCAGATGTACTCAAGTGGTCGTAAGAGGGAGCACTCGAAATGCTTTAGGACAGGAGACTGTCGCGTGGGTTCGACTCCCACCATCTGCGCCATATCCGTCGTAGAATCGAAAGATTTTACGACGGATATTTTTGTTTACGGCTTTGAAATGTGATGCTGTAAGTTTACGCAATGACTATTACAAGCCAAAATCCACTTGCAACAATAATCTGCTGCAAAAAGCCATTTGTTGCCCGAATTGTTGCCCACAGTTCATGGTTTCCTGCGAGAAGGGATAATAACTTATAAAGAGTTATCTCCAACAGCAGCGTTTTTCGGTGTTGCGAATACTGCTTGGTGGTATGCCGTCAGCACACTGAGTTTGCGCTGCTCCTGCACCTGTACATAGCGGGTCGTGACGGTGTTGATTTTCAGATTTACGCCCATTTGCTGGGAAAAATCGTCCACTGAATGTCCGAGAATTTGGCTAACTGCATAAAAATCACCTGTCAAATTGTACATATTGGTGCCCGCTGTGCCGCGCAGATCGTGAAATCGGATTTTCGGCATCCCGGTGCTACGCATAAATCCGTTAAACTTGACCGAAATACGCTTTTGTAAGTATGCCGCTCCAATAGCTGTATCGCGTGCTTTTTGCAAGGTTGTGGTGATAGCTCTCGTACCATTTTGGCAGATACTCTTTTAGCTTTTGTTTGCTCTCTGGTCCATAGCCGACCATAGCGGCGCTGCCAGTCTGTAACTCCAGCTTGATCTGTGCCTCATACAATTCTGCTTCCCTGCGCGTTGCAAAGCCACGTTTGGCAATACTTTTCTGCTTGCCGTTCTCATAGACTTTCACATTGACATCGTAGACGATGCCCGGTCTGCCTGTTAAAATTCCTTGGCTGTTTCGCTTGTTTTTGACTTTTCTCTCGCGGATCGCCATATCAGCACCCACCACTTACAGACCTTGCCGGGGTCTTGGCACGGTTGTAATAATCCCAAATCGCCTGTTCGGAAATCAGGCGACGGTTGCCGTTCTGGATATACTCCAGCTCGCCGTTATCCATCAGCTGGCGCAGCCGGTTTTCACCGATGCCGGAAACAACCGCCATCTGTTCTACAGTCTTGAGCATCGGCTCAAAAGGATTTCTGACTTCTTGCTGTGCTTTTTGCTTAGCATATCTTGCCATAACTATCCCTCCTGCGGTATAATCTATTAAATGGATTGTTTTACTTTGCGCACCGCACGAAATTGCAATCATTTACAGACTTGAAGATTTGGTATATTCAGTTTTCAAGGTGCAACAAATCACACAAGCAAATCGCATGTGCAACCTGTATGCACTCATTATATCACAAGCAATTTGCTTGTCAATATTTCATTTTACTTTTTCTTACTTTTTTTGGAGGCTATTTATGGATACCACAGGAAAGCGCATTAAGCACTTGCGCTTAAAAAAAGGGATTTCACAAAGCAGTTTGTCCCGCCACTCCGGAATAACATCAACGCAACTTCAACAGTACGAATATGGCACACGGCATCCAAAGGATGAACAGCTAAATAAAATAGCATATGCACTCAGTGTATCCCCCAATATGCTAAAGCCGTTGGATGTAGATACGGTAATCGGTTTGGTAGGCCTTATATACGAAATGCATGACAGCTATCATGGTATAGAGATCGTCGAAGAAAATGGTTTTACATCTATTCGATTGCCAAATACTTTGCAGGCTATGCCCGCAAAATATGCCCTTCATGTAATCAAGGAATTCATGGCACAACCGCCTACTGATCTCCCCAAATCCTCCGATTTCAATAAATCACTATCTGATGAAGACTTATCTGTGGTTCAGCCTGATACTCATGTAACCCTTGGTGAAGAATTGAAGTGGCAACGCGAGCAGCTTCGTTTCTTACAAGACTTGGGAGAGATTCTCTCGTGGGAGGCCTATGACCTTTTTCCTAAAGAAACTATTTGAATCCTTTCACATCACAGAGTGGAGTATCAACAAATGAATGTAGATAAAGAACTAACTGCTAATCAGAAAAAATTTCTCGACAAAATCGAAGCCGATTATATATTGCTTAAATTTGGTAGTTACGGTCAAGCCTACGCATCTGCTGTGGCAGACCGTAATCCGCGCCTATACAAAAAAATGCTGTCAAAGCCTGACTATCGCCAGTTCATCGCAGACAAAGATAAGCATTACAGGCACGAAATCAGTACCAGAATAGCCGTTATCGCTGATAAATCCCCTTTTTCGGATGGACTACTGCGTACAAATAAAGAAGCATGGTATGACATCATGTTTCGATTTAAAGCGCAAGCTACACCTTTCATAAACAATCTTATCATAGCCGATTCAGCGAAATATACCGGCTGATTTTATTGCGTGGCAACCGTTCCACCTAAATCCATGGTAATTTAACAGTTTAAATTCAACAATACATTGCAATAGCCGCCGGCGGAATCTTTCGATTCATGCCAGCGGCTGTTGCTGCTTTTTCCGTATGTTTTTCGGCAAATGGAACAAGTCTGTACAACTAACTTTATCATTTTCAGCGAAAAGACAAACTTTATATTGACTTTCCACCACACGGAGCGTATGCTATAAGCAGGATATTTACATCATAGTCCAAAAAATGATACAAATGAACAATTTTAACAGGGAACACCAGATGACATATTTCAACTTCAAATCAGAATACCAACAGCTGCTGACACCGGAAATTGTGTTTCAGCTGACGCAAATTCACGAATATAAAGGCCATCAGCCATTGCGATTGAATGTTCCGCAAAAGATACTGGACGAACTTGCAGAGTCCGCAATAGCACAAAGCGCGATAGCATCAAGGCAAATCAACGGAGTTTTTTCTGCCGATGACCAGCTGAAAAAAATAGCGCAAAACAAAGCCTCACCAAGCACCGACACCGAAAAAGCCGTTGCAGGGTATCGGGATGTTTTGGCTAATATCAGCAACGGCACCAATTATGATTTCATACAGCCGACGCCCACAACGATTCTGGAACTCCATAAAAGTCTGTATAAATACAGTGGCTGCACGGTCGGTGGCCGCTATACCGATGATAACAGCGCCAAAATCGCTGAAAGCCTTGCCACCTTGTGCAGTGCGTATGAGGCTGCACAGCAAAACCCGACACTTGATGCACTGCTGCTAATTCCACTATTTATCCTGCATTTCCTGCAAATCCACCCGTTTGATTGCGGCAATGAGCGCATGAGCCTGTTGCTGATGCAGCTGCTTTTATACCGCTCCGGGTATCTGACCGGGAAATATACCAGCATTGAAAGCCTGATTTCTGGCACAGCGGACAGCTACCATGCAGCCCTGCAGGTAAGCCTTGCCAGCCATCCATACGCTGAAATCAACAGCGAACCGTTTGTTTCTTATATACTCGGTATTCTTGCTGCGGCTTATCAGACTTTTGAAGATTCCATTGACCGCTTGACCAACAAGGAACTATCCAAGGCCGAGCGCGTGCAGAAAATCATTCAATCCAAACAGGGGCAAATCACAAAAAGCGAAATCATGGCTCAGTGCCCGGAGATAAGCCAAATCACCGTGCAGCGGGCCTTGGCTGACTTGCTGAAAAACGGCATTATTACAAAACTCGGCGGTGGACGCTACACATCTTATATTTGGAATGAGGAGAATTAACATGATTACCGGAGAACTCAAAAACAAAATCGACAGCCTGTGGGACATTTTTGCAGCGGGCGGTCTTGTAAACCCGCTGGATGTCATCGAACAAATCACCTATTTAATGTTTATTCACGACTTAGACGATTCCGACAATCTGCGCGCCAAAGAGGCCGCTATGCTGGGGCTGCCGTACCAGAGCATTTTTGCTGACGATGTACAAATCGGCGAGCGCACCATTGACGGCCAACAACTCAAATGGAGCGTATTCCACGACTTTCCGGCGCAAAAAATGTACGCCACCATGCAGGAATGGGTGTTCCCTTTTATCAAAAATCTGCACGGTGACAAAAACAGCGCCTACTCCAAATACATGGATGATGCCATTTTCAAGCTGCCCACGCCGCTGTTGCTCTCCAAGGTCGTGGACGCACTGGACGAAATTTACCGCCTGATGAACGAGTCGCAGGCGGTGGATGTGCGCGGCGACACCTACGAATATCTGCTTTCCAAAATTGCTCAGTCCGGCTTGAATGGTCAGTTCCGCACACCGCGCCATATCATCCGTATGATGGTCGAGCTGATGGACCCCAAGGCGGACGAAGTCATCTGCGACCCCGCTTGCGGCACCTCCGGCTTTTTGGTTTCTGCGGGCGAGTACCTGAAAGAAAACCGTAAGGAAGAAATTTTCTTTGACAAGCAGAAAAAAGACCACTATATGAACCATATGTTCTTCGGCTACGATATGGACCGCACAATGCTGCGCATTGGTGCCATGAACATGATGACGCACGGCATTGACAACCCATTTATCGAGTACCGCGACAGCCTTTCTGACCAGAACCCGGACAAAGAGAAATACTCCTTGATTTTGGCAAACCCGCCGTTCAAGGGCAGCCTTGACTATGACACCGTGTCGGCCGATTTGTTGAAAGTCTGCAAGACCAAAAAGACCGAATTGCTCTTCCTCACGCTGTTCCTGCGTATGCTGAAAATCGGCGGTCGCTGCGCCTGCATCGTCCCGGACGGCGTTCTGTTCGGCTCATCCACCGCGCACAAGGCCATTCGCAAAGAGTTGGTCGAGGGCAACCGTCTGGAAGCCGTTATCTCAATGCCGTCCGGCGTGTTCAAACCTTACGCGGGCGTATCCACGGCTATCCTGATTTTCACAAAGACCGGCCACGGCGGCACGGACAATGTGTGGTTCTACGATATGCAGTCCGACGGCTTCTCTCTGGACGACAAGCGCAGCCCTGTGCAGGAGAACGACATTTCCGATATTATCGCCCGCTTCAAGAATCTGGAGGGCGAAAAGGACCGTGCCCGCACGGAAAAATCTTTCTTTGTGCCGAAGCAGGAAATTGTTGAGAACGGCTATGATTTGTCTATCAACAAATACAAAAAGACCGAATACAAGCCAGTGGAGTACCCGCCGACGAGCGAAATTCTGGCGGGACTGCGCCGTTTGGAGAACGAAGTAAACACCACGATGGACGAACTGGAACAGATGTTGAAGTGAGGGACGCGCTATGACTGAAAATGATAAGCTGCAAATGTTTGAGGACCAGCCGATTCGTACCGCATGGGACGAGGAACGGGAAGAATGGTACTTTTCTATTGTGGATGCTGTGGCTGTGCTGACAGAGCAGACAGCCCCCCGAAAAGCAAGCACCTATTGGGCTGTTATGAAAAAGCGTCTGAAAGATGAGGGGGCCGATGAGTTGCTTACAAATTGTAAGCAACTCAAGATGCGTTCCCCTAAAGACGGAAAACGATACAAAACCGATGTGGCCAACACGGAACAGCTTTTGCGCATTATCCAGTCGATTCCGTCCAAAAAAGCCGAGCCGTTCAAAATGTGGCTGGCTATGGTCGGGCGCGAGCGCATTGAGGAAATCATTGACCCGGAGCTGACGATTGAGCGCGCACTGGATACCTACGCGCAAAAGGGCTATTCGCCGGAGTGGATCAACCAACGCTTGCAGACAATCCGCGCCCGCAAGGAGCTGACCGATGCATGGAGTGCGCACGGCGTACAAAAAGGGCAGGAATTTGCCATTTTGACGGACGATGTGACAAAAGCATGGTCCGGCATGAACACGCGGCAGTACAAGAATCTGAAAGGGCTGAAAAAAGAGAATCTGCGCGATAACATGAGTACGCTGGAGCTTGCACTGAATATGCTGGCCGAGGCCACTACCACAGAGCTTACGAAAGCGCAGAATCCGCAGGGGTTGGACGAAAACCGCGTGGTTGCCAAGCAGGGCGGCAAGGTAGCCGGAAACGCCCGCCGGGAAATTGAAGCACAGACCGGTCGCCCGGTGGTTACAGCCGAAAATGCGGCCACTATGCTGCTGGGGCAGACCGTTGCCGGCATGATTGAGAGCGTAGCCGCCGAGGAACAGGAAAATGAAAACAGCGCTTCGGAAGAACCGAACCGCTGATACAACTTCGGATTTGTGGGGACAAAGAATGAAAGTAAAGTTGGCCGATGTTTGTGAA
>ERZ1034691.867-NODE-867-length-21460-cov-17.001729_pt1 | contig 21460 bp, 13 predicted proteins | sample MGYA00520638_ERZ1034691 | MGnify/ENA primary metagenome ERZ1034691 (study PRJEB33766, sample SAMN09781763) | gut metagenome | biome: gut microbiome | host: Homo sapiens | place: Madagascar | study: EMG produced TPA metagenomics assembly of the PRJNA485056 data...
TTGAAGGTCATATTGGCAGTCTTATCATCATCGCCTGTCTTGCCCTCCTGATTGAATACACCTGTTCTGAACCAGTTATTGTTCTTGAAACCACCCTTATAATATATGTGTGTAGTATTTACAGGATAATCAAGCGAGCCGTTTTTATCAGCCTCCATTATATAGTCACCATTTTCCTTACCTACATAGGTATATGTCTGGCTGTCCTTAACTATATCAAAATATCCGTCTGTATCATGTAGAATTATTTTCTCATTGGCATCATTTGAGTCGGTGGTTGATGTATCACCTGTATTTATCTTCTCATACGGATTTTGAGTATCAAGCACTGCTCCATACTCACCGGTTTCATCATAATTAAACTCGATAGGTACATTACTGTCCACCTCGTAGTAGGTCTCGTCATCCGTAATCTTATCTGCAGGCACATACTCCATCTCAACCGTATAATATGTATACTTATCATAATCCGGCTTATTGGCACCTGCCAGAGCTGCCATTTGGTCGGCTCTTGCAACAAATTCATACGGTGATGTGGTATCTGAGTTGTCTGCCCTGTATATATAGGCCTTTGGATCATATTTGGCGACGTTTTGCATACCCTTATCAGAAACAATGGCATATGAGCTCTTGATAGCATAGACTACATGCTTCTCAACTGTATCGTCACCTGTGCCTGCTTCTTTCGTATTATCTGTGCTGCTGTCTGTATTTCCATCAGCCTTCTGTGTATTATCATCAGATACCAGATACTGTGTATTTGTCATGCCATTAGGCAATTCGACAGCAGTAAAAGCAACACTGTAGTAGCCTCTTTTTCCGGGTGCCTTAATTTGATTGCCATTTTCATTCTCTGTATTACCGGTACTGCCTGTATCCACAGCTTCAGACCCATCTTCTGTCTCATCCTCGCCCTGCATGAAAACATAATAGTCAACATTCTGTCTGTATTGACCTGTAGGCAAGCCATCTTTATCGACAGAGAGCTTGTAATCAGTATTGAACTTGTAGTCACCATTCTCCTGCTTGGTCATCTTGTAGCCAGAGGTACCCTGATTTATTCTATCCATATTTACAAGTTTAAGCTCACTCCAGCCATCTCCCTGATTGACATAACTCTCCTCATACGGCTCATAATAAAGTGGCTTTGTGTTGTCCTTGTTTTCAGTAGTAATAGGCTCAAGCTTTGTTTTCAGACCTGACATATAGTCAGCCCTTTTTTGTACACCGGCACCATCTTCGTCAGACATCTTCTTCAGTGTTCCAAACCAATCGTCAGGCTCCTGACCATCAATCAGATAGCCGATGGATGCCATTTTCTTGTCAGGCACCACCTCCACTATATTGAAGGGCTTGTCCTTGCCATGTGAGCTGACTATATCCGATATTCCATTGAATGCTACATTTGCATCGACCTTTGTAAGGCTGTCATTCAGCACAAAAGCTGCCACAACGAGACATCCTGTAAGTGTGAGCGATATTGGAAGCACTATTTTTTTTCTTAATTTGCTCATTGCGATTGCTCCTTTTGTTATTTGTCATATTTAAAAGTAATTACATTAGAAGAAATACTCGGATCTGATTTCAAGGTCACCCAAACATATATTCTATAATGTTTCCCTGGAATACTGACCTCTGATGTCATGCTTAGTTCCTTGGTTGCTTCATGTTCAGGCCAATAAACCCAACTGTCTTCTATATGGTATGTAAATATTTTTCCACCTTTATAATCAGCCTGTTCTCCTGCAAACTCCTCTATATCATTACTCGGACTTTCTATGCCATTTTCCAACGAATAAGTTTCAATGTGCCATTCAAAGTTATTCACATCATATGCTATACCACTATTTCTTACCTCATACGGATTTATATGTGTTTTTTCAGTATTTCCTCCATTAAGTCCATGTATTCCCTCCGTAGTCAGCCAATTACGTGTATCAACCACATTTATCGTTACAGATGTATATTTGGTAGCATCTTCTTTTGAAGTCACCTTAACCACAAACTGCTTTGATGTTTCATTTTCTGCGATAGACAATTTTGCTGTATTTCCAGAAGAATTAAACGTTGTTCCATTCAAATCATCAGCCCTGCCGGTGTATGACCATATAACCTCTTGGCTTGGATTATTTCCACCCAATATTTTAGATGTAAATTCAAGGACATTGATATTATCCTTTCTGACATATGAAATGCTCTGACCTGAAACATCTCTGCCACCATAGTATATATGTACAGAAATCGGCTCTGCCGGTGCCACATACTCCACATCTGCTCCGGTCGGTACCTTATTGCGCATAGTGAAGTTCTGCTTTGAAGTATACTTCTTGTCCCCTGCCTTAAAGTCCACGACAATTCCGACAGAGTTCTTGCTTTCTGCCTCGCTTAAATCAGGGGTAAAGCCTGTGACATTTTCTGCCATAAGAGATTCCTTGCCCTGACCATCTGCCTTCACCACACCTGTTGCAGGATCCAGTGTATCCTTTCGCAGATAGATTTTGTGTTCTGACGGTCTGTATATGATATAGTATGTACAATCCTTGTTGTAGATGATCAGCTTGCTATCGGATGAGGTTTCCTCAGATGACGTTTCTTCTGCCTGTCCCTCTTCTGCTGATGCAGTTGCAACATAACCGGCCTCAGGGTTTGCTGATGCCACCTCCACCGGTGCTGCCACTGTAGCAGGCTCATACTTGACACCCTTTTGCGCATCAATTATCAGGTTTCCTATCTGATTCATGGTCAGCTGTGCCTCATACTGTAAATCTACGTCCTTTGAAGCATACTTATACTGCTTCGTGCTCGTACCAATAAAGCCTGTAACAGCCAGACCGAGTATTCCCATTATCGCCATAACAATGACAAGCTCAACAAGTGTAAAGCCACTGTTTTTCCTATTATTTGATTTGTTCATGCGCCTTAAAAGTTTCATGGTTCATCTTCCTCTCCGATTTCATCATACAACCTTATAACAGCCTTGCGTCAAAATAAAATATAAAACATCAAACTATGTAAATCACTCACATACCACCTTGCCGGTCTCCTTGTATATCGTGATAACCTTCTCGGTGCTGTTTTTTTGAATCCAGATACGGCTGCAGCACTTACCATTGGCATCAGGCTTTTGTGCACCTGAGCTTCTGTCAAACTGAAGCACTATACTGTCTGAGCCGTTCAATTGTGTCTTGTCGCTATAATCATCCTTCATGGAATAGTAAACATCAATCCGGCTCTTTCCGATTTTGCTTGGATCAGATACCACGCCATTTATAGTCGTCTTATAATAGTAGGCACCATCTGATGCATTCTTGTATATCTCAAGAACTGCGCTGTCCTTTCCCATAGTGGTGACTCTTGTTTTATTAATTATCGATTCAATATTTCTGGCACACTGCTTCACCTCAACACCCATGACCGAGCGAATGGATATGGTTGCCGCACCTATGAGTACGACAGATATCGCTATCACTACTATAAGCTCTACCAGAGAGAAACCACCATTATTCTTTTTTTCTTTTACAGACATATTGGATTCCTCCCTTGTATATATCGTCAAAATCTGTCAAATATAAATATTTCGCAACTGTTTTGCGCCTTAAAAGCCGCTTATTCTCTACTCCTTGGTCCAGTTTTGGTATGTAATGAGCGTAGCATAATCTATTTTTGTATCTGCCTCTTTCTTATTTGAAAAAGAAGAAACATTACCCAGATAATTGGCACCATCCATGAATACATCATACAGATGCAGTGCATCGTCTGCATCACTTACCTTTTCAAGAAGCAATGCCTTAAATACCTCCTGTGTACCATTATCAATCTCGCACTGGTCTTTGTTTACGATTATCCTGCCCTTTGCAATTATGGTACCTGTAAAGTCAGCATTCAGTGTCACATCTCCTGTAGCAACAATTATATCCACATTGTGTGATTTGTCATTTGCATCATAGGTGTAGTTGCCGTTTTTGACAATTGCCTGGTATTTTTTCCCCTGATACTCGGTCTCAAATACCTGCTTGCTACCGGGACTTGGCACCATGCTATGCAAATTGGTATTGTTAACTATATTTGCAAAAAGCGAAACACTTGCTGCATTTGCCGGTAAATCCGCATAATTCGTCAAAAGCTTTGAGTTGAGTGCTGTATATGTGTGCTGTAAGGCATCTGACTGTGCATCCATGTCCACCCCATCAGCTATGCCCTTCAAAAGGTTTAAATTGCTGCCATCATAGATGCTGTAATTGCCGGCAGTATAGATGCTTGCAGCCTCATTTACCTGTATACTGTCAGTATAGAACTTAGTATATCTCTGGAGCTTGTCACTGTCTGCACCAAAGTAATCACTGTAATACTCCGCTGCCTTATTTGTCGGCAGATTGACATAATAGTATACAAGTCCATCATCCTTATTATCAGTAGAAGGGACAAAAACCTTCTTTATACAGTTGTCGATTGTTTTTGACTCCGGCAGATATGCCGAGAGCGCCTTGCCTGTCTTTGTGCTGACCACATTGGCATTAACTTCAGTATACTTTGTCTGATCCTGTCCGGTTGCCGTGATATCCTTGTACTCCTTATAGGAGAGTGGATTCTTGTTGTAAAGCGATTTGGCATCCGCACCATCTCCACTTGTGCCTATACACTCAGACGGCACAAGATATGCTATCTGGTCACCCTTTACAGAGATTGACTCACCCATAGCCACATTGCTGTTTTCTGTACCCACACCACTTGAGTTTACAATAGCCTGTGTATTGATATATGCGGTTCCTGCCAACATAAGCTCCCTAATATTTGACATATCAAGCGATGCATCCCTGCCGTTTATTATAATAGCTGAGCTATCGCCTGCGACAGGATTTCCCTTGTCAGCACCTCCGTTGCCAAAACCGACGTACTTCGCATTGTTATTCTTATTATTCTTTCCAAGTGTGACATTTGAGCCTGTACCCTTTAAGGTCATGTCATCTGCCACATATGTCATGCCATCCAGCTTGACTGTTGCACCATTTACATTTATGTTGCTTGTCCACAGCTGGCACTGTGAATCAACAGAAAGTGTACTGTTATTGTGTACCCCCGCCATGTTCTTTTTTATCGTAGCCGTATCTTTTCCGGCAAAGTCTCCCACCTCTATATCGCCCTCTGCAATCATATAGCTTGTATCCTTTACATCAAGTGTGGCATTGTTTGGAATAACAACACTCGTAGTAGAAGTTCCTGTGTCTGCCGCATTTTCACAGCCGGCGTAGAGATTGCCTGATAGATTTACTTTATTAAGTCCTGATGTGATTTTCAGACCTTCATTTCCTATAAGAGAATATGTAAAAAGCTCCGGAACTCCTCCCGATGCTGTAAAGCTCATGGAAGGAACCCCCAGAGAAATATCCGTCTCTATTATTGATTTAAATCCCTTTTCATCGGTATACTCTACCCTTAGCCCATTCAGCACGACTCGGTTTTGGTATACCTTAAGTATACCGTTGCCGTATACATCGGCATTGGTCGATTTGATAATAGCACGTGGCTGATTGTCTTTTTTCTCGAGAAGCTTCGGGTCTACATATTGTATAAGCTTTCCCATATTAAACGTCATACCTGTGCTGTCATACTCCAGGCTGGTCTTTAAGCTCTTCAGATACTCCTGCGCAAAGTTGCTCTGTCTGCCGGCCTCATTTATGCTGCTGTCAGAATAATTCTCCATAACCTTTGTATATCCTGCTGAGTAAGCCTTGGAAATATCTCCCTGCAGACCGGTGCATATCTGATCCAGCACTCCCTCTGCCGAGTAAAAGTTATCTGTATTTTTTTCGTCCGTCACCTTCATCTGGAGGTTCATAAGCGCTATCCACAGCACAGTCACAGCTAAAACAGCCACTATAGCCATTGCAACTACAACCATCACAAAGGAAGCACCACGGTTATCGTTACGCTTCATAATTAATACCCCATGCTTCCGGTCATCGTAACAACCGGGTCTTTATCATTAAATATATCATCCAGTGAAGCCTTGCTATCGTATACAGCCACCTTCACATCATACAGCCTTTCAGATGCCTTGTTTTTTGTCAGATTCTTTATATCGACAATTGCCTTTACATCATTCTGAATTACATTGTTATTAAAGCCATATATAGCTTGATCGGGCTGTAGTGGATTATCCGGTGCTCCCATATTTACATTCAGATTGGTGGCTATATGAGTATAAGCATGACCTGTACGATTTCCCGGCTCACTTACCTTCACATATGCCTTATATGTACTCTCCTTCGTGCTCAACTCTGACTGATCCGATATAGTCTTTTGCTTTACAATATTTACCGTGCAGTCCAGCTTGCCTTTATTATTGATTATAATGACATCGTTGCAGGTATTGTAAAGTGCTCCTGTAGATGTGTACCATGGATTGTAAAACAGATAGACATTTCTCAGATTATGGTTCACAGTATCTGAAGAATTGTCGTAAATCACCATGGTATAATCATCCTTCAGTGCACTATTCGGATCCGGAAAAGTCTTTCTTACTCCATTCTTATTGATAGAATATGAATACGACACCGTAACCTTGGTAGCCTTATTGCTCGCAGCTCCACTCTTTTCTATATCAATTGTGATAGTTCTTTTTATATCACTCTGCTGTACACTGAAGCCTGGATTCATATTGTTAAATGCAGATATAATATTTGTAGCAGAATACCTGTCTGCACTCATGCAGTCGAAATTTGCGTCCATGGCGGACATATCTGCCACCTCGTCCATGTTGTACTTTGTAACCTTATTGTCCGCCTCTTTCTTGCCCGTTGTAGGGTTTACCTTTGTCGCATCCGATTTTGCATCCACTGTCACAAGAGCATTGTATTTCTTTGTGCCTGACTGCACGCCTGACATATAGAAATAATACTTGTGCGCATCCGACTCCCTGAAATCCCAAAGCGATGTATCGCCTATTTTGGCTGATGCATCAGTCTTGTGGATACAGCTTGTGATGACATCGTCCTTGTTTACAATCTCAGCACTGATATCCTCAAGCCTCTTTACATTATCAAACTTGCCCGACTTCTTAAGAAGCTCACATGCACTGCTTCCATCTGATATGTTAAAGCCGTCCGCCACATCAAAGCCCTCCGACGGATAGTTGAACTGATATGCCAGTGTCTTCATGGAGTTTTTCTCGATACCCTCCATAATATTTGTCGCCAGATGTGTAGCATTCATCTCGTTTTTTGCCTTTACATTGGTCTTTGTAGCTGTGACAAATGCATTCAAAAAAGGAAGCACGATTATTGCAAGAATAGCAATCGACACAATAATCTCCACAAGTGTTACTCCTCGATCATCGTTTTTTAGCTTTCTCAAATCTGCTTCCTCCCCTCTTGTATTTTGTTATCTCATAACTCAATAATCTAACATTTGATATTTATCACTTATGGTCTCAATAACCCGCTAATTTAATAATCTAATATTATAATAATCAGTTAGTTTGTTGTACCAAACAGATTATTTGTACCATGTGGTACTGCAGGTATGTATGGTGCCTCATATGGCTTATCAAGTCCATACAGGAAATATGAATCCACAAGCATCTCACCTGTCAGCTTGCCTGTCGAATCATCAAAGCTCACATTGAGTGTGCTGATGGTCTTCTTCTGTGATGAACCAATCACCTCGCCGAGCATAGCTTTAAGCCCATGATACTCTGTCTTGAATGCCATAACTGTGCTGACATCATAAAGCTGATAGCCTGTAACCGTAGACTTTGCAGAGCTTGATGATGTGCTGCCATCAGCTGCACCGCCGTCGCCTGTCTGTGACTGAGAGCTGTTGCCATCAGCGGTCTGAGAGCTCTGCGAACTGTCTGCATTACTGCTATCCGTGGTACTGCTGTCTGAACTGCTTCCTGACGAAGAATCTGTACCGGCTTCACCTGTCGGATTATTCACATCAATAGCTGTCGGTGAGCCGACTGTAAGCTCTGTAATATTTGTATTGGTAGATTTCTCTATAGCAACCGCATCCATGATGCCGTTTTCAATCTGTAAATATGAAGGAAAATTGTCATACACCTGCTGCATGGCATCAGACATTTCCTTTGTCTTATTTGTGTAATCGTCAGCCTTTGCCGCAAGTGCTGAAAGCTGATTGTACTGTGATTTCAGGTTCATGTTTTCGCTCTTGAGCGAATTCCTCTTATTGGACTGTGGAATAAAAATCAAAAAATATGTCAGTGCTAAAATGGCAACACCCGCTAATATAATAAGTAACTTTTTATCTCTCGTTGACATCCTAACACCCCCTACTGATTTGTACTGTCTGTATCTGATGATGAATTACTATCCGTCTGTGCCTGTGATGACGCATCTTTTGATGTATCATCTGGCTCACTGCCTGTGCCATCCCCCGATTCAGAAGCAGCACTGTCATCAGCCTTTACATATGTGCAATCTACTGTGAACTGAACCTTTGAAGCACCGGTCTCATCAACCTCCTCTGTGATGGTTGACACATTGGATACCATGATACTCTCAAATGTACGAAGCTGTGCAATTACATCAGCCGCTATATCCTTGCTGCCTGTCTTGATGGTCATCGAAACACCATCAGTCGTAACAGACATATTCACAAGCTTGGCCTCTGACGGAAGCTTCTGCTCCAGCTCATCAACAAAGTCCGTTATCTCATCATTCTTGTTGGATGAGGCACTCTCAAGAAGCTTGGTCCAGTCATAGTCCTTCTTGGTCTGGTTGTACACATCATATATATTCTGTGCATATGATAAATCAGAAACACGTGCTTTAAGCGTCATATTGTCTGAAGTTAAAACAAGATTTGAAAAAATGCTGTATGCCGTGATACCAACTGCAACTACTACACACAAGCCAAAAATGAGAAGCTGCACCGCAAAAGAAACAGGCTTTTCAGCTGTCCCCCCTGCCGGTACGGGAAGAGGCTTCCCATCAGGGCCAACAGGTGGATTTCCCTGCATCCCTGCCTGTGCGCCGCCGGATGGCATAGCACCTGCAGCTGTTCCTGCCATAATCGGAGCACCGATTCCCTTGTTTTTCTTACTGTCAAGTATATCAAGCGGGTTCAGTGAACATCCGACACAGTTGAAATACTCTGCCAGCTTTGCCTCTGCGAGATTTATGCTCTTTGCCACATGTATGCCGTCAAACTGCTGGAGCGGAACCACCTTGACATTCAGCTCATTGGTCAAAAGCTTTGAGAGTCCGCTGAAATCAGCACCTAAACCAATGAGGAAAATTCTCTCGATAGGAGTATCTGAGTTTCTCGACTGATAATAGTCTATCACTCGTCCGAGACTACTTATCAGATTGGAAAGTGCGTATGACACATTCAGACGAAGCTTCTTAAAGCGCTCCGAATCAATCTCATGCCCCATAGGATCCATGCCGCCGCCCGCCGGCTCATCAGGTACTGTGCCATCAGGCCTTATTGCAAGGCAGGTCTTTCTGCGTGCCACATCAACTGCATCGGTAAATGACAGATACTCTCCAAAAAGCTCACTATCCTGAATCTCCTCTATAGCATCAGCAAGTCCATAGTTGACATTGCGCTGCAGCTTTACCATGCTTCCATCCATTACAGTCAGTGTGGTAGAAACCTCATCCACCTTGACAGTCACCTTCACATCTCCGGGAATCTCTCTTCTCATGAGCTGCTTGATGGCATTTCCACTATAGTCAAGTGCTACAAGCTGCAGCCTGCAATCAGCAGCAAGAGCACCATACGACAAAATAAGATCATTAGGCACAGCAATAACCGAAAGACGTAATTTCTTTTCTTCCGGTCTGTCAATCTTCTCTATAATCTGATGTACCAGCTTGTACTGGCTCAAATCCACCGGAAAATAATCCGATGCATTCATTGCAATCATTTCCTTAAGCTGTTTTTCCTTAACAAGCGGAAGCTCAATATCTCTGCTTGCTATACGCGCTGAATTTAACACAAAAACAGCTTTTTTGGTGGAAATCTTCTTTTCCTTCAGCTTACTGTATAAGATAGAGCGAAACATTCCATCCGGCTGTACCACTCCATCATCAATCATCCCCATTGGTGTCGGAAAGCCGAACATATTGTAAATCTTGGGATTTTTTGCTTTGTAATCAATCTCAACTACTCTGGTAAGGTTCTCCCCTATTTCAATACCGAGCACCCTATTTGCCATAACCTAGTCCTCCGTGTTTATCTTTGTTTTACACTGTATACATCTGTAAAACATTCGTAACTGTTCAGTTACAAACATTCTATATATATATTTCGGTATATCTGTGTTTTCTCTGCTTTTGTCTCACTGCTTGTCGTACTACCTGTATTATATTAAGTACGCTATATTATAACACGTTTTTCAAAAGCCTGCGAGTGTCAAATATGCCGATATCATTTTCTCACCCCATAGCATCGAAATAAATATTCCGGCTGCCAAGTACGGTCCCATCGCAAGCCTGTTGCCTGCGTTTGTTACTTTCATACGAATCAGATGTATCACGGAACCGATGATGCATCCTAAGAAAAATGCTAATGTAATATTCTGCCAGCCTATCGCAAGGCCTGCACATGCCATGAGCTTGACGTCTCCGCCACCTATGGCTCTTCCTCCACTTACAAGAAGAAGGATTTCAAGAAATAAACTGACACAAAAGAATCCTATCACATATTCAGACCAGTTATCATGGTCTATAAACACATGCAGGATTCCAAGTACCAGTATAAATATATTGATTCCGAATGGAATTTCATATGTTCTCCAGTCTATCACACTCAGAACTATGAGTGCAGATGTAAGAAAGCAGTAGATGATACTCGTAAGCTCAAGTCCATTTACTGCAAAAACTACTATGTATAATATACCGTTTAACGCCTCAATAATAGGGTATTGAGGTGATATCGGTTCTTTGCACTTGCGGCATCTGCCACGAAGAAACAGCCAGCTGAAAACCGGCACCATATCGTACCACGCGAGCTGATACCCGCATCTCATGCAGTGGGACCTTTCGGTCACCACTGTCTCACGCTGCGGTATGCGGTAGATACAGACATTTAGGAAGCTGCCTATAACTATACCGAATGCAAATATTAAGATGTAGATGGGTATCAGTTCTGTGGTCATGGTTTGTGGTCCTTAAAAAATTAAATTACTTAATATCTTTTTATTTTATTTTCCTGATTTAGGGCCCTTTTTGAATTGATCCTTATCTGAATGATAATATGGAGAATCTCCAGTATATTCAATAGTTCCATCTTTCTTATCATATACAATTGTTATTTTATCATCAGTCCACTTTGTGCCTTTAATTTTCGCTTTTGTTAATCCGGCATCTTTAACAGCCGTATCAGCACCTGTTCCCAGCTCTGCCTTAGTCAATGTAACAGTAACCGTAGTAGCAGTAGCAGTAGCCGAAACCTCTTCGTCTGCATAATATGTCTTTAAAGCTGTAGCAATATTATCACATGTTTGGATATCTGTAGCCTCTCTAGACTTCTCAACATACTTGATAAGCTGTGGAGCAAGTACACCTACAAGTACTGCCATGATAGCGATTACAACAATAAGCTCTACGAGAGAGAAACCTTTGTTGTTCTTCTGTTTCTTTCCTAACTTTTTAAATACATTCTTTACCATAGTTCTTTTCTCCTTTTCATTATAACATGGTTTTTGTGCAAAGAGCTGTGCCCTATCAGCATCTCTTTGGTTTGTATGCGCTCATTGTACCATAAATCAAAGCATAATGCAAGTTATTTTCTAGTACAATAGTATCATTGCTGTATAATTTTTTTCGCCTTTTTTAGCAATTTTAACCAAATTTTAACCGATTTATTGCATTTAAATCATATTTTTTCAAAGAAATTATATTTCAGGCTATATTTTGGCACAGTGTGAGGGGCTTCATTCCATGTGCCCGGCTTGTGCACACACTCTCTCGTGAGCGAATAGCGGAGCTGCCTAGATACTGTTGAATTATGCACACTATACACAGAAACGAGTTCCCACGGATGGGAGCTCAAGGAGAAACGCGCCACGGGCGGCGCGTTTCGACGGTTTCGTCGAGTATCGTAAATCTTTAAGGCATAATTCCTACAGTATCTTGGCTGCGTAGCGTAGCTCACGTGAGAGAGTGTTCACAAGCCATGGCTCATGGGATGAAGCCCCGTCCTACTGCCAGTACCTACAGTTGCTATGCCAGCTTCTTATTTTTCGCAAGAAGCTCATAGATTTTCTCAACGTCATAATCCGGCTTCATAGACAATGCCGCTTCATAAATTGGAGCGATAACCTCCTCTTTTTCTTCCAGGTCATCTGCTATTTCTGCCACACTCTTGTCCTTTTGCAGCTTTTTTACAATCAGAGAAATTATCTTTTGTCTTTCTCCTAATTCTCGGCCTTCTTCTCGGCCTAATTCTCTGCCTTCTTCTCTGCCTTCATTTTTCTGCTCTTCCCACGCCTTACACATATCAATCACCTCTTCTTTCTCATCTATGTCTATATCCGTTCCTGCAAACAGGTTGATTGCCTCGACTGTCTCTCTGTCCACATTGCTAAACTTTTTATCGTTCTGCAGCACTTCCTGCATCTTATCCTTATCATATGCATTCTGCAGTACCTCGAAAAGCTGCCTGATGGATGTCCTGAATCCGGTAAAGTCCTTTATCTCCCTCGGTGCCAGCAGATTAATCCTGTAATCCGGTATAAACGGCAAAAGTTCCTCGTCTACTTCACCAAACATATCCGACAGCCTTCTTGGTCCATCCCATTCCTTTGTTCCGAGATATACTGTAATCGTAATCACCGGTATCAGCTTATCAGTTTTTGTAAATCCTGAGAGAAATTCATCCGATGTTGCCGTATCCTTTTCCTTGCGGTGCTTTTTGGCTGTTTCCTTTACCTGATTTCCATATGCCATCACATCATAGAACATGTTTTTTACCGGGATGGCATAGTGTATATCCGACTGATTCTCTACCCCTATCAGTACGACATATGATTTGCCGGTATATTTGATGCTGGCATTTTTGAAGATGTCCCTCATCTTCTGCATCGCTATGGTCTTTTTGTCAAGCCCTAGTGCTGTCAGCACCTCTGTGGTATCCCTTTCCTTAAGATTTTCCGGCAGGATGACCTCTCTTCCTCCATACAGTACATTGTTGCACAGATCCGCAAACCTGGCATTGTCAGCAAAGTATTCCTTTGCCATTGAGTCCTTTGCGCTCAATCCTTCTCCTCCTGTTCTCTTGTGTGAGCAGGAAAAATTTGGTGCCAATGAGGGTACAGTGGTACAGTTTACAAAGTATACCTGTGCTGTTCTTCTTTAATATTTACGCACGGTATACAGTTCATCCGCCTTTTGACTACATTTTCTGCATTCCGTCTACATACGGCATTTCAATTTTCCTGCTGTTGATTGGTAAATAAAGCATCGAAAACTTCCATGTCCTTTGTAGAATGATGCGAAGTGGTCTGCCCTCTTCAAAGTGGTGTGCACCTGTAAAAAACTGTCATGTGGTGCCGCTTACAGAAATATAATGCTTTGAGTTGATTGTAGCATAGAGGCAGTGCTTTGTCATCACATTTTTTTCTTTTTTGCCACAGCGTAAGGAACTTCATCCCCTGAGACCGGCTAGGGCACGCTCTCTCTCGTGAGCGAATAGCGAAGTTGCCTAGATACTGTTGAATTATGCACACGATACACAGAAATGCCCTGCCACGGATGGCAGGGCAAGGAGAACCGCGCCACGGACGGCGCGTTTCGACGGTTTCGTCAAGCATAGTAAACCTATAAAGCATAATTCCTACAGTATCTTGGCAGTGCAGCGTAGCTCAAGCGAGAGAGTGTGCACCAGCCAGGACTCATGGGATGAAGCCCCGTCCTACTGTCAGTCCCCTCAGACAAAGAGGAAGCAGCCTCCGCGCTTTCGCTCAAAGACTGCCTCCTCTCGATCTTTTTTCAACTACAGCTGCTATGCCAGCTTCTTATTTTTCTCAAGAAGTTCATAGATTTTCTCAACGTCATAATCCGGCTTCATTGACAATGCTGCTTCGTAAATCGGAGCAATAACCTCCTCTTTTTCTTCCAGGTCATCTGCTATTTCTGCCACACTCTTGTCCTTTTGCAGCTTTTTTACAACCTGTGAGATTATCTTTTGTCGTTCTCCGATTTCCTTACCGATTTCCTTACCCTCTTCTGTTGCAACCGCTTCCCAGTAATCACTCACATTACACATCTCGCTCATCCTCCCTTCGAGTTCCATGCTCATTTTAAGTCCATAGTCTTCTTCAAGTATCTTCTTTTTTTCGATAAACTCTGACTTTGAGAACAGCTCTTCCAGCATTCCTATGAGTTTATTCTTAGACTGCTTTTTATTTTTTGTTGCTCTCGTCCGGACATTTATCAGTGCACCGTTTAATTTGTCAATCTGTGGTATTTTCTTTATTTTACCATAAATCAGGCTGGATTTCATCCCAAATTCGATTATTGAGTCCTCTGATTTTTTTGTATCCATACATATCCATATGGTATATACGGATTTTAAGTCATCATAATTTGAATTTACAAACTCAGTACCCTTCTGCTCGGAAATCATTCTGCCCATGTAATAGGCAATCCTGTTTTCCAGCCGGTAGCCCAGCTTTGATTTTTTACTGCTCTTCTGGGCTTCAATATTGATGATAAATTCTTTTCTTTTCCCATTATAATACAAGGGAAATTTGATGTCGTAAATAATTTTTCCATCATCCTCATCAACTGACTCATTATTTACGTTCTGGATTTTAACTCCAAGCCTTTCCGGAAATCTGAGCATTACTGTCGGCTCACCAATACACGGAATTATTTTCTCGACTTCCATTTCCTTAAATTCAGGCACGAGCGCCTGAACTATATAGGCTGCTATCTGCGGATCTGCCAGAATACACTTCACGTAGTCGTCACTGGTTGCCTTGTCCTGCTCTATAGAGCTGAGAGTTCTGGACAAATTTGTCTTCACTTTTCTGTATATCATACACTTCTCCTGTTTTCCACATGAAATCTGCATACACATCATTTTTTATAGCCCCATTTTTTGTGCATACATAATTTCAAATGATAATAACCCTTTATATTCCTCAAATAAATGCCCGCCACGCATAGAAACGAATAGACTGGTACTTTAGCTGATATTTATTTTTAACACACAATCGGATTTGTTGCTGACACAGCATGATAAATCAACGGGTAAAGAACATCCCCGAACCATGTATTCGAATTGTAGCCTATTGTATAACAGTTGTCAATGTATTTTTTCGCCACCGCCAATGTCTCTGCACAAAAAAAGCAGCCTTTGAGCTTCACACTCAAAGCCTGCTGCTTTTTTCATCTTATAAGCTGTCCATAGCCTGATACATGGTAAGCATAGGAGCCATAACGGCTGCCACAAGCACACCAACAATAAGTGCAAGAACAAGAATAATCATAGGCTCAATAGCTGCCATAACTGTCTGGGTAGCCAACTCAACTTCCTCATCATAGTAGTCTGCCAGTCGGGTAAGCATGCCTTCCAAGTCACCGGTCTCCTCACCGATTCGCGTCATATGTGAAACCATAGGTGGAAACAATCCGCACGCAGTAATTGGCTCAGACAGCGGAACACCCTTACTTACCTCTTCCCTCGCACTTTTCAGTGCTTTTTTGTAAAGCGCATTCTTCATAGTGTCAGCAGTGATGCCAAGGGCTTCAATCATCGGAAGTCCGGAGTACACAAGTGTGGAAAGTGTACGCGCATAGTTACTGGCCGCTGTCTTGATGTTTAGCTTTCCGAAAACCGGAATCTTTCTTGCGAGATTACCAAAGAACATCTGGCCGCTGTCAGTCTGCTTATAAAGCTTTATGGCTATAACAATTGCTGCTATGACAGCAATCACAATATACCAGTATCCGGTGACAAAATCACTCATCGCAACAACTGCCTTTGTGATGCCCGGAAGCTCTGTTCCCAGGTCATTGAACATCTCTGAGTAGCTTGGGATGACCTTTACAAGCATTACAATAACAACCGCAATAGCTACAATCACAACGATAATCGGATAAACTGCCGCTTTTTTTATCATGCCGTTAAGCTTTGCTGATTTCTCGAAGTGTGCAGACATTCTTTCAAAAGCTACATCAATCTTGCCGGATGCTTCTCCTGCCGCAACCATGCTCACCATGATGTCAGGGAAAACATTCGGGTATTTTTTGAGACCATCCGAGAGAGTCTCACCTTTTTGAATCTCGGCATGAACACCTCTGATAGCTTTCGCCATGACCTTGTTCTCAGTCTGATCGGATAGCATATCCAACGTATCAAGAATCGTAACACCGGCATTGACCATACTGGTGAACTGGCGGCAGAATACCGATAGATCTCTCGGCTTTACCTTTCCTCCTACACTGAATGAGATTTCCTTGGTCAGTGCTGTTGCCTTGGTGAGGCTTATGACCATGTTTCCATCCATCTTAAGCTTATTTTTTGCCTCTGCTTCTGACTCGGCTACTATATTTCCTTTTCTTTCTTTTCCGCTCTGGTCTATAATCTGATATGTCCAGTCAGCCACTTTCTTCTCCTCCTTATACCTATTCTGTGCAACCTCCAGATAAATTAAATCATAATTTATTAAGACTCCACAACATTATACCATAACAGTAAAATACATACGATTATGCCATCAATAGTAAAGGTGTACACGGCTAGCCATGCTTACCGGATCATGTGCATATGCAACTGCAGTCTCCGGCGCTATAAGGCCCTGGCTGTAATACTGTAAAATACAGTCATCCATCATCATCATACCCTCTCTCTTTGAGGTCTGTATGATAGATGGAATCTGAAATGCTTTTGCCTCACGAATTAAGTTTCTGATGGCATTGTTTGCAAGAAGCACCTCAAATGCTGCAATTCGTCCGCCATTTACCATTGGAAGCAGATGCTGTGCAACAATTCCCTCTAAAACTCCTGAGAGCTGCACTCGTATCTGTTGCTGCTGGTGTGGTGGAAAAACGTCAATCATACGGTCAATTGCGTCGGATGAACTGTTGGTATGCAGTGTAGAAAATACAAGATGTCCTGTCTCCGCCGCTGTAATAGCTGTAGATATAGTTTCAAGATCTCGCATCTCTCCTACAAGTATTACATCCGGATCCTGTCGCAGTGCAGCTCTTAGGGCTGCAGCATATGAGAGTGTATCCTTTCCAACCTCTCTCTGTGCCACTATAGAGCGGCGCCTTGTGTGCAGGTACTCGATAGGATCTTCAAGCGTGATTATATTTTTGGAATCTCTTGCTGCAATGACATCTATAAGACTTGCCAATGTGGTCGACTTACCACTTCCTGTAGCTCCTGTCACGAGGACAAGTCCTCTCATCTTTGTGGTGAGATTGACAACCGACTGTGGTATGCCAAGCTGCTGCGGTGTAGGCACATCATATGAGAGAATACGAAGTGCTGCTGCATATGAACCTCTCTGTCTGAACACATTGGCTCTGACTCGTGAAAAGCCCTCCACAGAAAAAGCAAAATCAAGCTCTCCATTTTTCTTTAGCACATCTTTAAGCTCCTGCGGAACAATTGGAGAAAGCAGGTTGTCCGTCTCAACATTGGTAAGAACCTGGTTTCCCTGCGGTACAAGCATTCCGTCAATTCTAAGCATAACCGGATTTCCCGGTGCGATATGTATATCCGATGAGTTCTGTTGCTGCGCTGCTTTTAAAATGTCTACTATCTGCATTTTCTTTTCCCCCTTAGTTTTCAAACGTGGTCTTTAACATTTCCTGGAATGAAGTAACTCCTTCGAGTACAAGCTTCTCTGCACTCTGTCTAAGTGTATGCATGCCCTCATCACATGCAGCCTTGTTTATATCCTCTATATCAACACCTTTTGAAATAAGTGACTTTAGCTTTGGTGTTATGGTCATTATCTCATATATACCGATTCGTCCCTTGTAGCCTGTATTGGCACATTTTTCACAGCCACATGGCTCATAAATCTTTACCGGACGGAATGCCGGTATATTCATAAAGGCCTTTTCCTCCTCTGTCAGCAGATGCTCTCTCTTACATGCCGGACAAAGTCTTCTTACAAGTCGCTGTGCAATGATTCCCTTTACCGAATCCGCAAGCAGATAACTTTCAACTCCCATGTCCTCCAGTCGTGAAATAGTACTTGCCGAGCTGTTGGTATGCAGTGTGCTGACCACAAGATGTCCTGTGATTGACGCCTGTACTGCAATCTGTGCTGTCTCCTGATCTCGAATCTCACCAATCATAATGATGTCCGGATCCTGTCGCAGAATGGAACGAAGTGCTGATGCAAATGTCAGGTCAGCTTTATTATTTACCTGTACCTGGTTGATTCCGTCTATATTGGCCTCGACCGGATCCTCAACTGTGATGATATTTACATCATCCCTGTTGAGCTCGGAAAGTGCCGTGTAAAGTGTGGTTGACTTACCACTTCCTGTAGGTCCTGTAACAAGGATGATACCGTTTGTATTCATCAGTATATGATCAAAGGCCTTAAGCTCTTCGTCTGAAAATCCCAGCTCCTTTTTATCTCTTGTAAGTGCCTTTTTCTGCGCAAGTCGCATAACGCACTTCTCACCGAATACTGTCGGAAGGATTGATACTCGGATATCATACTCTGTCTTGTCTATCTCCATAGTGATACGGCCGTCCTGTGGCTTACGTTTCTCGGAAATATCCATACCACCTATAATTTTAAGTCGTGTAATAATTGCAGAAAGCAGATGTATACTATATGCTGCCTTCTCATAAAGCGCACCATCAATTCTGTATCGCACCCTGACTTTATTTTCCAGTGCCTCTATATGTATATCTGAGGCCCTGAGTCTGGCTGCCTGCTCAATGATAGAATTGACAAGTAAAACTACCGGCGAATTGTTGACGTCCTTGCTGGTTGCCTCCTCAGCCTCGGCATTTTTCTGCTCACGTTCTTTTCTCTCCCTCGCATACTCCTGAGCCGCTTTCATGGCCTCTGTATCACCGTAATATTTGTCAAGCGTCAAAAGTATGTCTCTGCCTGTCGCTACCGCAGGCTCAGCCTGCAGATTGGTAACAATTGAAAAATCATCAAGCGCAACCATATCCATAGGATCAGCCATGGCCACATGCACTATATTTGCATTATTCTTGTCAAATGCATATGGTATCATAACATGCTTTCTAAGCACTGTCTCACTGACAAGGTTTTGCACCTCCTCAGGTATGTTGATTGAGCTCACATTAACAAGCTCCAGTCCCAGCTGCTGTGACAATGCCTTTGCTATCTCAAGCTCATTGGTGAACCCAAGCTCAATGAGTGTTTCTCCTATCTTCTTATGCTTTTCTTTGGCTATAGGCAGAGCCTTTTCCAGCTGCTCCTGAGTAATTACATTTTCATTTATAAGCATATCACCGATACGCTTTTTCTCTCGTCTAAAAGCCATAGTGGCTCCCCCTCTTTCATCATTTAGTAAAATACTACCATTATGATGGCTGTATTTCAAGGGTTTTTATATAAAATATACAATAAATTTATTTCAATACTAAAAAGTAACGATTCCGAGTGCCTGCAGCAACAGTATAAGCAGGAATGCCGGTGCAATAAATTTAACCATGATTATATAAAGCCCTTTTCTGGTGAATTTGCTGCCTCCGCGTGTCACCTCATCTATTATTACCTTTGGACTTACTATCCAGCCAACGAGGATACATGTGGCAAGTGCCACGATTGGCATGAGCACATTGTTGCTGACATAGTCCATTATATCAAGTATCTGTCCGACTGTGCCGTTTGGAAGCTTAACCTCCATATAAAGCTTATTGTAGCCAAGGCAGACTATTATCTCTGCAATCAGGGCATATACCGTGACTAAAATTGCGCTTTTTCTGCGGCTCCAGTGAAATCTGTCTATAAGACTCGATACAATAGCCTCCATAATTGATACAGACGATGTGACTGCTGCGAATGCAACTATCATAAAGAATATCAGTCCAACGATATCTCCTGCTATTCCCATTTCATTAAATACCTTTGGCAGTGATATAAACATAAGCCCCGGTCCTGCTGACATGCCGTCACGGCCCATAAATACATATACTGCCGGAATGATCATAAGACCTGCAAGGAATGCAACAAGTGTATCAAAAATCTCGATCTGGTTGATTGAGCCCATGAGCTTTGATTCTTTCTTGACATATGAGCCGTATGCAACCATGATTCCCATAGCTACACTGATTGAATAAAAAAGCTGACCGAGCGCATCAACAAATACGGTGAAAAGCTTTTGCATTGTAAGCCCCTTGAAATCCGGAATCACATAAATCTTAAGTCCCTCAAGACCACTTCTTACTGTGCCCGACGCATCCTTATAATGGAGCGTCAGTGAGAAAATTCCGATTGCAAAAATAAGCACAACAAGGATAGGCATAAGCACCTTGCTGAACCGCTCGATGCCTTTATTGACTCCACCAATGACAATTGCTGCTGTTAAAAGCAGATAGACTACTCCGAATATGATTGGTGCCCACTGGCCTGTGATAAAACCTGTGAAATATCCATCAGTAACCGCATTCTTACCGCTTCCTGTAATGAAAAGTGTAAAGTATTTTAAAACCCATCCACCTATAGTACAGTAGTAAGGCAGAATAATAGCCGGTACTATACACGCAAGCACACCGATAAACTTGCCCTTTGGATTGATAAAACCATAAGCGGTGAGCGGTCCCTGTCCTGTCTTACGTCCTATTGCAATCTCAGTGGTAAGCAATGCAAAGCCAAAGGTCAGAACAAGTATCAGATACACCAACAGAAAAAGTCCTCCTCCGTCCTTTGCTGCCAGATACGGAAACCTCCATATATTTCCAAGTCCTACCGCACTGCCGGCTGCCGCAAGAACGAACCCAATGTTGCCGGAAAAAGTGCTTCTTGATTTTTCTTTCATTTTATACTGTCTCCTTAATATATTATATAATCTAATTTCGATTTAATATGGACATTGTTTCCATTTACAAATCTAATATACCTATTATAATCATCCGGAGTACTTTTTGCAACGGTTGATATTTTTTATTCGCATTTGCCACAACATAAGGAACGCAAGCCCCGGGTACCGCGGGCGCACACGTACTCCCGCCGGAGCGCATAGCGAAGTGGCTTAGATACTGTAGAAATTATGCCCACAAGACGCAGAAACGCCCCTGCATGGACGCAGGGGCGAGGAGAACCGCGCCACGGACGGCGCGTTTCGACGGTTTCGTCAAGCATAGAAACCCATCAAGCATAATTTCGTACAGTATCTTAGCCACGCAGCGTAGCGACAGCGGGAGTACGTGTGCGCCAGTGGTACCCTGGGCTTACGTTCCGAACTATTATCCTAAATAAGGTTCTTGATTCCCTCTGTTAAACGCTTTGCAACTCTCACATTGTTCATAGTGT
>ERZ1034691.868-NODE-868-length-21456-cov-15.172375_pt1 | contig 21456 bp, 17 predicted proteins | sample MGYA00520638_ERZ1034691 | MGnify/ENA primary metagenome ERZ1034691 (study PRJEB33766, sample SAMN09781763) | gut metagenome | biome: gut microbiome | host: Homo sapiens | place: Madagascar | study: EMG produced TPA metagenomics assembly of the PRJNA485056 data...
CTGCCGCACCTCGCTCGCCGTATCGGCACTTAGAATTATGCGGTATTGCCCTAACGATAGAATCTTGCCTATAGTATCTTTTTTCTGGTTTTCAACACTCTCCGCATACGCCGTCCGCTTCTGGGCGTTGATAAGGTGGGCATAAAAATAGGATGCTTTTATGATTTTTCGCCTGTCAGCGTCAAAGAGCGTGGTAAAACTGTAATTTGTGCTTATAAAGTGAGATTTGTCTATATTTACAAAAGATATCACCAAGCATATAATAAAACTATAGCAAGTGCATAGAAAACCGCAAGGCGCCAACGGTTTTAGCACAACAATTCAAAATTTAAAGGAGATGCAAAACCATGAAAAAACAACTTAGTGCTCTGTTGGCGGCTGCGCTTTGTGCCGGTGCGCTGGCTGGCTGCGGTGCAAACAGCAATTCGGCAGATGCAGCAACAAGCGGTGCGGAAGATACCGTCACCTTGGCGGTCGTCAGCCCTGTGACGGGTGACAGCGCAGAATACGGTATCCACTTTAACGTCGGTGCGCAGATGGCAGCCGACAAAATCAACGAGGCCGGCGGCATCAACGGCAAAAAGGTCGTCTTAAAGAGCTTTGACTCCAAGAACGATGCCAAGGAAGCAGCGGAGGTTGCCCGCCTGATTTGCCAGGACAAGACCATCCTTGCCACCATCGGCGATTTCTCCAGCACCTGCTGCATGGCAACCGCCCCCATTTATGAAGAAAACAAGACCGTGCAGATTTCCCCCTCCGCCGGTCTGATCGACTTCCCCCGCGTAGGTCCTTACAATTTTTCGACCACCGGTGTACAGGAAAACGACGGCGGTTTCCTGATGAACCGCGTCATCAACGAGAAGATGGGCGCCAAATCGGTGGCGATCGTCTACACCAACAACGACTACGGTCTGAATATGCTGAGCTATATGACGCAGGAAGCTGAGGCGGACGGCGTTGTGATCACCGACACCGAGGCTATTGCCTCCGGCGAGAAGGACTTTACCGCCATCGTTTCTAAGATGCGCCAGACCGAGCCGGAAGCCGTTGCCATTATGGGCAGCTACAACGAAGTAGCAAACTGCGTCAAGCAGATTCGTCAGGTAGGCTGGGATGTTCCCGTTGCGATCTCCGGTTCTGCCCTGACCGACCAGCTGGTGGAGCTGCTGGGCGACGACGTGAACGGCATCTACTCCAACATTGCCTTTGTTGCCAGTGACAACACCCCCGAAACGAAGGAGTTTAACGAGGAGTTTACCAAGCGTGCCAATATGCCCCCGTCCTTCCACAGCATCAGCACCTATGACACGGTTATGCTGGTATGCGATGCCGCGATCAAGTGCGGCGACAACCTGAACCGCGAAACCTTGAAGGACGCCATTCAGAGCTATAAGGGCTTTGACGGTCTGATGGGTCCCTTTGAGTTTACCGAGGACGGCGCTGTGTACCGCGGCTATAAGGTCGTTCAGTATCAGGACGGCGTACTGACCTCCGTATCCGATTACATGATGGTTCACGACTAAGGCACCTTGTACAATTTGCGGCTGACGGCGAAACGCCTGCGCCCCTGTGATTGCGTGGTACTGCCTTAAAGGAGCTGATCGTACCCGTGCCTTGACCCATGAAGCGAAAAGGCACGGGTATTTTCTATCCCTTTTTCAGCAGGAGGATAAAAAATGACCTATCTGATAGAACAACTTATCAATGGTATCTGCCAGGGCGCAATTTATGCGCTGTTTGCCATTGGCTACACCATCATTGTGGGTGTGGTGGGCTTGGTGTCCTTCACCTTTGGTGAGGTGATTATGATCGGCGCGTTTGCCGCGCTGTTTACCGCAACCCTGACCGGCGGAAATATTCTTTTGACGATTCTTTTCAGCTTTGCCGCATCGGGTCTGATCGGCATTGTGATCCACAAAATCTGCTATGAGAAATTTTTTGAGTCCGCACGCTACATTCCGCTGATCTGCACCATCGGTATGAGTATGTTGATCAAAAACACCGTGCAGATCCTTTTTGGCAGCGAAACAAAAGCCATGCCGGAGGTCATCCCCTTGGGCGGCATTCAAATCGGGAATTATCGTATCACTTATGTGCAATGCACTGTTATGGTGGTTGTGACCGTGCTGTGCATCCTGCTCTCGATTTTCCTGAACAAAACCAAGCAGGGCGTCATCCTGCGTGCAGTCAGCCAGGACCGCAAGGCAGCGGCTATGGTCGGCATTGATGTCAGCGGCGCAACGCTGATGGGCAACGTGCTGGGCTGCGGCATCGGCGGCGTGGCAGGTATGCTGTATGCGCTGTATTACGGCTCACTTTCGGCTTCCATGGGCGGTATGGCGACCATGAAGGCGTTCAGCTCCTCCGTATTGGGCGGTCTTGTCGATATACAGGCCTCTGCCATCGGCGGCTTGCTGATCGGTATTTCGGAAAACTACGGCATTGCGCTGTTCTCGTCCAGCTTGCGGGACATGATCGCGTTTGTATTCCTGATTATCGTTCTGATCTTTTTCCCGAAGGGACTTCGCATTAAGATTGGGAGGAAAGCAAAATGAAAGAAAAATGGCAATCCATCCGCGGCTTTTTCCGCAAAAACAGCCGCAAACTGATTCCGCTTTTACTGCTGGCGGCAATTCTTCTGCCCATTGTGGTGGATAACAGCTATGTGCTGGGTATCTGCACAAAGATTCTTCTGTATATGCTGCTGGCAAGCTCGGTCAACGTCATCAACGGCTACAGCGGTCAGTTTGCTATCGGTCATGCCGGCTTTTTGTGCGTGGGTGCGTACACGGCAGCCATCCTGATGGCGCGCGCCAATGTTCCGTTCTTTCTTGCCATGCTGGGCGCCGGGGTGATGACCGCCCTGTTCGGAATGCTGGTTTCCTTTCCCATCGGCAAGCTGTCCGGCATTTATCTGGGCTTTGTCACCTTGGGCTTTTCGGAAATCGTGCGTATTATCTGCCTGAACTGGACCTCGGTAACGGGCGGACCTATGGGCATCAAGGCAATTCCCGGTCCGAAAATTTTCGGCTTCTCCTTGCAGTCCTCGCGCGGGTATTACTATATTATCTTCACCGTTTTGGTCATTATGGTTTTCTGCACCAGCCGCATTCTGAAATCCCGCACCGGGCGTGCGTGGATCTCCATCCGCGAAAACGGCGCAGCGGCGGCATCCATCGGTATCAATACGGCGCAGTACAAGACGATGAACATTATGTACGCCACCTTCTGGGAGGGCTGTGCCGGGGCCTTTATGGCAACCTATTACCACTTTGTGGATTCCTCGATGTTTGTTACGGATGAAAGCTTCAACATTCTGTCCATGGCAATCATCGGCGGTATGGGCACCATCGCCGGTCCGTTGGTGGGCGCACTGCTGATCAACATCATTACCGAGGCTTTCCGCTTCCTGTCGGAATACCGTATGGTCGTATATGCGCTGATCATCATCGGTATGATGTGGCTGCGCCCGCAGGGCATTGCCGGCAGCAGCGACAGCGTGCTGGTCAGCGGCGGCTCCAAAAAGGGTCGTGCGCGGCGGCGTACCGCACATCCCAAACCGGTACAGCCGGAAACGGAAAAGGAGGGCTGATTTATGGCGCTGTTAAAGACAGTCGGGCTTTGCAAATATTTTGGCGGTCTGAAGGCGGTAAACCATGTCGATATGGAAGTGCAGCAGGGGCAGGTTTTTGGCATTATCGGACCGAACGGTGCCGGTAAGACGACATTTTTCAACCTCTGCGCCGGGACCATTCCCGCCACGGAGGGCGAGATCTGGTTTGACGGAAAAAACATAACCGGCTACCGCCCCCATATGGCGGCGAAGGCGGGCATCGCCAGAACATTCCAGAACATCCAGCTTTTCCAGAACACGACCGTGCTGGAAAACGTTGCGGTCGGCTTCCACATCCACACCAACACCAATATGCTGGATGCTGTTTTGGGCAACGCACGCCAGAAAAACACCGAAAAAGAAATCTACGAAAAAGGCGCGGCGCTGCTGGAGCGTCTGGAGCTGGGGCAATACAAGGACACGCTGGCAAAAAACCTGCCCTACGGCATCCAGCGCAAGGTGGAAATTGCCCGTGCGCTGGCGATTTCCCCCAAAATTCTGCTGTTGGACGAACCCGCAGCCGGTATGAACCCAAACGAAACCCACGAGCTGCTTTTGTTTGTAAAAAAACTGAACGCAGAGGGGCTGACGGTAGTCGTCATTGAGCATGACCTGAAATTCATTATGAACGTCTGCGACCACATTATGGTGCTGAACTACGGTCAGAAGCTTTGCGAGGGCAATGCACAGGAAATTCAGAACAACAAGCAGGTGCAGGAAGCCTATTTCGGAAAACGCGCCGGACTTGGCGGAACGGAGGGGTAATTTATGCTGAAGGTGAAAAATCTCAAGGTGAATTACGGACACATTTCGGCATTGAACGGTATCTCGTTTGAGGTGCCGGACAACAGCATCGTTTCCCTGATCGGTGCCAACGGCGCCGGAAAGACCACGACGCTGATGGCGATCTCCGGCTTGGTGGATGCCGCCGATGGGCAGATTTTGCTGGACGATATGGACATTACCGACTGCCGTCCCAACTCGATCGTGCAGATGGGCGTATGCCATGTGCCGGAAGGACGGCACGTTTTCCCGGAGCTTTCGGTGTACGAAAACCTGGTGGCGGGTGCGATCCCCTGCAAAAAACTGCCCCGCGCAGAGCTGCAGAACCGCATTGAGCAGCAGTTTGAACTGTTCCCGCGCCTGAAGGAGCGCTCCTCTCAGATGGCAGGCACCATGTCCGGCGGCGAGCAGCAGATGCTTGCCATTTCCCGCGGGCTTATGTCCAACCCGAAGCTGCTGATGCTGGACGAACCCAGTCTGGGTCTGGCACCGATTATCGTGGAAGAAATTTTCAATATGATCGAGAAGGTCAGAAAAGCCGGAACGACCGTGCTTTTGATTGAGCAGAACGCATCCATCGCTCTGCAGATCTCCGATTACGCCTACGCCATCGAGTTGGGGCGCATCAGCCTTTCGGGTACCGGGCAGGAGCTGCTGAACAGTGAGGATGTAAAACGTGTCTACCTTGGAATGTAAAGGAGAATCTACAATGAAACAGGATCAGAATCTTCGTTTTGTTATCATCGGTATGGGCTACCTGATGGAATACATTGCCCCGTGCTACACAAAGCTGCTGGGCGACAAAAAGGCAGAGCAGATGCTGGGCGTTACCGCCGAGCCGCAGGCTGTGCAGAGCAAGGCAAAGGCAACCGGTATCCCCGTTATCCTGAACGACAATGCCGGGGCGCTGCGCCGGATGGAGCCGGATATCATTCTGTTTGCCCCGCCGCCGAGTCTGGCTGCCCCGCTTACCGAAAGCGTGCTGGTACCCTATTTTGCAGAATGCCGCGCGGCCGGCAGGGAGCTGCCGATGCTGTTCGCCTTCCCGCCGAAGCCGGAGGGTAAATACTATCAGGAGCAGTTGGGGCACGACTGCAAGGTCGTGAACATCCTGCCGAATATGATTTCCGAAATTTGCGGGCGCACCTGTGCGGAAGCCGGGTTTACCATGGTCACCCTGCCCGAAAGCCACACCTGGCAGCCGGAGGAGCTGGACTTTATCCGACGCTTCTGGCAGCCCTTGGGGCAGGTGGTGTTCCTGACCCCGGCAGAGGTGCAGGTTGCGCTGGCGGTTTCCTGCTCGAACCAGATGCTGTCGGAAATTTTCCTGGATATGCAGACGGCATTGCCCGAGGCATACCGCGAAAGTGCCTCCGCGCTGGCAGAAGCGGCGCGCGCCTACCTGATGGAAAAGCTGGGCTATCAGCCGCCGCAGCCGGTGGAAAGCAGCGTGCAGGCAGTCCCGCCCGCCATGCTGGAGGCAGTAAAGAAAGTGACCTACCATGCCCACCGCGGTACGCTGAAATTTATGCTGGAAAAGGGCTTTGACGCCGACAAGGCAGAAACCATCCAGCGTATGAACCATGACCTGAACCTGCGCAAGGTGCAGCTGATGCCCCGTGAGGAGCTGCGCCGCGCGACCAGACATCATGCCACCCGCGGCGGCGTGCTGGAGCGCGCCTGCATTTCCTATACCCAGAACTGGCAGGACTCAGTATGCAGCCATTTTGCCAAGTACCCGGAATGGACGCCCGATGCACAGTGGGCAGAAGCGCTGGAGGACGGCTTTGTGCAGATGTCGCAGGACGTGTTTGACCACCTGAGCCAGCTGGCAAAAAAGAAGGAAGAAAGCGTCTGCGATATTGAGCAGCACGCGGTGTTGTACGCGCTGTTAGAAAAAGAAGCAGTGGAGCAGGCAGGGGAAGCCGGACGTGCCGCCATGACGGAAGCGACTGCACAGTACGGCTTGGAGAGAGGACGCCGGATGCGCGCCCATGCGCTGGAGCATGGCGACGAGGTGAATTCCTTTACCTATCTTGCCTACGGCGAGTGGAGCCCCAAGCCCGGTCAGATGGAAGTGGGCGAGGTCCCCGAAATCGAGCTGTATACGACCCATGTCACAAAATGCGAGTGGTGCCGCTGCTGGAACAAGCACAACCTGATGGAGTACGGCAAGGCATACTGCCAGAACGTAGACAAATGCATTGCCCACGGCTATGACCCCGACTTTGACCTGGGCGTGAACTCTCTGATGAGCGCCGGCGACGCCGTCTGTGAGTTTGGCTACGGCTTTGTTATGACGCCGGAGCTGCGCGAAAAGCTGGCAGAGATCCGCCAGCGCATCGGCACCTCGGCACAAAAGGGCTTCAATTACCACACGGCGCATCTGTGGGTCACCTGCCGCCGCGTTCTGTGCGAGCAGCTGGGAGAAACCGCAGGCAATGATATTGCGGACGCTGCCCTGTTTGATTTGACCCGCCGGTTCGGCAGCGGCTATACCGAGGCAATTTTGGCGCTGAAGGATCTGGACTTCAACCAGCCGTAAAGGAAAGCCGGGTGATATTCGATGACCGATTGGATCACAGAGTGGCTGCAGCAAAATAAGGCTGAGATCGACAAGCTTGCCGATACCATTTTTACCCACCCCGAAACAGCGGGGGAGGAAACCCAAAGCGCTGCGGCACTCGAAGATTTTTTGCAAAAAAATGGGTTTTCGGTAAGCAAAAACACCGCCGGCTTGCCTACTGCTTTTACCGCCGAAAAAGGCAAGGGCGAACCGCGCATCGCCTTTTTGGCAGAGTATGACGCACTGCCGAATCTGGGGCAGAACCCGGTCGCGCACTGCGATCCCGTTCCCGGAAACGGGCATGGCTGCGGGCATAACCTGCTGGGTACCGGTATTGCGGCGGCGGCCTGTGCGCTGGCTTATGCGCTGGAGCAGGAAAACCTGCCCGGGCAGGTCGTGGTTTACGGCTGCCCGGAGGAGGAAATCTGCCGGGGAAAAATTGTTATGGCAAACGCCCACTGCTTTGACAGGGACGATGCGGCAATCTCGTGGCATCCGGCGGACAAGAATCAAGTCAGTGAGGAAGTTTTTCAGGCGATGACGTCCCGCGTCTTTCGGTTCTACGGCAAAAGCGCCCACGCGGCTGCCAGCCCGGAAATGGGGCGCAGCGCGCTGGACGCGGCAGAGCTGACAAACGTTGCCGTAAATTACCTGCGGGAACATGTGCCGACCGATGTGCGGATGCATTATGTGTACACCCACGCGGGGGATAAACCGAATATAGTTCCCAATTACGCAGAATTGTGGTATTATATTCGTGCAGCGTCCAGAAAAACCATGCTGGATGCAGACCGCCGCGTGATTCTGGCGGCAGAGGGCGCAGCCCACGCCACCGAAACACGCATGGAAACCGAGGAACTGACCCGCTCGCCGGAAACGCTTTTGAACCGCACCTTGATGGAAGCGATGCATCGCCAGCTGGAAATCTGCGGTGCGCCGTGCTTTACGCAGCAGGACAAGGACTTTGCCGCAGCCATCCAAAAGGAATTGGGGCTGCCGGGTTCTGCCCTGGAGGAAACGCTCCGCCCGCTGGGCGGCAGCCCCCGGTATGTACCCGGTTCCACGGATGTATCTGCCGTAAGCTGGCGCACCCCGACGGTGACACTGAATACCGTCTGTCAGGCGCGGGGCATCCCCGGGCATCATTGGTCGGTGACGGCCTGCTCCGGGGCGGAACTGGGGCGCACAGGTATGAGCAAGGCGGCACAGATCATGGCCTGCTTTGGGCGGGAACTTTGCCTGCAGCCGGAGCTGCTGCGCAAAGCCCGCGATGAGTTTGAACAGGCACGCTGCCAAGAATAATGCAAACCAAACGATTTTCCTGCCGTATAACGGCAGGAAAATCGTTTGGTCTACAGGAAAGCAGGGAAAACGATGCTTTTTCGGCGGCTTGTCGTATGGAACAGTACCATTTTGGTATTTCTTACCGCGGTTTTTGTCTGGTACAACCTTACCAGTACGCAAAAAATCGTGGAGGAAGAAGTCTACAATTCTTTTTATACCTCAATGGACACCGGCGCGGCGGAGCTGACATCGGTTTTCCGGGATGCGCGTAATCTGACGCTGGAGCTTTGCGCCAACACCTCCGTGCAGAGAGCCCTGCGGCAGGACGATGCCGCTTGGCAGAACGAGGAACAGAAGATCCAAACAGCAAGACAATCCAGCGAAAATCTGACGAGATTTTTCCCGACCTTCAATGCGGAAATCTATGGCTTGGATGCAGAACATCAGCTGTTTGGCGCAGACAATACCAAAAACATTTCCGAGGAATGGCTGCAGGCGGTGCTGCACGCGCAGGGACAGTTTGTATGGGATTACCACTATACAGAATACGGCTCCGCCGTGCGGGTTTCCCACCTGATTTACGATGAACAGAACTGGGAGCAGCCGCTGGGCATTGTCAGCGTGTATGTCAACAGTGATTATCTGCGCTACGCCCTGAACTCCATCCGGCTGGGAAACAATACGGTGGTGTATCTGCTGGATGCCAAGGGCAACCTGCTTTTCCCCTATGAAACCGGCGTTTCTATTCCGGAAAATGTCGGTGAAACGGTAACGATTGCCGGCAGCGCATCCGGGCGCTCTGCTTTTGTGATGCGCAGGCTTTCGGTCAATGGGTTCCGCATTGTCGGTGAGGCAAGGGATTTTGACGCGCTGAAGGAAATCACGGCACAGCGCAAAACCATTCTGCTGCTTGCTCTGACGGCGCTGACGATCTCGGTATTGGCGGCGCTGCTGCTGACATACCATATCTCCACCCCCATACTGGCGCTTGCCAACATTATGAAAAAGGTCGGCGCCGGGGATTTCAAGGTGGATGTGCCTGTCTACAAAGGACACGATGAGGTTGCCATCTTGTACAGCAACTTTAAAAATATGCTGGAAATGCGCGAAAGGCTGACCGAAGAAGTCTACGGCGCCAAGGTGCGCGAAAAAGAAGCAGAGCTTCGCACCCTGCAGGCGCAAATCAACCCGCATTTTTTGTACAATACACTGGATTCCATCAACTGGATGGCGGTCAAATACGGCGCCGATGATATTGAGGAAATGGTCACGGATCTTTCGCAGATGCTGCGCTACTCGCTCAATAACGGTGTCAACCAATTGAAGGTGTCGGAGGAACTGACCCAGATCCGCTGCTATCTGAACATTCAGCAAAAGCGGTTTTCCAACTCGTTCAGCACGTCCTATGAAATTGACCCCGAGGTGCTGGACTATCAGGTCATCAAGCTGCTGCTGCAGCCCTTGGTAGAAAACGCCCTGCTGCACGGCTTTGATGAATCCGGTCAGACCGGAAAGCTGATGCTTCGCGTAAAAAAGAAGGAAAACAACATTGAGTTTTCGGTGCTGAATAACGGTAACAAAATGGATCTGGAAAAGGTGAAACAGGCGCTGCAGCTGCCGGAGGATGCAAAGCCGACCAGCTACGGGCTGCGCAACGTCAATGACCGGCTGGTCAAATACTACGGGGCAGAAAGCGGGCTTCAATTTTCCATTGAGGGCGATTATTCCTGCGCCCGCTTTACCATTCCGGCGCAACTGTGAGGAAAAGCAGTATGGATACGGAAATTCGTGTTTTAATTGCAGATGATGAACAAATCGCACGGGAAACCATGCGGGATTATCTGCCTTGGGCAGAAATGGGGATGCAAACGCCGATCTGCGTAGAAAACGGCGCTTTGGCGCTGGATCATCTGTGCCACGACAAAATCGATATCTTTATTATGGATATTCGTATGCCGATTATGGATGGTATGGCGCTGCTGGAGGAAATTACGCGCAGGAACATCGACGTGCTGATCATCGTGCTTTCTGCCTATGACCAATTTGAATACGCGCAAAAGGCAATCAGCTCCCGCAAGGTGTTTGAATATGTCCTTAAACCGATCCGCCGCGGCAACTTCTGCACGCTTTTGCAAAAAGCCGCCGCGGCGGTGCGCAGCAAGCGTGCCGAAAACAGTCCGGACAGTCAGGCACTGTATGACGAGGTTCGTAAAAATTATAACGGATTCCTTATGCAGGGGCATACCGCAGAGGGCATCGCCTTGGTCAGACAAAAGCTGGAGGCATTGCCGGAGCCGTGGTCAGACTGGGAAGGCAAGAAGCGCTTTTTGATATCGCTGTACACAGATACCCAGCTGGAAGCCGTTAAGCAAAGCACCAAAAATGGGCAGCCTGCGTGCCTGCCGATGAACGGGCTGGTTCAATTTGAGGCAAGCCATACGGACGCAGAGCTATGGCAGGCCTTTGTGTCTACCGTGGAAGAACTGCAGCCGTACCTGCAGCCAGCCACGGCGGAGGCTTCCAAAGCCAGCGCCGTGATCGAGCATTGCCTGCGGGCAATTGACGCCCACTATATGGAACGCACCTTCTCCTTAAACTGGCTGGCGGAGGAAATGAAGCTGAACCCCAACTATCTTTCCACGCGCTTTAAAAAGGAAACCGGCGTGGGCTTTGTCCGCTATGTCAACCAGCTGCGGGTATGGCGCGCCCAGCAGCTGCTGCGCGATATGCGATACCGCGCCGGGGAAGTGGCAGGTATGGTGGGGTTTGATAACCCCCAATATTTCACAAGAATTTTCAAGGAAATGACGGGCATTGTTCCCTCGGAATACCGCAGCAGAATCTGCCCGCATGACGCTGAGACGTAAAAAATCGTGTGCAGGAGGGAAAATCCATGAAAAAAGAAACCTATGCTATGTACGGGGATATTCTGCGGGAGGAACTTCTTCTGGCGATGGGCTGCACAGAGCCGGTTGCCGTTGCCTATGCCGGAGCCATTGCCCGAAGCGTTCTGGACAAGCCGCAAAGCATCCGTAAATGCGAGTTATATGTCAGCGGCAACATTATCAAAAACGTAAAAAGCGTCATTGTCCCCAACACGGACGGTATGAAAGGGCTGGAAACCGCCGTTATTCTGGGCGTTATCGCCGGGGACGAAACAGCGGGGCTGCAGGTAATCTCCAACGTGACGGCGCTTCAGCGCGAAAAAACCAAACAGGCGCTGCGCAGCTGCCCTGTGGAGGTACATACGGCACCCAATGACAAGATTTTTTACATTGAGGTTCGCCTGACGGCGGACGGGGAAACCTCCTGCACGGTAATCGAGGATTTCCACACCCATATCACCCGCGTAGAACACAACGGCGTGCAGCAGCCTTTGCCGCATTGCGGGGATTCCGCACAGGAAGCGGCGGAAACCGACCGAAGCCAGATGACGGTGGAGGGAATTCTGGAGTATGCCGAAACGGTGGACTTAGAGGAGGTTCGCTTTCTGCTGGAACGCCAGATTCAGTGCAATACCGCCATCTCGGAGGAAGGGCTGAAGAACAGCTGGGGCGCACAGGTCGGACGCACGATCCTGAAGGCAGAAAACGACGATGTCTATACCCGTGCGATAGCCGCCGCAGCGGCAGGAAGCGACGCGCGTATGAGCGGGTGCGAGCTGCCGGTGGGCATTGTTTCCGGCAGCGGAAATCAAGGTATGACGGCATCCCTGCCGGTCGTTGTCTATGCAAAAGAAATCGGTGCCACGCAGGAAAAACTGCTGCGGGCGGTGCTGATCTCCGATTTGATCACCATCCATCAGAAAACCGGGATCGGTCGTTTGTCCGCGTTCTGCGGTGCCACCAGCGCCGGCATCGGCGCGGCGTGCGGCATTGCATGGCTGGACGGCGGCGATTACGAGGTGATTGCCCATACCATCGTCAACGGGCTGGCGATTTTGTCCGGTATGGTGTGTGACGGCGCCAAGCCGTCGTGCGCCGCCAAAATTGCAACGGCTGTACGCAACGGTCTGCTGGGCTACCAAATGTACCGGCAGGGCTGTCAGTTCTACGGCGGAGACGGCATTGTGACCAAGGGCGTAGAAAACACCATTGCCAATGTCGGGCGCCTTGCCAACCGCGGTATGCGCAGCACCGATTGCGAGATTTTGAATATTATGATCGGGAACTGAACCAAAGGCGCGCTGTTTGGCAATACAGCACAGCCCCGGCGCGGCAGCCTCTCCCTTGCCTTGCGGCAGGGGAGAGGCTGCTTGTATTTTGGGGCAGCACTTCACCAGCTATAAAAGATGTAAAATTCAGGACGACTCGTTGCGCAAATGCTGAAAGCTATGGTATACTGATTCCATAAGGAATGCAGAAAACAATTTGCGCGCGAGGTGGTACGGATGGGAAATAACTCGGATACAGGTGGATTCTGGAAACGGCAATCTTTTCTTTTGCCGCCCCTGACGGCGGCAGCGGTTTTGCTGTGCCAGCAGATGGCTTCTTCGCATCCATCCGGCGTGGTCACCGTGAACATTTTGCTGCTGGTACTGAATTTCTTTAGCTATGTGGGGCTTTTGCGCGGGGAAAAAAGCACCGAAAAATCCGTGGCGATTGCTGCGGCGGGCTTTATCACACTGATGGCATTTGTGTTCAATACCTGTGTGGCGGAAATCCCCACACCCTTGAGCAACGCGGGAATCTTTATAAACAGCCTGTGCGGTATGTGGATACTGGTGGCGGCGGTTCAGGGAATTTCGCTGCTGATACAGGCAGCTTGGCAGCCGACCGCTGCGCAGGAAACAGAAACCAACATTTGGGAGCGTCTGCAAAAAGCGGCGGAACGATGCAAGCCCAAAGCCACAGACTCGCAGGGAATGATTTTGACAATGCTGCGCCTTGCCACGGTATTGCTGGCAATCGTTTCGTGGTGGAGTACGGCACAGGGTATGCGGGACTATGTGTTTTCGCAGGCGTGGCAGGCAAATCTCGCCTCGTTCGCCATACAAAGTATCTTGCTGGGGCTGAACTTTTACCTGCCGACCTTCTGGCGCTGGATACATAGTCTGCGCGGGAAAATCTGCGTGCTGGCTCTCAGCGGTGTTGTTTTGTTCTGCTCCTCGTGGTTCAGCTATGTTTTTATCGTTGGCACGGTCTACGAAAAAAGCTGGCAGACCGAAAGCCGCCTGCTGGTACAGTCCGTGTACCGAAACGAACTGTACAAGGCGGATGAATTTGTACAAATCAGCGGTGATGCCCTGCGGGAAACACTGGGCGATGAGGTGGCGGCGCTGTACGCTGCCAGCAAGACCGCCGATACCGAAACAGCACAGAATCCTTCCGGCTTGGATCTGGCAGCCGACAAGGCAAACTACGCCGACAAGGCAGACTTTGCGGCAAAAAATGAAATTGCATCGGCCATCCAAGCGATGCAGACCGCCACGCAGGAGGGGGCATCCTCCGGCGTGCGCGAACAGGCTGCCGCAGCACTGACACAGCTTACCGAACAGGTGGAAACCCGCATCGAGCAGCTGACGCAGCAGGTAAGCCAGACGCAGGACGCCTTGACGGCAGCAGCAGATGCGCAGAACAGCGCAGCCAGCGCCTTGCGCAATGCGCCGTATGGAAGCAATACCGCCGCCTTGCAGAATGCCTATAGCAGCGCAGCATCGCGGTTGAGCAATTTGCAGGACACGATGAACCGGCAGCAACAGGACTTGCAGGATTATCAGCAGGCGCAGGGCATCCTGCAGCGGTACGCAGGTGTGCTGGGAATTGCCGAGAGTGCAGCCTCTGTGCAGACCGGGCAGGCTTTGCGCAGCATTCAAAGCGCATTGCTTCAGACCGATGTGGATACGGACGCAATCGAACAGCAGGCACGCGCTGTGTTTGAACAGCTGCAAGCCGCACAGGACAGTGGGGCGGACGCGGATTTTCAGACACTATTGAATGATATGGACAGTTTTATCCGCAAGGTGCAGGATTACGCCGTTCTGAAGGCATCCGGCGATGCGCTGCAAAACCAGATCAACAGTATGGCGGCAGACACGGCGCAGGATACGGAAAACTGGAAGCCGCTGTGGACGGAGAAACTGGAGCTTCTCAAAGCAACGATCAGCGGTCTGCCCGTCAGTGACGGCGGGCAGGCGTATGACCGCGCCGATGCCCTTGATCAACTGGACGATGCACAGCGCCTGTATATTTCCGAGCATAACCCGGTTGACCAAGCGCTGATTTATCTGGGAAGCCCCTATTGCCAGCTTGCGGTATTCTCTCTTGTACTGGCGTTCTTCCTGGATATTGCCGCCTTCATTACCGGGCTTGTCATTGATGTGGCAGACCGGCGCAAAATGTCGGAGAAATGAAAAAAATTCAATAGGTTAAAGGCGCAGCCCCTTCCACGGTGCAATTTCAGCGGAAGGGGCTGTTGCTTTATCCTCAATTGCGGCGCGGCAAAGCAGCTTGCAAAATGGGCATAAAAATTTTGAGCAAAAGTTCACCGGGATGTAACATTTTGTTGTACAATAGGAGCGAAAAGGGGGACTGCCGAATGAAGCCGATTTTGATTGTGGACGATGAAGCCGCCATTGCCATGCTGGTGCGCCGCATCCTGACCGATGCAGGCTACCGCTGCGAAGCCGTGACCGACAGTCGCACGGCGGCGGATTTGCTGGAAAAGAACAGCTACGATCTGGTGCTGCTGGACGTGATGATGCCCCATCTGGACGGGTATGACCTGCTGACCTACCTGCGCCCTACGGGTACGCCGTGCATCTTCATTACAGCCAAGGACGCCGTGACCGAGCGGGTGCGCGGGCTGAACAGCGGCGCGGATGACTATATCGTCAAGCCGTTTGCCCCCATTGAGCTGGTGGCTCGGGTGGAAAGCGTACTGCGGCGTACCGGGCGCAGCACTACCGTCTACACAATGTGGGACTACACGGTGGACACAGCGGCCTGCCGCGTGACGCGCGGCGGCGAGGAAATGCACCTGACCCGCAAGGAATATGACCTGCTTTTGTTATTTTTGCGCAATCGCGGGCGGGCGCTGTACCGGGATTATCTGTATGAAACCGTCTGGGGCGACGACGGTATGGACTGCGACACCCGCACACTGGACACCCACATCGCACGTCTGCGCCGCAAACTGAACCTTGGCGACCGTCTGCACAGTGTACGCCAAATCGGGTATATGCTGGAAAAAGAATAAAGGCAACACCGCACAATTCCCGCCTTACGGCTTAAGCACCGCTCCGGCAGCTGCGGAACCTCGCTCGCCGTATCGGCACTTAGAATTATGCGGTATTGCCTAAAAACGTAACGCACCTGTGACAAGGATGTCACCAACCGGAAACAAACCGGCGGTATGCTGGGGGCATAACAAACAAACGGGGGATGATCCATATGAAACACACTGCAAAACTGACCGCCTGCCTGCTAACCATGGCGCTGACCGCCTGCAGCGCCGCGCCGCAGGATGTACCCGCCAGCCAAACCACCGCCGAACCGCCCGCTGCTGCCGCGCAGGGCATCCTGTCGCCCGTCTACACAACATGGGGTGCATCGGTGGGGAAGGAGTGCGTCTACAGTGCAATGAACATTGACGATGCAGGTCAATACTACGCCACATCCATCGATTTTGCCACGGGTGAGCAGCGCATCCTCTGCACAAAATCCGGCTGCACCCACTCGGACGGGAACTGCCCGGCGTACATGACGAGCATACAGGATGGCTGCGTACCGGTGTCCGCGCTGCTGCCCACGGACGACCGGCTTTACTGGATCGTCGATGGTCGCCACAATGACAGCGATGGCGCGTATGTTGACGTAAGCAATGCGGACGGCAGTGACCGCCGACGTGTGGCTGAGGGCGACACCCTGCCCGACTTGACCGATGTTTATGTCTGGTATACAGATGGCACGGGCTTGTATGGCATTGTGCGCAGCTACGGCGAAATCTGCGGCCTGCACATCGACGAGAGCGGCGTGGTAAGCTTCTTTGATCACGATCTACCGGACGGCGAGGACTACTTTGCCGTCGGCTGCTGGCAGGACAAAATCGTTTTGCAGCATAGCGGCGGTTACGTTCAGCAGCCTTTGAACCCGGCCGGGGATGCCGCCACTGACGAGGAACTGCGCGCTTGGCTGGCTGCGGACGAGCAGGCTCAGAATGAGCAGACGAAAACTCTCTGCCTGCTGGATACAGCGGGCAATCTGACCGTCACCGATATGAGCTGGACAGGCGCTGACGGCAATGTTCAGCTTGTCAACAACGGCGCAGCCTATGTGCTGAACGAATCCGGGCAGGTGATGAAGCTTGACCTCTCCGCAGGTACGGCGGCAACCAGCCGACTCGATCTGCAGGGAACCCTGCAATATAGTATAGCAGGGACTGCCACGTTCAACGGTTGGATCCCTGTGACGGTGCGCAATGACAGCGAGGGAGTGCTGAACCCCGAAACCGGCGCCTACACCCCGCTGCCGACCACCTGGCTCAAGGATCAGGCGGTGGAGCGCAGCCCGTTTGTGGTGGCGGCCAGCGACACGATGCTGCTTGTGCAGTACGGTGAAGTGTACTACACGGCTAACGGCATAGGCCCCGACGGCATACCTTACAGCAGTACCACCTGCCGCGGGGAGTACGGCATTATCCCTGTGACCGACTATCTGGCGGGCAGTCAGGATTGGGTACAGGTGACATTGCAGGGACGCGATCTGGTATGAGGAAATTCTAATGAAATTTGCAACCAAACTATCCACGGGCTGCATTGCGCTGCTGTCCTGTGCGTTGAGCGCGGCGGGGCTGCTGCTGATCGGGCAGAGCTTTTCCGGCAGCTTATCCAGCACCCGCGCAGTCCTGCAGGCGCAGCAAGAAAAAGAAAAATACGCGCTGGAACGCCTTATATTGCAAACTGCTGCGGACAGTGCCGATTTTGAAAATTACATTTTGGCTTCCGCTGCCCAGCAATACGCCGAGCAGACCGCCGACGAGGGCAGCGGCATATCCCTCTGGCTCGACGGTGCGTATGCGCTTTACTCTGACCTGCCTGCGACCCTGCCCCGCGCCGCACTGAAGCAAGCCTTGACCGACGGTGAGAGCGCTTGGCAGTTGACCCGCGCCGCGGGACGGTGGTATATGCTGCTGACCCAGCCGCTGGATTTGCCCGGCGTGCAGGTCGAGATGCTTTGCGCCTACGAGGTGAGCGCAGTATTTGCCACCCGCAACGCCCAGTTGCGGGCGTGGCTGGCAGCATCGGCGGCGCTGCTGGCGCTGGGTGGCGGCGCGGCGGTGATGTTCAGCCGCCGCGTGACCCGCCCGCTGACCGCGCTGCAAGCAGCCAGCGAGAAAATTGCCGATGGCGAGTACACCCAGCGCACAAATGTTGCGACCGATGATGAAATCGGCACATTGAGCCGCAGCTTTGACACGATGGCTTCGGCAGTGGAAAGTAAAATCGACGAACTGGCGGCAAAAAACCAGAGCCAACAGGATTTTATCGCCGCCTTTACCCATGAGGTCAAAACCCCGATGACCGCAATGCTGGGCTACGCCGAGCTTATGCGCGCCCGACCCGATGATACCGAAACCCAGCGCGAGGCTGCGGGGTACATCTACCATGAAACGCAGCGGCTCGAAAGCCTGAGCCGCAGTCTGCTGACCCTGATGGGGCTGAATCGGGCGGGAGAACTGGAATGGGAACTGTGTAAGGACGCAGGTCTTTTGATGCAGACCGTGCGCAGTCTGCCCCGGGGCAGCACGCCCGCGCCGCGAATCATCAGCGCCGGGTGCGTGGTGCGGGTGGATCGCGGGCTGTGGGTGAATATGCTGCGAAATCTGACACTCAACGCCCAGCGTGCCTGTCAGGGCATTGAGGGCGCATCCATCACCCTGCGGTGTGAGCGCCGCGCCGGGCAGGCGGTATTTACCGTAACGGACACGGGCTGCGGCATTCCCGCCGCCGACCTGCCCCGTGTGACCGAAGCGTTTTATATGGTGGACAAGTCCCGCAGCCGGGATGCGGGCGGCAGCGGCATCGGGCTGGCACTCTGCGCCCGCATTGCACAGGCTCACGGGGCAAAACTGGAAATCACCAGCACCGAAAACGAAGGCACGACCGTGACCGTCGCCGTGCCGGAAATACTGCCAAGCGAAAGGGAGGTCAACGATGACACACAAAGCTGACACCCTGCGCCCGTTGCTGCGGTGCGCCGTTGTGGTGCTGTGCAGCCTGCTGCTGCCGCTGGCTGGGTTTGCTCTGTGGGACCGCGCGCTGCTGGCTGCGTCCCACGCCCGCACGGACGGGGAAACCTTCTCAGCTGCCGGGCGACACAACCCCACGGCCTGCACCCTCTACGCCGCCGACCATGTGATCAAGGTGACGCTGGGCTTCAGCAGTGTGTGGGACGGCGGCTGGACTGAAGGCGTGATGGATACTGACGCCTTGACCCGTGTTCGCCAGACCCTGCGCACCCTGCACGAAGCCGAATTGCTGACCGACAGTTCCTACACCGCTGCGCTGGAAGTCTGCCGCCCGGACAGCGGCAGCTGGAAGCTGTACACCGCACCCTGCGGTCTGACCCAGCTGGTGCGCAACCCGAAAGAGTTGTACACCGATGCGGACACTGAGCATATTTACCTGCACATTATCTTGACAAATGACGGCGCACCGCTGGATTTTAACTATCAGAACGATCTGGGCAACTGGGACGAGGAACCTGCGTCTGACGCGGTGACGAGGTACTGCGCCCTGTTGGGGCTGGATGAGTTCACGGATTGGCAGTACCCGGACTGGAGCGCTACAGTACGGGATTTCGGCAGTGCCGCTTACAGTGCGACCGCGCAGGTTTATGCTGCGGTGAACAGCCACCTGAACGGCGTGACACTGTCCGCCGCCAGTATGACGCCGCAGACCTTTGCGGCGCTGAACACGCAATACGGGGAGGAAATCTCATGAAAAAATGCCTTGCCATCACCGCCGCCCTTGTGCTGACCCTGACGGGCTGCGGTCACACCGAACCGGACACTGCGCCGACGGAAACCATCGTGCCCGAAACCGCCGAAACTACGGCAGAACCCGCCGCTGAACCGAACCGGGGCAGCGGTACCCTGCGGATGCTGACTGCCGCCGCGGACGGTGTGTACTACCAAGCGTTCAATGACGCGGAACTCCACCGCACCGGCACGTCAGGTTGCACATGGGTCTATGCGGTCGATGAGCAGACGGGTGACGCCCGACCCGTTTGCAGCCTGCCCGGATGCGCCCACGACAGCGACACCTGCCCCGCGTGGAGCGACGGCAACATGACGCTCTGCTACGGCGACGGGGACGAAGTGTATCTGTTGGTATTTTATTACAACGATGAAACCAGTTATTACCGCTGGGAAAGAATCAATGCCGACCACACGGAGCGGATTTTGCTGGCGGAGGTGGAGCCGGGTTTGTCCGTTGTGGGGCGCGGCGTGGCTGTGGATGATGCAAACCTCTATTACAGCGTGTTGACCGATGATAACCGCCGCCAGACGCTGTGGGCTGTGGACAAGACCGGCGGTCAGGCACAGAAAATCTGCACATGGGACGATCTGGCTGACGGGACAGGGGAGTATGCCCCCGAAATGTACACGCTGTTGGAAGTCGGTGGTCAGCAGATGACCTTTGCCAAGATGATACAGTCAAACGACGCGCTGACCAAGGCTATGCAGATTTGCACCGTGAATCTGACCGACGGCAGCGTTACGCCGCGCCAGCGCTATGAGCGCGATGCGGGCAATGTGCTGGTGCAGGGTGACGGCATGGAAACGCGCAGCCTGATCAGTTACCATGATGACTACCTTATTTTGACCGAGGGCAGCCGCGGCGGGCTGGCTGACTGCAACTATCAGAGCGGTGAGGTCAGCTTTGTGGACGCTGCGGCGGATACCCTCACCCCTGTGGCTGACGGGTTGCCTACGACGCAGAACAAGAGGGAGTGTTACTACTCCCTGACAGGCTTTGCCGATGGCTGGCTGTTGTGGGTGGACGAGTGCGGTCGCGACGAGAGCGGGAACGGCACGGGCGATAACACGACCCGCCAGTATTTCTGCCGCGACGGCGTGAAAACCGAGCTGACCCAGCGGCGCTATGTGCAGGGCAAGGATGTGCAGAATATCCGTATTCTGGACGCCCAGCAGGGTCGCGTGCTGGCTGCCTACGACAGTAAGTTTGACATGGTGCAGGATGTGGACAAGGACGGGACGCTCTACACCCGGCCGATGAGCTTGGACGTCTACGGTGTTATTGCGCTGGACGACCTGCTGGCGGGCAGCACTGATTTTACGCCGCTGAATTTCGCAGAATAATTAAAACGATTTGATGCGACACACAGGCGGTCATCAACAAAAAAACCTGCAGCAAAGAACACCGCTATTGCAAAACGGGAGAAAGCGCAGTATAATAGATTCAAGCAAACAAAAGCCGCAGCGATGCGGCTTTTGTTTGGGATAAAGGTTAGTGAAATCTAACCGAATGGTTCGTGCATATGGGTTAGCTGACTCTAACGACGAAAGAAAGGACAACCATATGGAGCGAAAAGAAGCGATTCGCAGCGCCTATCGGCTGACAGGCGGCAGCATACTGGTCTTTGACGCCGCCAACAAGACAGCGGTGAAGATGATCGCAAAAACGCGGCTCAAAAGCGCAAAGATTCAGGATGTGGGTGCGTATTTTGCCGTGTCGGATGCCAAAAGCGAGCTTTCCTCATGGGACAGCCGTTTGCAGATATCCAGCCGCGGCTATATGCTTGGCTACAACGATTTGAAAGACCTTTCCGTCAGCGGCTTTTTCCGCTTTCTTGCAAGGGTCGGGGATAACGGGATGAAAATGCAGATCGTAAAGATCGGATTCGGGGGCAGACAATGAAATACGCAGGAATGCCATTTGGAATGTGGGCGCTGTTTGCCGGTTCCTTTCAAAAGCAGCTGACCGCTGTGCTGGGCTATGATGCAGCCACCGCAAGAGCCATCACGAAAAAGGCAAAGCCGCAATACCGGCAGATCATCCGCAGGCTGCCGGAGTTTGAAAAGGCCGACCGCTTCAAAATGAATCTTGTCAACTGCGCTATGATCGGAGCGTTCATTCTCTCCATGCCGCAGCGTCCGGAGGTGGACAGGCTGACGGATTACTACGCAAAGTCCATGATGACAAAGCCCATGCAGTGGTTCTGCCGCAAGAGCGGAAAAAGCAAGT
>ERZ1034691.870-NODE-870-length-21437-cov-32.269011_pt1 | contig 21437 bp, 19 predicted proteins | sample MGYA00520638_ERZ1034691 | MGnify/ENA primary metagenome ERZ1034691 (study PRJEB33766, sample SAMN09781763) | gut metagenome | biome: gut microbiome | host: Homo sapiens | place: Madagascar | study: EMG produced TPA metagenomics assembly of the PRJNA485056 data...
TCTTCAACCACGAGTATACCTGGCATAGCATATGCACCTCTCTTTATTAACTATTCATCTTAAAATGCTTCAATGCCTCCACAATTGCACTCTCTTTATCTCATCATATGTTGCCTTAGTCTCTGCAGATGTTATATCCACATCATCAAGTTCAATCGTGACATTAATATAATCATCCGGCTTTTATTTCAGTTGGGACAAAAGAACAACCGTCTCCACATGCACCGTATTAGGAAACATATCCACGCAACAGCACTTCTCCACCTTATACCCTCTATCCTGCAAAGTAATAAGGTCTCTTGCAAGCGAAGTAGGCTTGCAGGAAATGTACACCATTCTGTCAACACCGTAATCAATAATCTTTTCAAGTGCCTTAGGGTGGATTCCGTCACGAGGCGGGTCAAGTACGATGAAATCTGGCTTAATCTCAATATTATCAAGTGCCTTTAAGACATCATCTGCAATAAACTCACAGTTAGTAAGACCGTTCTGGGCTGCATTCTTCTTGGCAGCCTCAACAGCTTCCGCAACAATCTCAACACCGATAACCTTGCTTGCAACAGGCGATAACATCTGCGCAATCGTACCCGTACCTGTATACAGGTCATATATAACCGGTTTGCTGCCAGCCACATTTCCAAATCCGCCAGAAAGCACATACTCACGTGCCTTAGAGTAAAGCACTTCCGCTCCAAGAGAATTAGTCTGGAAGAATGAGAACGGAGTTATCTTGAAACGTAAGCCCAGAAGTTCCTCCTCAATATAATCCTGACCATACAGAAGCTCAGTTTTCTCGTTAATTACTGCATCTGCAAGACTGTCGTTAAATGTATGGAGAACACCTGTAAGAGTGCCCTTATATTCAATTGATGTCAGGCGGTTTACAAGCTCTGTGAAATCATGTTCAATCTGAGTTGTTGTAACGATATCAACAAGAATCTGCCCTGTCTTTACTGACTTTCTTACAAGAAGATGACGCAGATACCCCTCGTGGCTTAACTTGTGCTGGAAAGGAAGCTCCTTCTCTATTGCATAATCCTGAACGCATGTGAGAATCTTTCTGTAATCCTCATCAATAATCTTACATTCTGTAACTGGAACAATATCATACATGCTGTTTCGTTTGTGAAGTCCGAGTGCAAGAGGTCCGTCCTTGTACTCATCGCCAAATGAAAATTCCATCTTATTACGGTATTCTTCTGTAACCGGACTTCCGATTATCCCCTCAAATGGAAGCTCACCCGAAACAACTTCGCTAAGAAGCTTTTCCACCTGTGCGCTCTTAATCTTTAACTGTTCCTCGTAAGCTACTGTCTGGTAAGTGCAGCCACCGCATTTGCCAAAATGTGGACATGCCGGGCTGGTTTCAAGCGGACTCTTCTCAACAACTTCCATAAGTCTGCCTTCGCAATGTCCTTTTCTTTTCTTATTCACGCAGAATCTGACAGTCTGTCCAGGAATTGCGTTCTTGACGATTGCCTTTTCCTTCTGTCCGTCCTCATCTGTCACCCACACTGTCGCCTTGTTAGGGAAATCAACCTTTTCAACTTTACCTTCGTATACGCTTCCTTTTTTCAATCTATACTCCATTCCGCACATGAATTGTGCCTGTTATTAACATATTAATAGTTTCTGGCAGCACTTATTCACATAACGGCATACCTTATATAATTTTATCAGAAAAATGTGCTAAAGTATAGTAGTCACATTTACTCCACCACGCTGACATTCTTTGCCTGCACTGCAGAATGTATTCTTTCAAGTACCTTGTCACACAGCCATGTATAAGCTGCACCGGCAGCATTCAGTCCTATACGTAATGCAACTGCATAAGGCATTCCAAAAAGCCCCGCCGCGATTGATAATGCGCCAAATGTATTAAAAGCTGTCTGCCATGCATAACCAGCGGAATATCCGACTCCGATACCTCCTATCATGCCTATATACGGATACATTGATTCTGGCAGCACTATATACATCACTGCAAAAATCGCACATCCAACAACATTAAACAATGCCCTGTTTCCAATTCTCTTATGAACATCTTTAGAAAACGGCAGACACACTGACATGCACGCAATTCCAATCCACATTGCCCTAGGCAGTCCCATCAGTGAAACAATCAGCATAGCGCTTGATACGATAAATGTAAGCTTAATGTACCATCTTGTCCTTGCTGAATTAATATTAAATTCCTTAAACAAATCCCAAAATGTTCTTCTATATGGTCTGTTCCTCTGATTCTTATAGAAAATAATCATGCATACTAACATCCCGACAAGCAGTCCCACAACTCTCATCATATATTCATGCCCTGTGACATCATATCCCTGTAGCAAAAGATACCCAAGAACGAATGTTGAATGATTATACATAATTACATTGTGACATCCCATTATCATAAGAAGCATAATACACACAACATTTATTACAAATGCAGCAACTGGCGGTACCATATTGGAAACCCTCGGTCCTGCTATCAATATCGCATATATTCCCATTATCGAAATCAAACCATGTGATGTCTTAATTCCAAAATCCGCCTGTCTTAATACCAGCACTGCAAGAAGCACTGTAACTCCGACAACACTATTATTATTCCCCAGCAGCTTACTGAATACTGTAACTACTGCGACGCAGAATATCATAACAAGATACACCTTAAAATTATATATAAGAATATGTCTTCTTTTCTCTTTAGAATCCTGTGTGTTCTTGATAAGCTGTTTTGAACCAGCCGAGCTTAACTGTAACTCCTGATAAAATGTCATAAATTCCTGCTTTCCTTTCCTCCCCTTAAATTTTGCTTAATGACAGGGTTGAGTAATATAACACTGATTACACCCCTATGTCAATTAAGAAATAATTAAATATTATGCAATAAAAAAAGCCACAACCGCTGACATATCCTAATGGACATATCAAGCCGGCTGTGGCTTTCAATCATATCGCACTTATTACATTACTTCTCGATGTCTTCATCCTCGAAATCATCGTCAAAATCTTCGTCTTCGAAATCTTCATCATCGAAATCATCTAAATAATCTGGTGTAAAATATCTGTATACAGCATAAGCGATACCAGCAACTGCTGCAACTGCACCAACAATAGCAAGAACAGCTATGATAATTGTGCTGCACTTCTTGCAGCATTTCTTATCTTCATCTTCCTTCTTGCTAATAAGTTCTCCTAATTTAGTAGCTGCGATAAGCTCATCTAATTTTTCTTTACTCATAACAATATCTCCTTTCATACCACGGATTTAATAAATGTATTATAGCATAGCGTTAAACATTTGTCATTATAGTTTTTTAAGTCTGGCAAATCCTGCCAGCATTTTCTTCTGTCCGTACTCTGCAAATTCAACTGTTACCATATAGTCTCTTGCTGAGTCCTCTATAGCAAGTACCTTTCCTTCACCGAATTTCACATGGCTCACCATATCACCAACACTGTAGCCAAGTCCACCTGAAGATTTTGCACTTATATCTGCACCTCTTGCAGCACCTATTACATTTCTTGAAGATAAGCCGCTTCGTGTAGGCACTCCTGCATAAGCACTTCTTACAGAATCTGCCGGAGTCTTTCTCTTTTCTGGTTTCTTAAGGTCAAATAATTCCATAGGGTCTTTTCCAAATCCCGGATTAGAACCACCATTTATCTTAACCTTTCTTGAGCTATATGTTCCTGCTGCCCTTCCGCCTGGTGTGCCGCTTCCGTAGCTGCTAAGAATTGATCTGGCTGTTGCACGCATGTTAATGCCTGTTGTATCCGGCTCATCTGATGTCCCGCCATATGCAATCCTGCCTTTAGCATACCCACTGGAATTGTTTTCTATGTGCATATATTCCTTAGGAATTTCATTAATGAATCTTGAAACCTTATTCATCTGTGTTTCACCACGCACCATACGCGACTTGGCACTTGTAAGATTAAGAATTTTCTCTGCTCTTGTTATTCCAACATAGCACAGTCTTCTCTCTTCCTCAATCTCAGTTGAATCATCTGACACGATTGTCATATAGCTTGGGAAAAGTCCGTCCTCCATTCCTGTCATATACACAATTGGGAATTCCAGACCTTTTGCGCTATGAAGTGTCATAAGCATTACATGAGGCTCTGACTCATCAAGATTATCAATATCTGCTATTAAGGCAACTTCTTCAAGAAGTCCTGAAAGTGTAGGCTCTTCGCCTGCTTCCTTACAGCCCTCCTCATAGCTTACTACCTTATTAATGAATTCATCCAGATTCTCGCGTCTTGCCTCAACCTCTTCCACCGTTTCATTCTGTGAAAGGCTCTCGATATATCCTGTATCCTCAATTACAGCCTCAGCAAGCTCCTTTAATGACATGAATTCTTCCTTGGCACGCAGTCTTCCAATAAGGTCAACAAATGGCTCTAACTTGGAAAGTGCCGCATTCTTTATTGTGTCAATATCCTTTGCATTGACAAGTGCTTCCCAGAAAGTAATATCATTAAAATCTGCATATTCCTGCAATCTGTCAATCGTAGTATTACCAATTCCCCTCTTCGGAACATTTATAATTCGCTTAACCGCCTGACCATCAAGACCATTATCAATAGTTTTAAGATAAGCAAGAATATCTTTGATTTCCTTTCGCTGATAGAAATTCTGTCCGCCATATATCTTATATGGAATGTTGTGAATCATCAGCTTTTCTTCGAGCGCTCTTGACTGTGCATTAGTTCTGTAAAGAATGGCAACATCATTATAATTCCAGCCATCCCTTACATACTCTGCAATACCACTCGCAACGCCTTCTGCCTCATCATACCCGTTCTCATACAGAGTATAATTGACCTTCTCGCCCTCTCCGTTATCAGTCCAGAGTGACTTGCTCTTTCTGCCAATATTATTACTTATCACAGCATTTGCAGCATTAAGAATAGTCTGCGTCGAACGGTAATTCTGCTCAAGCTTTATAACCTTAGCGCCTGTGAACACATTTTCAAAGTTAAGAATATTATAAATGTTTGCTCCACGGAACTTATATATAGACTGGTCATCATCACCAACCACACATATATTGCCATACTTTGCTGCAAGCATTGCAACCAGCTTAAACTGTGATGTATTAGTATCCTGATACTCATCAACCATTATATATCTGAATCTGTCCTGATAATGCTCAAGTACCTCTGCATCACTCTGGAACAGCTCAACCGTCTTGAATATCAGGTCATCAAAATCAAGTGCATTGTTAAGCTTAAGCGTCTTCTGATATTCTCTGTATACGCCTGCGATTCTTCTAAGATTATAGTCGTTACCTGCCTCAAGCTCGAACTCATCAGGAGTCTTTAACTCATCTTTAGCAGATGAAATCTTACTCATAATTGCACGCTCTTTTAGCATCTTCGTATCTATATTCATCTTCTTACATATATCCTTGATTACAGACTTCTGGTCGTCCGTATCATATATCGTAAAGTTATTATCGTATCCAATTCTGTCTATGTATCTTCTTAAAATTCTCACGCATGTTGAGTGGAATGTACTTACCCATACAGCCCCTGCACCCTGTGCCACAGTAGTCTCAACTCGTTCTTTCATCTCTCTTGCAGCTTTATTAGTAAATGTAATTGCCATAATATTATATGGGTCTACTCCGCATTCTTCTATTAAATATGCAATTCTGTTCGTAAGCACACGCGTCTTTCCAGAGCCTGCCCCGGCAATAATAAGCAGCGCGCCATCTGTATATTTAACTGCCCTTTTCTGGCTGTCATTCAAATCTTCTAATCTCATATATCCACCTTCATGCAAATGTGAAATCTATATCCACCTTATTTCTACCAACAACCACATTATACAAAAACAACGGGATGTTGCCAAGCCAATATGACAACATCCCTGATTGTTATTTATTAAATTCACATATTACTAATTGTCAGCTTATGCAAGCTTTGTTCCACAGTTAGAACAGAACTTAGCACCATTAGTTGGTGTTCCACAGTTAGGACAGAACTTAGGTGCTTTGCCACCTGACACATTTGTATTATTATTCATTGCAGTATTCATGTTATTCATCATCTGCTGTCCAACCTGCATTCCCATCTGGAGCTGCATCATATCACTGGCAATATTCGAACCGCCTCTTGAATTGCCGATACTATCAGCCATAGCCATCTGTGTATATCTGTTCATATCTCCAACCATTGCCTGAGAAGCTGCCTTATTAGTCATCTTCTGTACTTCTTCCGGATAAGAGAAGCTTGAGATAGTAAAGCTTGTTATTGTGATTCCTAACTTGCTCATCTCCATATCAAGGTCTGTCTTAATACCCGCTGAGATATCATAAGCATTAGCCTGAAGATTAAACATATCCTTGCCTTCTTTAGAAATCCACTTCATAAGAAGCTGGTCAAGAACTGCTGATATTCTTTCCTTAACATCTGCAACAGTGTACATCTGCTTTACACCTGCTACCTTGTCTATAAGCGTAATGTAATCAGATACTGAAAACGAGAAGTTACCGAAAGCTCTTATTGGCATGCCACCTGGAAGTGCCTGTGTTGGAATAAGAATAGGATTCTTAGTTCCCCACTTCTCTGTGAATTCCTTAGTATTAACGAATAAAACTTCTGCTCTTACTCCACTGTTGAAGCCGAACTTAAAGCCTTTAAGTGTTGATAAGAATGGAATAATCTGTGATTCAATATCAAAGCTTCCCTCGTCCTTAAAAATACCTTCAATCTTACCATTGTACATAAAGATTGCATCCTGGCCGGCGCGGATAATCAGCTTACTGCCTTTCTTGATTTCTCTGTTGGTCCATTTCCAGAAGATTATATCATCTCTGTACTCTTCCCATTCAACTACGTTGGCAAACTGCCCTTTGAATAATCCCATGTTCCCTCTCCTTATCTATGTATTGCTTATCTCATTATAAATGTGCTTCTGAATTATAAGCCCATCTGAGCCTTAAGTGCTGCTAATTCATCATCAACTGCTGTGTTAGCTGGCTCTGCATCATACTTAGCTGCAAGACTGTCAACATCTGCCTCAAGCTGTGTCTGGTTAAGCTCTGCCATTGCATTAGCCTCGTCAAGCATCTTATTAGCCTTAGCCTCCATCTTACCGAATGCATCCATGCTTGTTCCAACACTGTTAACACTTGAACCAACCTTGTTGATTCTCTCCTGAGCCTTAGCTGCTGCAACCTTAGCCTTAACTGCATCTCTTCTTGCTTCAAGAGACTGGATATCCTTGCAGAGCTTATCATGCATCTGACGCATCTTAGCTGCATTGTCTGCTGCAATATTATATGTCTGCTGTAATGTAGCCTGCTTAGAAACTAACTGCTGCTTCTTCTCAAGGAATGTTCTTGCATCTGCCTCGTTGCCAGCCTGAAGAGCCTTTTCTGCATATGACTGATACTTGGCAACATCTGCTGTGCATTCATCAAGCTCTCTTTTACATCTTGTCTCCTCAGCCATAACTGAAGCTGTCTCTGCCTTAACCTTTCCAAGGTCGCTCTCAAGATTTCTCATGTACTGGTCAATCATCTTCTCTGGATCTTCACACTTATCGAGAAGTGCATTGATGTTAGCGCTCATAATGTCCTTGAATCTTGTTAAAATACCCATAATAATCCTCCATTCCTGTGCCGCTTTCTGGCACATATCACCCTCTGGTGCATCCGAATTCTGTCTCCCAGAATTCTTAAAAAACCTTTTTAATTATAATATATCAGGAGTAAAAAGTCACTAAGATTTGCTCCTTTGAGACATATTTTAGCGTTTTATTACAAATATTAAAATATCATATTATGCACATTACACTATGCTAAAGTTCATTATATTATTCCTACTTGAAATGTGGTTTTAAAAACTATATAATATAGCTTAAGCATTAATATAAATGTATTCTCTCATGAATACGCATTTTTAAAGAAATGAGGAACATATGAACAACGATATTAAAGAGCTTATGAGCGGTATTCTTAAAGATATGTCCGCTCTTAACTATATAAAACCCGGAGATGTGCCTAACATCAATCTGTACATGGATCAGGTTACAACATTTATGTATGAACATCTTCACGATACAAAGCGTACCACTGATGATAAAGTACTAACCAAAACAATGATTAACAACTATGCCAAAAACAATCTGCTGCCATCACCAGTAAAGAAAAAGTACTCTAAGGAACACATATATATCCTTACATTTATCTATTACTTTAAGAACATTCTCTCAATAAGTGATATACAGAAAATGCTCAATCCTCTCACTGAGAAATTCTTTGATGAAGGTTCCAAGCCGGATCTGGATTATATATATAAAGAGATTTTTTCAATGGAATCCTCTCTTGCAAGGCCATTATCTAAAGATATATTTGCAAAGTCTGAACAGGCAAGCAATGCATTTACCGATGTAAAGGATGATGATGACAGAGAATTCTTACAGTTCTTCAGTCTTGTATGTCTTTTAAGCTTTGATGTATACATGAAAAAGAACATGATTGAAAGTCTGATTGATGATTACTCTGCCAAGCATGCGCCAAAGCAGCCTGAGAAGCCTGATAAAACAGACAAAAAGAAATAATCCATAAATTAAGGGAACTGCCAGTACTGACAGTTCCCTTTTGCATTGTTTCATATATTACTTATTATCTTCTGACTCTTTCTCAAGCATGCCAAGTCTTTCAAATACTCTGTCATACCCGTCATTACCATAATTAAGCGAACGGTTTACCCTGCTGATTGTCGCAGTAGACGCACCTGTCTTCTCCGCAATATCAAGATATGTCCTGTGTTCTCTTAACATCTTGGCAACCTCAAATCTCTGTGACAGGGATAAAATCTCGTTAATTGTACATACATCCTCAAAGAAATCGTATGCTTCATCTAAATCCTTAAGACTTAATATTGCCTGAAAAAGCTGCTCAACAGCCTGTGTCTTTAACTTATTATTCATAATTGTCCACCCCGGTTTTCCAAAATAGCATTGGCTTATTACTTTCAAATTTTAACACAGTGAAGTTTTCAAGTAAAGACATTATTCACTTCTTAATGCCACAACAGGGTCTTTTTTAGCTGCAAGCTTTGCCGGGATAAGTCCGGCAATAAATGTAAGGAACATGCTTATTATTATAAGTATTACTCCTCCTGCAACCGGAAGCTGTGCAACATTGGAAATGTCTGTAAGGTGCTTAATCAATGCATTTGCAGGTATGCACAGCAATAAAGTTACAACAATGCCAAGTGCGCCTGAGACAAAACCTTCAATAAGTGTCTCTGCATTGAATATTCTTGAAACATCTTTCTTAGAAGCACCAATACTTCTTAATACTCCAATTTCCTTAGTTCTTTCAAGTACTGAAATGTATGTGATAATACCTATCATTATTGAAGAAACTATAAGTGATATTGCAACAAATGCTATTAAAACATATGAAATTGCATTAATAATTGTACTTACTGATGACATCATTATTCCAACGTAATCTGTATAGTTGATAACATTTTCTTCCTTGCCATCGTCCTGCTGCAACTTATTGTAATCCTTGATAATATTCTGAACCTTCTCCTTAGAATCAAAATCAGTTGCATATATATCTATCTGTGAAGGTGTATCAAGATCTGTAATTCCAAGCTTCGACTTATTGCTGTCTAATGTTGCATCTGTTGTTCTAGCCTTTAGTGACGCTGAGAAAAGCTGTAGTATCTGGTCATCGCTCATTCCACTTGTCATTGCCTGCATCTGGGCGCTTTCCTCTGGTGAAAGTGTTGCCATATATGCATTTACATCGTCCATTGTAATCTCTGTATTCCTGTCATTGTCAAATGGAACTCCTGTAAATACATCAACGCTTGTATCAGCAAGCTGTGCCTTGGCAATCTCACTATTCTTTACTTCTTCGATAATGTATTCAGTAAGCTTTGCTGTATAACCGATTCCACTTGAAATTGAAGTACTGACTGCGTCATCATTAGGTCTGATTATTCCACATACTTTAATGTCTGTTCCGTTATTTACAACATTTGTCATATACTTATCATCTTTGCTGTAATCGTCCCATGTACCGGTCACATCATTGTACTTATACATGTCCGTAGGCATAACAAGCTTAAACTCTGTATCAAGTATCTCGTCAAATGTATAGCTTATATCTTTTTTTGTTTCGTATGATTCACCAACCATCATTTTCTTAAAGAGTGTTCTTACTTCCTCAGGGTCTTTAAGTCCTAATGAGTAAAGTGTATAATCATCAACCTCGTTATTCTTATCGACAACAAGCACAACCTCGTTGTAATTCTCTGGCCAGTGTCCTGCAAGTACATCATACTGCTCATCAAGTACCTGCTGGTTTCCTAAAAGCTGGTTCCACACACTGCTGTTAGAAAACATTCCCATACCCATGCCTGATGACATTGCAGAAGATGTGCTTGTTGCACCCTCGCCATATATCGAATCAAACATTGTACTTGGGTTTAACTGCTCTACACCGTTAGAAGTATCCTTCATATAAATGTTAAGAGCAACATCATATGAATACTGGATATCACTTACATATGACTTAATGTCAGAGCCGCCGTTTTCAATGTATTTCTTAAACTCTGAAAGGTTATTGCTCTTAACTTCCTTTACCATGGTATTAATCATGTCACCCATGATATCGTTAGAATATATTTTAGACTTATCCTCATGCTCTTCTGAATCCGAATTGCCTGTCATGCTTGTAACCATGCTGCTTATATCAATCGACTCTGCCTGAAGCGTTATAGGATAGCTTGAAAGCGTATCTCTCTGAACCCTGTCAATATATAACTGAATACCATTTGAGATAGACAGAATCATTGCAATACCGATAATTCCTATGCTTCCTGCAAATGCAGTAAGAATCGTTCTTGTTTTCTTAGTCATCAGGTTATTAAAGGAAAGTGAAAGTGCTGTAAAGAATGACATAGATGTTTTCTGCTTCTTCCCTGACTTTTTAATCTTCTTTTCTGATGTCTTAACCTTAGCAGCCTCTTTAGCCCTGATATCAGCTTCCATATCTTCTAACGAATATGGATCAGAGTCATCAGTTATCACACCATCTAATAATCTGACTATTCTTGTAGAATAATCCTTAGCAAGCTCCGGATTATGAGTTACCATAATTATAAGTCTGTCCTTTGATATCTCCTTTAAAAGCTCCATAATCTGGATACTTGTCTCTGTATCAAGCGCTCCTGTAGGCTCATCAGCAAGCAGGATATCAGGATTATTTACAAGTGCTCTTGCAATGGCAACTCTCTGCATCTGTCCACCTGACATCTGATTAGGCTTCTTGTGAATCTGCTCTCCAAGTCCAACTTTCTCAAGTGCCTCTATCGCTCTTTTCTTTCTCTCTGCCTTAGATACACCTGAAAGCGTAAGTGCAAGCTCTACATTAGATAAAACAGTCTGGTGCGGAATCAGATTGTAACTCTGAAACACAAAACCAATAGAATTATTTCTGTAAAAATCCCAGTCTCTGTCCTTATAATTCTTAGTTGACACTCCATTTATCTTAAGGTCGCCGCTCGTATACTTATCAAGTCCGCCTATAATATTAAGCATAGTAGTCTTACCACATCCGGACTGTCCAAGAATCGACACGAACTCGCAGTCCCTGAACCTAAGATTAATGCCCTTAAGTGCACTCACGGTGGTAGAACCAGACACATAGTCTTTCTTTATATCATTTAATTCAAGCATCGGATACTCCTTTTATTTTATTGCGGGCTTCGGATTGGGAACTTGTCTGCATCTTAAATGTTGTGTATATCAGTTGCGGTGTCTGACTATAGCATACGCTTGAATAATCCGAGCTGTGTGTAACTTAATGTCGCTATATACATTAGGGCGGTGCGTCAAATCTCGTTCAAGCGAAGCGCGTTTGATTTGACACACCGTAATAAACTCTGTAGATAGCGGCATTTAGTTACACTAAGCGCAGGATTCCTGAAAGCGTATGCTATAGTCAGATGCCACAACGTCATGTACGCAAGTCGAAGGACGCAGACCAATTCCCAATCCGCACTCCTCAATTAATATACACCATGGAAAGCTTGGCTTGCAATTTATTCCAACACATTTTATACTAATATTGTTTTTTATTTATAAAAATATAATGATTATCAGGAGTCTATGTGAAATACTTTATCAGATTTAAATTACGGAATTTAACAGTCGCCGGTCTTGCTTTGATTATGGCAGCTACATCTGCTGTTCCATTTTTTGCTTATCCTGACCAGTTGATGGCTGATACACAGGATGACCTCGATGCTGTTAATAAACAGCTTGAAGAATTAAGGAATAAACAGAGCGAACTCAATGCGTCTTACGGAGAGCTTAACGAGAAGCTGTCTGCTTCCGGAGAGAAGCTTTCTTCTATTGAGGATGCAGTTAATGCGAAGCAGTCAGAGATTGATGCTACCAATATCCAGGTTGCTGATATGCAGGCAGAGATTGACCAGCAGTACGCTGCGATGAAGCTTCGAATACAGTTTATGTATGAGAATAATAATGCTACTATTCTGTCAACGCTTCTGTCGGCTGAAAGCCTTTCTGACCTTTTATCCAAGTCAGAATATATCCAGCAGATTTCTAATTATGACCACCAGAAGATGCAGGAATTAAGTGACCTTCTGGCTTCTCTTAAAGAAACTCAGGCAAAGCTTGAACAAGAAATGGCTGAACTTGTCACTCTTAAAGAGGATGCCGCCCGCGAAGCTGATAATTTTGCTGCGCTTCTCTCACAGTGTCAGACAGAGCTTGACACTACAAGTGACAGCATTACTGATGCAGAAGCACTTGCACTCGAATACGAAAAACAGATTGAACAGGAAATGTTAGAGCGTCAGCGCCGTGAAATGGAAGCTCTTGAAGCTGCAAGAAAAGCACAGGAAGAGGCTGACAAAGCCAATAACTCTGGCAATTCCAGTAACACAGGCGGTAATTCATCTTCCGGTTCTGCTATGGTTGACCAGAACGCTCTTAACAACGTTCTTAAGAATCACACTGCTGAAGATGTTGCCATGCTCGCAGCAATTATTGAATGTGAAGCCGGCAACCAGTCATATGAGGGCAAATGTGCTGTAGGAAGTGTTGTTATCAACAGAGTTGCTGACCCACGCTTTGCCAACAGCATAAGCGGCGTAATATATGCACCTTACCAGTTTTCACCTGTTGCCAGCGGACGATTTGCAATAGTACTTGCAAGAGGTGCAAATGCAGCCTGCACCCAGGCAGCCGTTGATGTGCTTAACGGTTATATCAATATTAACGCACTATATTTTCATGTATATGACAGTTCTGTCGATGTGGGCGGAACCGTTATCGGAGATCATGTATTTTACTAACTCATTAAATATACCAAGGGGAGAATTATTAACTATGAAGAAAGCAACTAAAGCATCTGATAACAGATATTATCAGGCAAGATTTTCTGCAGCACAGAAAAATACTGAATTTGAAAGCCGTGAAGCAGCTTCAGATGTCGTAGGTATAGACAGAACAAGACTTGCAAGAATTGAACTTGGCAATGTAACACCTTATGCGGACGAGGTTGTATCTATGTCAAAATGCTACAACGCTCCTGAACTCTGCTACAATTACTGCTCAAGCGAATGTCCGATTGGAAGGCTTACAATGAAGGAAGTCGAGATTAATTCTTTTGACAGATTATCATTAAAAATGCTTGGTTCTTTGAATGATATCGAAAACCTGCGAGCTTCTATTATCAATATCTCTGCTGATGGTCAGGTTGATATTGGAGAGCAGGAGGAATTCAAGCAGATACTTGAATCCCTCGACCTTATTTCCAATAATGCGAAAGCCCTTGAATTGTGGGCTAAGAAAAACATTAAGAATATTTAACGGCTGTATCTTACATAATCTACCGTAACAAAGCCTTTGTTTGCACTATTGGCAGAATTATCATGTGATACATATACACCGCTCTTTACACCAACCCATCTTCCAGCTTTGGCAATAACGGAAACAGGGTTGGTGTATTCTTTTCCGTCTGTGCTTATCTCTATTGTTACTGTCTCAACAGGTGCTTCCTTAACAGGAAGTCCACCCTCGACATAATCTTTAGTTCCTGTCTTTTTAACTGTGTATCTGAAATATATTTCCTTAAGATTATCGTATGAAGCAAGCAATTCTTTAGTCTCTTTAGTATAAGCCTGGTCACAGTCAAACTGCTGCACACCCTTTACTGCATACACTTCCATCTTACCGCCTTTAACAGTCACATCTGCTGCCAGATAATCCATTCCCATATGAATGAATCCGGCATTATCACCATCAGCCATTCCGCTGATATTCATCTTAGTAATACAGCTAAATTCCGGTGCCGGCCACTTCTGCAGGAGAAGATTTCTGTAATCGCCAATTGGTCTGTTTGATGCTCTTCCAACCGCATTAAGCTTTATATAAGAACCGTCATCAGACACATTTCCACTTTCATCAGTGCCAAACTGTGCCCAGTCACTATCAGGATTGGCGTTCCATTGCCACTGCAGTCCCAAAGTATCTTCTGTGAATTCATCTGTAGTATCTGGCTCACATATTTCATAAACGGCACCGACATCAGGTTTTTCGTACTCCATCACAGGCTCGCCGTAATCATTGCCATCTTTCTTAACTCCAATTACAGGCCAGTCATTTTCCCAGCTCATTGGCTGCAGATGTGTTATTCTGCCCGCTGCATACACATCCTGAAAATGTATGAACCAGTCCTGTCCTGTAACTGTGTCAACCCATGCACCCTGATGAGGTCCATTTACAGGCGAATCTCCTTGTCTCATAACCACTTTATACTCATATGGTCCAAACACATTTTTCGACCTTAACACTGTCTGCCAGCCTGTCTTAACACCGCCAGCCGGTGCAAATATATAATACCATCCGTTTCGCTTATACATCTTAGGACCTTCTATTGTAATCTGGTCATTTAAGTTACCGTCAAATATAATCTTTTCCTCACCAATAAGCCCCATTCCATCTGGCTGCATCTCTACCATATGAAGCACACTCTTGTATCCGATACGGCTCTTGGCAACTCCTGCAACAAGATATGCCTTTCCATCCTCATCCCAGAATGGGCATGGGTCAATCCAGCCTGCGCCTGGTCTTATGTTCACTGGCTTACTCCACTCACCATAAGGGTCTGTTGCTGTAGTCATATATATTCCTTCATCCGGCATTGGGAAGCACACATAATATGTACCCTCATGATATCTTATTGCAGGTGCCCACACTCCGCATCCATGAATTGGATTTCTATATCTGAATTCTGGAATTTCAGCCAAAATGTAGTTAACAACCTTCCAGTTTACAAGATCCTTAGAATGAAGCAACGGCATAGCCGGAGCATTAGAAAAGCTTGATGATATCATAAAATAATCATTACCGACACGGATTGCGTCCGGATCTGAATAATCAGCGTAAAGTATTGGATTCTTGTATCGTCCATTTCCTAAATCTGCTGTCCACATATATGACCTCTTTCTGCCAGTTTACGGCTCAATAATTTATTTCTGCTTATGCAGATATTTCTCTGCTATCATATTACAACAGTTAAATAAGAATTTCCAGTACTTTTGTAAAGTTATTTTATAAAAGTTTTTTAATTGACATTTTATTATTAAGTATTCTGTGCTTAAACCGATATTATATATAACCGTGTTCATTGCTGAAGATGAAAGGCGGGTATACTTATGATAATTGCAGACAGTAACATGAGTATGTCTTCAAGAAGACACTACTCACAAAAGGTATCAAGCGACATGGTCGCAGCAGGCAGCTCTGGTAACTCCTTTAGTTTTGGAATGAGCCAGGCAAGAAGCAGCTTAAGCCAGAAAGAATCATATTTTAGTAATTCTTCTGATTCTCCGGACAGAAAGTATGACGACATGTTTCTGATGATGCCACTCTACAATCGTTCTGGCAGACTTAATGTCCCGGACGATTCTTCTAAAACGGATTTGGCTGGTGAGGAATCACCAGAAGGCACGGAGGCTTTAACACCTGCTTACAACAAAGCTAGCTTAGTTTCTATGCGGCAGAATGTAAGCTTCAGTTACACAGAAATAACAAGAAAGGTTTATATGTCCCTGTTGGATTTTATTCAGTCTCTGTCTTTCCGTGGAATGTTTCATGATACTGACAGTTTATCCTGCAATTCAGTCTCTGACACATCTTCATCTGACAAAGCCTCAAAAACCCTTTCTATTACTAACCAGATTTCTCCTACTGTGTGGACTGTAAGAACCAGATATTCTTCAACCTATGAAGAAAAGGAAAGCACTTCATTTTCAACAACCGGAACTGTTAAAACAGCAGACGGCAGGGAACTTAATTTTAATCTTGATATGACCATGTCCCGCAGATACATGGAAGAACACAGCATTGAATTTGTTTCCAGCTTTGACACTGTACTGACAGACCCGCTTGTTATTAATCTTGGATGCAATCCTGTTTCTATTTCTGATAAGTCCTTCAGTTTTGACATTGATTGTGATGGTAAAGACGAGACTATTGCACAGATGAATCCTGAAAGTGGCTTTCTTGCTCTTGATAAGAACAGCGACGGAATTATCAATGACGGCAGCGAGCTGTTCGGAACCAAGACCGGTAATGGCTTTTCCGAGCTTGCAGAATACGATTCTGACGGCAACGGATGGATTGATGAGAATGATGAAGTCTATGACCAGTTAAAGGTCTGGGTTAAAGATGAGAATGGCAAGGACACGCTCTTATCACTTAAGGAAGCCAATGTCGGTGCAATCTGTCTTGGCAGCTCCAAAACAACATTTCATGTAACTGATGATGATAACAATCTTAAAGCTAAAGTACGAAGCAGCGGCATGTATCTTCATGAAGACGGCAGCGCCGGTTCTGTACAGCAGGTGGATTTTTAATTCTGTATTGGGGATATCTTCGATATCCCCAATATTTTTGTATCCCTTGCTAATGCCTGGGTGCTATTTTTCTCTGTTCGCTGACACAATTCCATTTTTACTGTTTTGCCACAGGCTCTGTTTTTCCGTGCAGGCTGCGTGTCCCCCATTGGCTCTGTATTGTATTTTCCGTGATGGCTGCTTGTCCCCCGTTGGCTCTGTATTGTATTTTCCGTGATTGCTGCTTGCAACCTATATATTCATAATATTTGCTCTCTTATAGGCATATTTTGCGTTTTTTCAATCCAAAAGCTTCTTCTCAACCTATAAGATTCATTATTTCTATTCTTTAATAGGTAAAACTGCTCTCCACAATCTGAAAATCCACAAAATCGCATAAATTTTCCCAAAAATCTTCCTATAAGAGACTTTATTATGCGACTACCTATAGGTATCACATATTGTCTGCGTATGAAGCTTCCTTTATTTATCATCATATTTTACCCAGACTTGTTTTTCTCGGTATGTTTACATATTTTTAATATATTAAGCTATTGATTTTTATATATTTGTATAGTATATTTATCAAACAATATTTCTTGTCTATAATTGCAAAAGGGGGATTTTTATGGGAGATATACAGAATTATAATATGGAACATGTTGACACATTAGCACCTGACACGATTAAAGAGTCCGTTATGTGCAGGCATTCACAATTGTCCCTTTTACTAGCTGATATACAAGGAAGAATTTCTAATGCTCCTGAAGGTTCTTTGCGAACTGCCAGAAAAGCTCATGGCTGCCAATATTATCATAAAGTCGAAGTAAATGATACCAAAGGAACATATATCAAAAAGCATAACTATAATCTTGCAATTGAACTTGCACAAAAAGATTATGATTTAAGAATTGAACAATGCCTGTTGAAAGAATTATACTTTCTTGAAGTCATACTTAAGAAATATAATCCATCAGAAATCCAGCATATTTATGATTCACTTAACAGCTTCCGCAAAGAAATGGTTACTCCAGTTTTTGTATCAGATGAAGATTTTACTGCAAACTGGAAAGCCTCAGAATATACTTCTTTAGGATTCACTCCTGACTGTGCTGAATACTATACTGATAATGGTGAACGCGTACGGTCTAAGTCTGAAATTATCATAGCTAACAAACTCTATCGCTATAATATCCCTTATCGATACGAATATCCTCTGCAACTGCAATCTGGTATCATAACACACCCGGATTTTACCTGTCTTAATGTTAAAACAAGGCAGGAATATATATGGGAACATTTTGGTATTATGGATAATGCAGAATATGCCTGTAATGCCATCAAAAAAATCAGTGATTATGCTAATTCAGGATATGTCCTTGGCAGAAACTTCATAGCAACATTTGAAACCGCTGGTACTCCAATCAATGCTAACTGCATAGATTCTTTGATAAAAAGTCATCTCTGTTGATACCTTTTTATAGTCGCATTTTTGATTTCTTATAGGTTGTTCCTTACCAGATTTTCCAAAAATGTTTCTTATTTTCACAAAACATTCCTTAATAAAGACAAATTTTCCTATCAAATAGCTTTAACTCACTATCTGATAGGAAATTATCCTGAATTTTATTAAGATTGTACTGTAAATGACCTATTAATCATGTAAAAAATGTTCTCTTATAGGAAAACCAAATCTCACCAAGACATATCTCTTTCCATCTGCACAGAAAACCCGGCTGTTATGTAACAATCCCGCCATAACAATCCTGCCATGCATAGTCCTTCCTTACAGCTTTCTAGAAATTCAAATCAATATCTATTCCCTTAATATCCTCATTAAGCATCTTATTATCTTTCATTATTCTGACTATCTGCTTCTGGGCTTCAGTTACATGGTCGATATCATTGCCTTTGACACTAGCATTCATCTCTAGCTTGTCAGCCTCTGCCTGTCCCTCAATAATCTCTTCCTGCTCTTTTCTTTCCTTGCGCTTTTCGTCAATCTTTTCCTGCTGTTCTTCCTGTTTCTTCTCTGCTTCGTCAGCCTTTTCCTTATTCTCTTCTACCTTGTCATCAATGTTGTCTTTACCTTCATTTACAAGCAGATTCTTAACCTCTCCCTCAACAGCACCTATTATCTGGTCTGCTGAGTCCTGTGCCTTTAGCATTTCCTGAGACTTATCCCTGTCAATTTCGGCAAGTGCAATTGAAGCTGTCGTGCATGCAATCTTAAGCTCCTTCTGACCAATTTCATCCTTAAAATGTATCTGTGATGAATTCAGCTTAAGTACCTTCTCCTGATACTCTGTAAGAGGAGTGTTCTGTAATTCCTTTAATCGTTCAAGTTCTTCCTTTGAAAATGTGTCCTCAGCCGAACCATAACGGTTATTCTGATATTTTTCAAGCAGTTCAAGGTCTTTCTGTTCCTGTGAATCCTTATCTACACCATAGTCCACACGGTATGCTTCCTTTTCATTCTCCAAATCACTGACCTTCTTATTAAGTTCTGTGATTTCATCAAGCTTATTGAGTTTATCAAGCTTCATATCATCAATATTCTTATCTGTCTTATCAGCAGATTTCCATGCATCAGATATAAGCTTCATAGCCTGCTTTCTTGCCCGGAGCCTCTTGGCATCAATCTGATTGTCTTTATATGGCTTCAGATTAAGTTCCGATGCATTAATTGTTTTCCTGTTCTTGGATTCACTTGTGTTTTCAGCACTTTTTCCTGCATCATTTAACCCCTGTGCAGCCGCCTGATTATTCATTGTACTTCTTATCGTAAGTGACATATGCCCTCCTTGTCATAACCCTGTCCCAAACTCCTTTTCGGGAATCACATTAGTTTAAATATATATCGGCATATGTACCACCATTATTATAGTCACTTCTTGTTTATAATGAATAAATATGATATAGTCTTACTATCAATTTATCATGAGGGGAGATTATGATGAAATTTGCAAAAGGAACTGATAAAGTGCTGACAATCATATACACAGTTTTCAGTGTTTTACTTATTGCCACATTTATATTATTACTTATATATGCAGGAGGTCTTATGAACAATGCCGGCGGCAGTATTATTAAAGCTGGCAGCTATTCACCTGATGATTACACAGCAGGATATAGATTTATGGGGCATTTATTTTATGGTGGACTTTCTTTCACAGCATCTGTTTTCTTATATATAATTGCTATATATGCAGCACTTTTTGCTTTACCACTTATAATAATTACAATATTTGCTTATGTTGGCATGGCATTATATAAGAAAACGCATAATCCAAAACACATAAAACGCAATCTTATTGTTAAAATCGTATATACCGCAATATGGACAATACTTGCACTTATAATGACAATCAATGATGTTGGATTTGTTGTTATGTTCGTAATACTGGCTCTTGTATTATCGCTTCTTTTCGGTGCTTTGTACGGCATGACCAATCATGAATATTTTTCCGAATACTAAAATAATGGCAGGACACGGTATTAATCCATGTCCTGCCATATTATATTTAATCTTACAGATGAAGCACTCTCTCCTTAATCTCCTGAGTTCTTCCCTGATTCCAGAACTGTGTTCCGATATATCCGCAAGTTCTTCTTGCGACATTCATCTTATCCTGATTACGGTTTCCGCAGTTAGGACACTCCCATATAAGCTTTCCGTCATCATCAGTTATAATCTGAATCTGTCCTGTGTAACCACATTCCTGACAGTAATCACTCTTAGTATTAAGCTCTGCATACATAATATTATCATAAATGTACTGCATAACCTTAAGTACTGCCGGGATGTTATTCTGCATATCAGGAACCTCAACATAACTGATAGCTCCTCCTGGAGATAACTTCTGGAACTGTGATTCGAATTTTAACTTTTCAAATGCATTTATCTGCTCAGTTACATGAACATGATAGCTGTTAGTTATATAGTTCTTATCTGTTACGCCAGCAATCTTACCAAATCTCTTCTGTAAACATTTTGAAAACTTATAAGTTGTTGACTCAAGCGGTGTTCCATAAAGTGAGAAATCAATATTAGTCTCTGCTGCCCATCTTTTACATGTATCATTAAGATACTGCATTACTTTGAGGGCAAACTCTGTTCCCTCCGGATTAGTATGAGTTACACCCTTCATGTAATAAGTACATTCGCAAAGACCTGCATAACCGAGCGAAATTGTTGAATATCCACCATAAAGAAGCTTGTCAATTGTCTCGCCCTTCTTAAGTCTTGCAAGTGCACCATTCTGCCAGAGAATTGGCGCAACATCTGAAGGAGTTCCCTTAAGTCTGTAATGTCTGCACATAAGAGCTCTCTTACACAGGTCAAGTCTTTCATTAAGAATACTCCAGAACTTATCCATATCCTTGCCTGATGAACATGCAACATCAACAAGATTAAGAGTTACAACACCCTGATTGAATCTTCCATAATACTTTGGTTTTCCTGTTTCTGGATCAATATATGGTGTAAGGAAGCTTCTGCATCCCATACATGGGAAACACTGACCATTGCC
>ERZ1034691.873-NODE-873-length-21326-cov-19.559212_pt1 | contig 21326 bp, 14 predicted proteins | sample MGYA00520638_ERZ1034691 | MGnify/ENA primary metagenome ERZ1034691 (study PRJEB33766, sample SAMN09781763) | gut metagenome | biome: gut microbiome | host: Homo sapiens | place: Madagascar | study: EMG produced TPA metagenomics assembly of the PRJNA485056 data...
ACCCGCAATTTTTGAAAAAATTGAGTAAACTTTTTTGTTCTTTTGCTGATAATTTTGCGTTAGCTAAATTTCAATGCCCGACCGATACACAGCTAAACCATAATTTAATATTTTTAATCAGCTATGTCGTAATAATACGATTAGCGGCAAAGCAATTTTCATCACTTTGTCCGCTAACCGCTAATCACTGATTAATCACGATACTCCTCGATTGTGTAAGCCTCGAAAAGGTCGCCCTCTTTAATATCGTTAAAACGCTCAAGACCGATACCGCACTCGTAGCCCTCGTTTACTTCCTTAACCGCATCTTTAAAACGCTGTAATGATGCGATTGTATCCTCGGCAATTACGATACCGTCACGAATAACTCTTACGCCTGCGTTTCTTACAATCTTACCGCTCTTTACATAAGAACCGGAAATTGTACCTACGGACTTAATCTTAATTACATTTCTGCACTCTGCAGTGCCGAGAACTACCTCTCTTGTCTTAGGAGCGAGCATACCCTTCATAGCAGCCTCAATCTCCTCAATGCAATCGTAGATAATTCTGTAAAGACGCATATCAACGCCTGCACTTTCCGCATTTGCGGCAGCAACGCTGTCAGGACGAACATTAAAGCCTACTATAATTGCATTTGAAGCCTCGGCAAGCATTACATCGGATTCATTGATAGCACCTACACCGCCGTGAATTACATTTACTCTTACCTCGTCGTTTGAAAGCTTTTCAAGTGACTGTCTTACTGCCTCTACAGAACCCTGAACATCGGCTTTAACGATAATCTGTAATTCCTTAACCTCGCCTAACTTCATCTGGTCAAAGAGGTTGTCGAGTGTAACCTTTGTCTGCGCCTTGAACTGCTCCTCTTTCTGAGCTGCCTTTCTCTGCTCAACAAGCTCTCTTGCAAGTTTTTCATCAGAAACAGCGTTGAATATATCTCCGCCCTGCGGAACTTCTGCAAGACCTGTAATTTCAACAGGAACCGAAGGGCCTGCCTCTTTTACTCTCTCGCCCTTATCGTTTACCATTACTCTTACTCTGCCTACGCAAGTACCTGCAATTACGATGTCACCCTGATGAAGTGTACCGTTCTGCACAAGTACGGTTGCAATCGGGCCTCTGCCCTTATCAAGGCGAGCCTCAATAACAGTACCCTTTGCGGCTCTGTCAGGGTTAGCCTTAAGCTCTTTCATCTCTGCAATAAGTGTTACCATTTCGAGGAGGTCATCAAGACCTTCCTTTGTCTTTGCAGATACAGGAATACATGGTGTATCGCCGCCCCACTCCTCAGGAACGAGCTCATACTCTGTAAGCTGCTGCTTAACATTCTCCGGATTTGCGCCGACCTTATCCATTTTATTGATAGCAACAATTACAGATACGCCTGCGGCTTTAGCATGGTTGATAGCCTCTACTGTCTGCGGCATAATACCGTCATCGGCAGCTACAACGAGGATAGCAATATCAGTAACCTGTGCGCCTCTTGCTCTCATAGTTGTGAAAGCCTCGTGACCCGGTGTGTCAAGGAAGGTGATAGGCTTGCCGTTAATTTCTACTCTGTAAGCACCGATATGCTGAGTGATACCGCCTGCCTCGCCTGCTGTAACATTTGCATGACGGATAGCGTCAAGGATTGAAGTTTTACCGTGGTCAACATGACCCATTACAACCACAACAGGTGCTCTCTCTACGAGATTTGTATCATCATCTTCGCTGTCATCAATAATTCTCTCTTCGATTGTAACAACAACCTCTTTCTCAACCTTAGCGTGGAACTCCATTGCAATGAGTGACGCTGTATCAAAGTCGATTGTATCGGTAGCGGTTACCATTGTGCCCATAAGGAATGCCTTTTTAACAACCTCGGCAACTGTAGCCTTAAGTCTTAAAGCAAGCTCCTGAACAACGATTTCATCAGGAATTTGAATTGTCATCTGCTTTTGCTTACGCTCAAGCGCAATACGCTTCAAACGCTCCTGCTCTGTTTCTCTCTTGCCCTGTCTTCTGCCCTTCTGCTTTTGAGAACGGTTGGTAAACTTCTGCTTTTTAACAGTGTTGTCTGTACTTCTCATCTTTGAAGATGCGTTTGCAAGGTCATCGTACTTCTGGTTGTAACGCTCAACATCAACATTTACGGCACGGGTATCAATTACTCTGCGCTTACGGGTTGAAGTTTCTTCCTCGCTTGTAATTTCAACAGGCTTTGACTCTGCCTTTGGTTCAGCCTTTGTCTGCTTTGCAGGCTTATCCTGAACTTTATTCTGCTTTTTGCCCTCTGTCTTGTTGTCCTTATTGTCAGACTTTCGGTCATTCTTTCTGCCGTTCGGCTTGTTGTCTTTGCTGTCTTTATTATTAGCCTTTTTCTCGGCTTTAACCTCTGCCTTTGCAGGTTCTGCGGTTTTATTTCTTGACGCAAAAAATTTATCAAAATTTGCTACATTGTTTTTCTGTGTTACGGCGTCAAAAACGATATTAAGTTCGCTCTCCTCGAGAGTAGCCATAGCCTTTTTTGTAACACCGCAATTTTTCTCAAGAATATCTGAAATTTCTTTTACACTAACGCCTAAATCCTTGGCAACATCTCTTACTTTGTATTTTATCATATTATTCTCCTCTCTGTTCACCTTCAATAAGCATAGCAAGCTTATCTGCAAAACCTTTGTCCTCCACCGATAAAACTCCGCAAAGTTTGCCGAGTGAAAAACTTATTTCATCTTTGGTTCTGTTTACTTCAAGTACACGAACATTTTGCTTATATGCCTGCAATAAAACAGGCTTTAAGCTGTTTTGCGAAAAATCATTTGCATATAAAATCAGTTTTGCCTTGCTCTTTGCCATTGAGTCAATGCAGGGGTCAGCTCCGATTACAAGCTTTCCTGCACGGCGGCACAATCCGAGCAACGACAATATTCTGTCATTCATATCCGACTGCCCCCCTTAGCTGTCCGCTTTCAAGCTGTTTTCAAGCTGTTCATAAACTTCGTCGGGGATTTTGCAGGAAAACGCTCTTTCAAACCGTCTTGCCTTTCTCGCTTTTTCAAAACATTTTATGTCGTGGCAAATATACGCTCCTCTTCCCGACTTTTTACCCGTAAGGTCAAGACTTATCTCGCCCTTTGCGGTTACATTGCCGTTCTCGTCCTTGGTATCGGGAGCTTTTACTACTCTGATAAGCTCACGCTTTTCTTTCATTTCGCCACAACCTGTGCATTTTCTAAGCGGCTGTTTTTTCTGTGTCATAAAATCCCTCCCTGCATTTATTTATATTTTATATAAAATTATTCTTCGTTTGTATTCTCGTCAGCCTCAACATCAGCCTCGGCAGTTTTCTCGCCGTCAAGGTCGAGTGCCTCTGTATTCTCTTCTGCTGTATCGTCAAGCTCAAGTGTATCTTCTGCTGTTGTATCCTCGGCAACTTCGAGTTTTTCGTCCTCTTCATCTTCTCCGAAGAAACCGCTTTCGGGACGAATGTCAATCTTCCAGCCTGTAAGTCTTGCGGCAAGGCGGGCATTCTGACCCTTGTTGCCGATAGCAAGAGAAAGCTGACCGTCCGGAACAGTTACTCTGCAGTTCTTGTTCTCAAGGTCTGTAATTTCAACGCTCAATACCTTTGCAGGAGAAAGTGCGGCTGAAATGTACTTCTGCGGGTCATCGCTGTATTCGATAATATCAATCTTCTCACCGCCAAGCTCGTCAACAATGCTGTTTACACGAGCGCCCTTTGTACCGATACAAGCACCTACGGCGTCAATGTCGGGATTTTTGCTGACAACAGCCATTTTGGTTCTTGAACCTGCCTCACGGGAAACCGATTTGATTTCAACAACACCGTCGAAAATTTCAGGTACTTCCTGCTCAAAAAGTCTTTTAACAAGGTCTTGATGTGATCTTGAAATTATAGCACGAGGACCTTTTTCGCTTGTCTTTACATCAGCGATATAAACCTTGATGTGGTCGCCCTCCTTGAGGTTATCGTGACCGATTTGCTCGCTCTTAGGGAGCATAGCCTCGCTCTTGCCTATTCTGATAACTGCCGCACCGCTCTTAGGGTCAATTCTTTCAACAGTAGCTGTAACGAGTTCGCCGAGCTTGCTCTTGAACTCTGAAAGCGTCTGACCCTTTTCGCCTGTACGGATACCCTGACGAATAGTATTTCTCGCAGCGCCGATTGCAATTCTGCCTAAGTCCTTAGGGTCGAGCGGAATAGCAACCTTATCATCAATATTGATTGCTTTTCTCTTAAGAATCTTCTGTGCGTCCTCAAGCGAAATCTCGTAATCAGGGTCAAAAACTTCTTCAACAACAGTTTTCTTAAGTCTTACATCAAAGATATTTCTGTCCGGAAGAATTTTGAAAACCACTTCGTCATTACCGCCGTAGTAATTTTTGCAGGCAACTTCAATACCTTTTTCGATGTTTTCAATCATATAGTCCATTGGAATGCCTTTTTCTTTTTCAAGCATTTCAAGAGCAGCAAAAAGTTCCTTAGTATTCATTTTTCTGATCATCCTTTTCTCTTATCTTAAAATTGTTTTAATAAACTGAAGTTACATATCAAAGTCGTCAAGTTTAATCCAAGACGCATCTTTTTTATTGATAGTTATATGGTTCTCTCCGTCGTGGTCGGAGATTGTTACCTCGCCGTTATCATAAGCGTCAAGCACTCCGCCGAATTCTCTGCCTATGCCCTCGATAGGACGGAGCATTTTGACTTTGATGTCAGCGCCGATAAACTGCATAAAATGCTCGTCACGCACAAGCTCACGCTCAAGCCCCGGAGAGCATACCTCAAGGCAATATGCACTCTCAATAGGGTCAAGCTCGTCAAGCGGCTTGTCAATAGCACGGGATACATTCTCGCAATCGGTAATATCAATGCCGTCAGGCTTGTCGATATAAACTCTTAAAAACCAGTCGGCGCCCTCTTTAACATAGCGCACATCCCAAAGCGAAAGTCCGAAATCCTTAACAATAGGCTCGCAAAGCTCCCAAACCTTAGTCACGGTAAGACCGCCTTTTTTCTTTGCCATAAATACCTCCTTATGAGCGTTTGCAACAAAGCATAACGCAGTTGCAAATTATTTTCGCCGTAAGCAACCGTAAAGCAATCAAGCGCAGGTTAGTTTAATGTTGCAAGTTATAACCGACCGATTACAAGTGTATAAGCCGATACAATACAATAAACATATACCACTCAATAACACCGCAGTTGCAAACAGAAAGGAGTGGGCTTACTTCCCACTCCTTACTTTACAATACTTATTGTATTTAATTATAACACCATTAATATGAGATTGCAAGGGATTTTTGAAAATTCTTTTAAATAAAAAACGGTCTTTACTTAGACCGTTTCCTTTGACAGGGGCAGAAGTGTCTGTAGTTTTCAAGCCTGCTGCCTCGCCTGTTGAGGCTTATTCACAGCCACAATATTCATCAACGCTCTCCCTAAAAACAGTCCGCCGGACTTTTTTTTAACGGTCGCCTTCAAGTCCTTCTGCGATTAATTTTATTCTTTTGATTATTCTTTTGATATAAAAACAAAAACGGTCTTTACTTAGACCGTTTCCTTTGGCAGGGGCAGAAGGACTTGAACCCTCGGCACGCGGTTTTGGAGCGGCTCTGATAGAGTTTTAAGTGAAAGCACCCCCTAAATTTTTGTTGATTTTTAACATTAATCAGTATAGTGAATTTGTTGATAATGCTTAACATTTTTCATCTGCTACGAGATTTTAACGATTATTTGCCGTAACAAATGGTGGAACAAACTGCCGACCAATATTCATCAAATCAAACAATAAACTGCCAGAAAAACTTTTGCTTTTCGTGTTAATTCTTTTTTATTATCGCATATTTTACAGAAATGTCAATAGTCGTTATTATTAGTTGGCGAGGTGAAATGAATATGAAAAATTTAAATTATCATTTATATCTTACCGCCGATGAATACAGTCAGGTAATTCATAGTTTAATTGAACTTAAAAATAACCTCATACAAGCAGGTAAATATACAGATGTTATTGATGACTTGCTTGTTCGATTAATTTCAGCCAAGAAAAAGAATATAAAAATTCGCATCAAAAAATGAATATATTATAGTGTCTACCTACTCGGTTATTGGAGTAGGTATTTTTTTGAAAAAATTTTTAAAAATACCCTGACAAATGGGTACCCTTTGTCCAAATAGGTGAAGAGGTTATTTTTTCGAGCAATCGGAAAGACCTTTTCGCTGAACTTTGACAACTGAATATACACTTCATTAAGACGTTACTTCTGATGATGTGCATAAGCACGAGCCACAGCAGCGGTACGCCACGACCTTTCCAATTTGAAAGCGAGCGCTAATTCCGTCTGCAAGTATCGGGTTGCACCTGACATGGCGACGACAGTCAGAATGATAATGATACTCCTGTACGCAGCTTGGAGAGTTCCTTCGAGGGGTGAGATTCCCGTGCAACGGTAAAGCAGACCGTTACTTAATGAAGTCCCAGATAGATTTATCTATCCGCCGGGGGGGGTTGAGGACAAGTACGGCGGAAAAGTTACATAGCTGTTTTTGCAGGACAGCTATTACGGTGTAAAACCTTAATGCACCGTGACAAAATTTGAAAGGAGGAAAACGAATGCCAAACTGCAAAACTATTGCTATCTGCAATCAGAAAGGCGGTGTCGGAAAGACGACAACCACAATGAACTTGGGCATTGGATTGGCTATGCAGGGCAAAAAGGTACTACTTGTTGACTGCGACCCGCAGGGAGATTTGACAACCTGTTTAGGATGGCAGAGAGTTGACGAGATACCTGTTACTCTTGCCACGAAAATGCATGATGTAATCCGTGACGACAGCACGGAAGCTTCAAGCGGCATACTCCACCATAACGAAGGTGTTGACCTGATACCTTCCAATACAGACCTGGAAGCGTTGGAAATGTACCTCGTTACGGCAATGAGCCGTGAGAATATTCTGAAAAGCTATTTAAGCAAAGTGAAGTCCGGCTATGACTATGTTCTGATTGATTGCAGACCTTCACTCGGTATGCTGACTCTAAATGCCTTAACGGCGGCTGACAGCGTTGTTATTCCTGTTCAGGCGCAGTATTTGCCGGCAAGAGCAATGACGCAGCTTTTACAGACAGTTTCCAAAGTGAAGTCACATACCAATCCTGACTTGTCTGTTGACGGTATTTTGCTGACGCTTGTAGATAACAGGACGAATCTTGCCAAAAGCACGGTGGATGCAATTCGTGACAACTTTGGAAGTGTAATCAGGATATATAAAACAAAAATTCCGATTGCAGTAAAAGCCGCAGAGGTAACTTCCAAGGGCAAAAGCATTTATGCTTATGAGCCGAACAGCAAGGTGGCATTGGCATACGCTGAATTTGCAAAGGAGGTGCTTTCGGATGGCAGAAAGAAAGAGCGACTTCGCACTGCCGACACTCGATGACCTTTTCTCTACACAGCAGGAGCGAGAGGATGCAAAGCTTGAAAAGATAAGGAATATTCCGCTTGAGCTGATAGACGATTTTCCCAACCACCCGTTTAACGTCAGAGATGACGATGATATGGTGCAGCTTGTGGAGAGCATTAAGACAAACGGAGTATTAACCCCTGCTGTTTTAAGGCAGAAAGAGGACGGAAGATATGAGCTTGTCAGCGGTCACAGGCGAAAGAGAACTTGTGAGCTTGCCGGTCTTACTACACTCAGAAGTGAAATAAAGGACTTAACCCGTGACGAAGCTATTGTGTATATGGTTGAAAGTAATTTTCAGCGTACAACAATACTTCCAAGTGAAAAAGCTTTTGCCTACAAAATGAGGTTGGAGGCAATAAAGAGGCAAGGACAACGCACGGATTTAACTTCTGCAACACTGTTGCAGAAGTTAGGAAAAACAAGCCGAGAAATTATTGCTGAAAATAGCGGTGAAAGTCACGAACAGGTTAGAAAGTATATCCGCTTGACCAATCTCATCCCCGAACTTTTACAACTTGTAGATGAGGGCAGAATTAAAATGCGCCCTGCCGTTGAGCTTTCGTACCTTGACGAAGATAGTCAGCATGATGTTGCCCTACAGATTGATATTAACGACTGTACACCGTCGCACGACCAGACAATCCGAATGAGAAAAATGTTTGAAAGCGGTAAGCTGACAACAGAAGTCGTTGAAGCGATTATGTCGGAAGAAAAACCGAATCAGCGGGAGCGTATTGTGCTGCACGGTGACAGAGTGAGAAGCCTTATTCCGAAAAGCGTAAAGCTTAAGGACACGGAGGACTATGTTTGCAAGGCTTTGGAACACTACCGCAGATACCTGCGAAGCCGAGCAGAGCGTGACGACAGGTAGGACAAGTTATTTTTTTACTTTCCCCCTTTCTCACACTCTATCCCCTTATACTACCAGAACTACCCGAAAAGAAAGATATATACTATCTCATAAATTAACTTTATCTCATAAATATATCTTTCTCTAAAGGCAAATAAACGCATATTTTATTTCAACGGACAGAATTTAACTGTCCGATTTTTATTATGGAGGTAAACCAATGACAAAAGTTTTTAACAAGAGAAACGCAAAGAGAATTACTGCGGTTGTGCTCGCACTTATCTCTATAGTTTCAACAATTTTTATTCTTCCTGCAAATGCCGCCGCAAAAGAAGTAACGGTCACATTTGACTATGCTTACGACACAGGCGGAAACATCATAAAATTTGTAAAGTACACAGAACACGACGGATATGTAGTAGGAACAGTCGGAGAAGAATTGTGCAGGATTTATGCAGACGGAAAAGACGCATACTGCATTGAACCCGGTCATTCTCTCTTTTCGGGCAATACGCTGACAACCGATGCTTCGGCGGCTTGGAACGCTCTTTCAAAGGCACAGAAAAAGGCGGTAAATCTTTCACTTCTTTTCGGAAAGTTGGGAAGCGCTTCAAACCTTGTCGGTACGGACGGTCAGAAGTGGATTGCTACACAGCTTGTTGTGTGGGAGTTTTGCACAGGTTGTCGTGACGCATCAACATTTAAACTGAAAAATTCAAAGTTTATTGACGGCATCACATCGGGTGGTGCAAATCCGAATGTAAAAACCAACTACAATAAAATCATCACTAAACTTGAAGATTACAACACTATTCCCAGCTTTGCTTATGAAACTTCTGCAAAGGCAAAGAGCAATGTCAATGAGTTAAAGTACAGTGACGGTAAGTATTCGCTTACACTTACGGACAGCAACAATATTTTGTCAGACTATGTTTTCAAAACGACTGACGGCGTTTCCGTTTCTGTTTCGGGGAAGAAGATTACGCTGACTTCAACAAAGGTTATTCCCAACGCTGTTGTGTTCAGCGCAACGAAGAAAATGCCGAAGGTTACGACAACGTTAATTGCCTGCGGCAGCTCATCAAAGCAGGATGTTGTAACAGGTGTTCAGTCCGATACTGAAACCAAGACGGCGTATTTTGCTGTAAAGACCTCAGCCGGAAGTCTGAAAATCGTTAAGACCTCGGACGACGGAAAGATCGAAGGAGTGAAATTCAAGATTACGGGTGCTGATAATTACAGCAAGACGGTTACTACGAACTCAAAGGGTGAATTTCAGCTTGATGACCTCAAGGTCGGCACATATACCGTAACCGAGGTAACTGAGGATAAATACGAAACACAAAAGACACAGCAGGTTAAGGTTGAAAGCGGAAAAACTGCAACCGTAAAATTCAGCAATGTTCTAAAGCGTGGTGAGCTTCAGGTTGTAAAGTCCTCTGAGGATAATTTCAATGCAGGCGTGAAATTCCACCTATACGGAACATCTTTATCCAGGGCAAAGGTAGATGAATATGCTGTTACCGATAATTCCGGTGTTGCTGTTTTCAAGAATATCCTGGTAAGCGGTGACAAGCCATATACCCTTGAAGAAGTGGATACAGCTATTCGCTATGTTGTACCGAAATCGCAGACAGTTTCAATCACTTGGAATAAGGTGACAAGCAGAGAGTTTATCAATACACTCAAAAAATTTACCGTTACAGTTGAAAAGACCGATGCCGAAAAGAAGAAAGCACAGGGTGACGCTACACTTGCTGGAGCAAAGTACGGTATTTATGACGGTGACAAGTTAATTGATACCTACACAACCGATGAGAACGGCAAATTCACGACAAAGGAATATGTTTGCGGTGACAACTGGACAATCAGAGAAATTGAACCGAGCGAGGGCTATCTGCTTGATGAAACTGTCTATACAGTTGGTGCAAAAGCAAAAAATTACACGGTTGAACATAACGCTGTTTCGGTCGGTGTTACAGAGCAGGTAATCAAGGGTGATGTGGAAATCGTCAAACATTGCGATGACGGACAGACCAAAATCGAAACTCCGGAAGAAGGTGCCGAATTTCAGCTTTTTCTCAAAAGCGCAGGAAGCTATGAAAATGCCGACCAGGACGAGTGTGATATCCTTATATGCGATGAAAAGGGATACGCAAAATCAAAGAAACTCCCCTACGGCACATACACAGTCCATCAGACCAAAGGCTGGGACGGCAGAGATAAAATTGCTGACTTTGATGTATTTATCTGCGACAACTCAAAGTCGTACAGCTATATCATCAATGATAAGATTTTTGAATCCTATATTAAGGTGGTTAAGGTGGATGCAGAATCAGGAAAAACAATTCCCTACGCAGGGGCAGGATTTCAGATTTATGACTCCGATAATACTTTAATTACAATGTCGGTAAAATATCCTTCGAATATGACGATTGATACTTTCTATACTGACAGCAACGGAAGTCTTATCACTCCTGAAACCCTTGTTTACGGCAAGGGATACAAGCTTGTTGAGGTTCAGGCTCCCTACGGTTATGTGCTTGATAAAACACCTGTTTATTTTGATGTAACAAAGGAAAATTCTACAAACGAAGGCGGTGTTACTTTGATTAAGGTGAACAAAGCAAATTCGCCGCAGAAAGGCAAAATCTCAATTTCAAAGGAAGGAGAGCTTTTCTATGGCGTAAATGTCAGCGGCGGCATTGATGAGAACGGCAACGAAATATCGACCGTCTATCAGCCTGTTTATGAAACGGCAGGACTTGAGGGTGCAACATACGAAATCCGTGCGGCAGAGAATATTATTACTCCTGACGGCACAATACACAATAAAAAGGGCGACCTTGTAGATACCGTTACTACAGGTAAGGACGGAATTGCTGTAAGTAAAACTCTTTACCTCGGTAAGTACAGCATTAAGGAGACTCACGCTCCATACGGTATGGTACTTAATGACGAAGTGCATACTGTAGAGCTTACCTATACAGATCAGACCGTGAAGCTTACGGAGACAGCAACTTCATTTTTCAACGAAAGGCAGAAAGTTAAGGTTAATCTTGAAAAGTGGCTGGAAACCAATGAAGCGTTTGATATTGGTACAAACGGGGAAATAAAGAACATATCCTTTGGCTTGTTTGCAGAAAAAGAAATTTTATCTGCAAGCGGAACATCTATTCCTGCTGACGGACTTATAGAAATTATCACTCTTGATGAAAAGGGTAACGGTTATGTGAATACAGAGCTTCCGTTTGGCAGTTACTATGTAAAAGAGCTTTCAACGGATGAGCATTATATTCTCAGCGATAAAAAATATCCGGTTGTTTTTGAATACGAGGGTGAAAAGACGAGTACGGTTGAGCTGACTGTAAATAACGGTGAGTCAATTATGAATGAACTTATCTACGGCTCGGTATCGGGCAGGAAAGTTGATGAAAACGGAGAACCTCTCGGCGGAGCTGTTATCGGACTGTTCAAGTCATTAGATGTTGAATTTTCAGAGGAAAACGCAACCGTGACAACTGTTTCTGCGGAGGACGGAAGCTTCAGCTTTAGCGATATTCCTTACGGTACTTGGTATATCCGCGAAATTGAACAGCCGACAGGCTTCGTCCTCAATGACACGGTATATCCGGTTACCGTTAACGCTGACGGCGATGTTGTAGAAATTGAGATTGTCAACGAATTTATCCGTGGCAATATCAAGACCACAAAGGTTGACGCTGACTATCCCGAAAATAAGCTAACAGGCGCAGTATTTGAGATTTATTCCGACATTAATGCTGACGGCAAGCTTGATAATAATGATGAGCTTATCGGTAAAATCAAGGAAAGCGAGACAGGTGTTTACGAAATGGACGACCTTGTTTACGGACACTATCTTGTAAAGGAAAAGACCGCCCCTGACGGCTTTGTTCTTGATGAAAACATCTATCCTGTTTTTGTTGAAACGGACGGCAAAACCTACGAGGTTGAAAATGAAGCAGGCAAAGGATTTTTGAATGAAGCGATGAAAGGCTCACTCAGAATCATAAAGACCTCATCAGATAAAAAGATTGAAGGTTTTTCTTTCCGTGTAACAGGTGAGAACGGATATGATGAAATCTTTAAGACCGACAAAAACGGAGAAATTCTTATTGAGGGATTACGAATCGGCAAATATATAATTTCTGAGGTAAACAACGATGCATCAGCCGGATATATGCTCCCTGATGACAAGGTTGTTGAGATTGAATACGGTAAGACCGCAAATGTTGAAATGCATAACGAGAAAATTCACACACCAAAAACAGGTGACGAGAGCAATCCAAACCTCTGGCTTATTCTCGGAGGCACATCGGCAGTTGGTATTGCGGCTTGTGCGACAGCTCTTGTAAAAAAGAGAAAGAAAAACTGCAAGGAGGCAGAAGAATGAAAGTGATAATTGCCGTAGCACTTCTTGTGTTTATCATCGGCGGCTTTATCTTTTTACAGATTAAAAACCACAACAAAAAGAAGTGAGAAACTATACGACGGGCGGTTTTATTAGACCGCCCGTCAGATTTTGAAGGGAATATATGAAATGGCAGATAAAACTGTAATTACAACACAACAGAAATTCAAGGTGCTGAATAAGCTTTTTGAGGCAGGCTTCAAAACCGAAAAGGATTTGCAAAGCATAAACTTTCAAAATGTTTTCAGCATACCTAATCTGACAGTTCAGGAAATGAGTATAATTTCCGAATTACAGACTAACACAAAGGGCAACAATCTCTATTCTTATCTTGGAGGTAACAATGATGAACAAAACAACGAATGCTAACCGAATCACTCTATGGACGAGTATTGACCTTATGCTTCCGTGCATTAAAGCAAAAATCAGGAGTGAGCTTTCGTCATTTACGGAAAATAAAGTGACTGCACTTGTGTACGCAGCCAACTTCAAGCATTTTGAAGAAATAACATATAAGCTCAGCAAGGTATCTGTCGGACAGCCGATTATTGCGGTTGCTTCGTTTACCGACACTTTTAACGAAGAAAACAACTCAAACGCTGTAAAGGTTATTGACTCGGGCAATCTCGGAGAATGCTTTGATATGGATTTTGACCTTGCGGAGTGGTATATCGACGAGAACGGCGACCTTTGCTCATACAATATTGACCGTGAGGGCGCAGGTTTTTATATCTTCTTTGCGCTCAAAAAAGATGCTCCGCTAAGTCTGGTGCAGAGATTTTTCAAGGAAGCCGAAAACGGCGACTGCGAGCTTGACTATATCAATGAAATTGCCGAGAGTATCGGTGACAAGGTGCTTGACGCTCTTGGTATGAAATTCAGCTGTTCGGACGGTGAGTGTAATGGCAAGTAGTCTTTCTCCGCTAAAGGGTAAGGAATGGCTTTACACCTACCGCAACAGTCAGCAGATTTCAATGCAGACAGGTTTAATCGGCTATATCCGTGCTGATATGGGAACAAACGGAAATGAGTTCTGGTCAAGTTGGAACAGCTTTCGTGATGATTTGAATACACCCGAATTTAACTCTGAAAAGGTTGATATTATAAATTCTTTTTTAGGCGACGGCGGATTTCTATCGAGCAGAAACGAGCTTGCTAAGTTCTGCCGCAGCGATAAGGTATTTGCTTATGAAACAGGCAGAGATTACGGTGTGAGAGTGAACACGCAGGATTATGCTTATCTTATGCTCCTAAATCCATACAAGGGTGAATATAACCTTTACTGCTATTGCTACAAAAAGGATTGGCTTGACAGTCACCTTGAAAAAGCAGAAAGAGGTATTCGTTTTATAAATCCTGATTACAAGGAGATATTCCGAATTGAAGACGGCGATAAAATCAGAATAACATATTCTGACGGTGAAAAGGCTGACAAGATTTGCAGATATGTTGACGACTATCACTTTGAAGCAGATAGCGATATTTTTCATATATGTGAATTTGCAGAAAGGCTTGAAAAAACGGAAGCATATGTTATCCCTCTCCGCCCCTCTTTGCCTGACCAATGCTATGTTTTTGTACAGTCCGAAAATAAAATCGGTATTGTAAACAAAGGCGAAAAAGGATATATCGATTCAAAGTCGGCTAACGGTAAGCCGAGTGAAAACCGCGCACTTGTTGATGATTTGAACGGAAAGCTCGGTATTACAAAAGCTCAGGCAGAAGCAATGAAGGCAGGCTCTTTGCTCGGCTGGGATTGCCCGGCGGCTGATCCGAAAAACTATAACGAGAAAGGAACACCTATCAAGCCTAAAAACAGAAACCACGAAAGATAAGGAGGTGCTGAACAATGGCAAGAAAGTTTGACCTTATCTCACAGCTGTATGAAGATACCTCGAAAGAGGTTATGTCACCCGATAAATGGGCGGAATTCCTGAAAACAGCCTGTTATAACTACCGACTGTGATTTGACGAACAGCTCCTTTTATACGCTCAGAAACCCGATGCAACCGCCGTTCTGCCTATTGAACAGTGGAACAGGACTTTCGGTCGCTGGGTAAACAGAGGTGCAAAGGGTATTGCCGTGTTTGAAAGTCTGAACGGCAATTCACAGAGATTAGTCCATTATTTTGATATTTCCGATACACACGCAAGCGAAAATTCACGAGCTGTCCCTATTTGGAATATGAAACCCGAATACACAGATGAAGTAATCGACACGCTTGAAAGTAGCTTCGGATATCTCAATGAAAAGAACAGCCTTACGGATGCGATTATCTCCGCATCAGGTAACGCTGTCGAGGACAACATTCCCGACTATGTGGGCGATTTGCTTGTAACGGTTAATGATACCTTCCTTGAAGAATTGGACGAGGACATTGTTAAGTCAATGTACAGTCAACTTGTCAGTAACAGCGTTGCTTTTATGATTATGACAAGACTTGGTGTTGACACGGAACCGTATTTTAACGATGACGACTTCCGTGATATTGTCAATTTCAATACGCAGGAAGCCTTGAATGCTCTCGGCTTTGCAACGAGCGATATTGCCGAGATGGGATTGTCTGAAATTTCAAAAACAATTTTGGTACTTAACCGTCAGAATCGCATAATTGCGGAAAACAGACAAAGTGAATATACTAATAGCACAATAAATACCGAAAGGAGTTTTGACAATGGCAGAACTGACATACACAATGCAGGGCGATTACCTACTTCCGAACCTGACGCTTCCCGAACAGCCGAGGGTACAGCTCGGACATTACGCTCAGATGAGGAAGAATTACCTGTTGCAGAAGCACAAAATTCTCTATTACAATCTGCTGACGAAGGGAACGCTGACCGAACACCTGTCGGAAATCGAACAGACGGCGACAGAGATGGAGGACAGCATTCTCAGACAGATGGCGGTGCAGGAGGGCGTGACAGAGAAGCTGAAAACGGACGACCCGATGAAGTGGACACGCCTGATGAACAACCTCAGACACTCGGCTCAGGAGATAGTCAAAGCGGAAGTGATTTACGCTTAGAATATTACGACCGCAGCAACGAGGATAAAAGTATTCCGTTCTTTGGCGGTGATGATAAAATCAAGGCTGTCCTGTTATCTACTCCGTATCTAAAAGCGACCAAAACGGAAATAGCAAGATACTTTGAAAACGAATCTGACAGTGAAAAACGAGTTAAATTTATCAAAAGCATATTCAATAATGATACTACCGAGATTACTACTCCCGACGGAAAGCGGATGGGATATAAAACCTATCAGAATGTACTTCTTTTGTGGGAAGGCGAGCAGGATAATAAAATATCGCAAGCCTACTATGATTGGGGTGTTATCGCAGGACATTTTGAGGGTATGCGCTTGCTCGGTGAATTAAGAGATACAACAAAACCTCTGCCCTCTCTTAAAGGGCAGTTGGAAATATTAACAGCCGAGGCAGGAGAAAAAACTCCTGCCTTTGTCTTTTCTCAGGAGATTATTGACGCTGTACTTACCCACGGAAGCGGTGTAAGCGAGGGTAAAATGAGGATTTACGAGCAGTTTCAAAAGTCCTTATCTGCAAAAGAAAACATTGATTTTCTGAAAAACGAGTACGGCTGGGGCGGCTCATATCCAATTATTATAGGCACAGGGATTGACGAAAGTCACGACGGCAAGGGTATTATGCTCAGCCGTGGCTTTGAAGATAACGTACCACGACTGCTGTTAAATTGGGGTAAGGTTGAAAAGCGTATCGGTGAGCTTATAAAACTTGACCGATACCTCAATCCAAAGGAAAAGGAATATTATCCGACTTGGCTTGAAAAGCAGGAACAGATAAGAGCCGAACGGGCGTCAGAGAAAGAAATCCGTGACGCAATATATACTCCGCCTGCCGAAAAGGAAGCTATCCCTATTGAATATGAATACAAATATTCGCTCGGTGCTTCGGTATATATCGGAGCGGATGAGTATGAAATTCTGTCCTTTGATGAAAACCGTGTAATGCTCTTTGACAAACAGTTTCCTCTTTTCAACAAGGAAATGACAAGAGCGGAATTTGACAGCAAAGTCAAAGAAAACCCGATGAACGACCATTTAAAAGTTGCCGTACAACCCGAAAAAGAAAAACAGATTACAAAGCGTGATTACAGCAGATACAGTCCTGTTATGCAGGAATACTTCAAGATTAAGGATGAACATCCCGATACGATTATCCTATTTCAAATCGGTGATTTTTACGAAGCTATGGGCGATGACGCCATAACCGTTTCACAGGCACTCAGCCTGCATAACACAACCCGAAGAATAACCGATACAGAACGAATTGATATGTGCGGATTTCCGTCACACAGGCTTGAAACATATACGGATATGCTGCTTGACCGAGGTTACAATATCGGTATTTCAAGTCCAAACGAAAGAGAAAGCCGGGATTTTATTCTTATGACTTCCGACAGGGCACACGTTCCCATTCAGTCCGAGCCAATCGGCGGGATTGATAACTCCGACCTTATCGGCAAGGAACTCACGCTTGATAACCGCAATTTCATTGTTGAACGGGTTGACAGAAACGGTGATGCTTCTATGCGTGACATTACCTTTGAGGACAGTAACGGTTTTCCGATACTCAGAGTTGAAAAAGCCGATTTCGTTCGATCTGCTCTTGAACTTTCCGAAAAGGAAGAACTTGATGCGCCTGTTTGGGAGATAAAACAGAAAGCGAAGGCACAGACCTTTGACCTGCACCCTGAGATTTCTTTGGATGACCGATACACATTTGACCTCAAAAATTTTGAGCTTGAGGAGGTCGGTAAAAAGGCTCGCTTCCACAGAAATATTGATGCTATCCGTGTGTTAAAAGAATGCGTAGAGGAAAACCGCTTTGCTACACCCGAAGAACAACAAATCCTTGCTCAGTATGTAGGCTGGGGCGGAATACCGGAAGCCTTTGATGAGAATAATGCTACTTGGAAAAGTGAATATAACGAGCTTTCACAGTTACTGTCCGATGAAGAATATCAGTCAGCAAGAGAAAGTACACTTACCGCTTTCTATACTCCGCCTGTCGTTATTTCAGTAATTTACAAGGTTATGGAACAGATGAAATTTAAGGAGGGCAACATTTTGGAGCCTTCCTGCGGTATCGGTAATTTTATCGGTATGTTGCCGCAGTCAATGCAGAACAGCCGTGTTTACGGTGTGGAGATTGATAAAATCTCCGCAGGCATTGCACAGCAGCTCTACCAGCGCTCCTCTATTGCAGGACAGCCGTTTGAGCAGGCAGAAATTCCCGATAGCTTTTTTGATGCAGTTGTGGGTAATGTGCCTTTCGGCGATTTCAGCGTAGCAGATAAACGCTATGATAAAAACCATTTCTTAATCCACGATTACTTTTTTGCAAAGTCGCTCGATAAGCTCCGCCCGGGCGGGTTAATGGCTTTGGTGACTTCAAAGGGTACAATGGATAAAGAAAACCCAGCCGTGCGAAAATATATCGCACAGCGAGCGGAATTACTCGGCGCTATAAGACTTCCGAATGACACCTTTAAGGGAAATGCAGGAACGGAGGTTGTTTCCGATATTCTCATACTGCAAAAGCGTGACCGTATCATAGACATTGAGACTGATTGGGTACACCTAAACACAGATGAAAACGGTATTAGAATGAACAGTTACTTTGCAGAACACCCCGAAATGATACTCGGAGATATGAAAATTGTATCAGGTCGTTTTGGTGAGGAAACAACTTGTATTCCTTATGAAAACGCTGACCTTGAAAGCCTGCTTGATAAAGCTGTTTCCAATATTCACGGCGAAATTACAGAGTATGAAACGGAAGAAAATATAGAGGAAGAAGATAATTCAATCCCTGCTGATCCGAATGTCAGAAACTTCTCATATACCGTGCTTGACGATGTAATCTATTTCCGTGAAAACAGCCGAATGTCACCTGTTGAGGTGTCGGCTACTGCTGAAAACCGAATAAAGGGACTTATTGAGATAAGAAATTCCGTCCGTACTCTATTAGATTTGCAGACGGAAGATTATCCTGACAGTGATATAAAGTCAGAACAGGAAAAGCTTAATAAGCTGTATGACAGTTTTACAAAAAAGTACGGACTTATCAACAGCCGTGCAAATACTATGGCGTTCTCGCAGGACAGCTCCTATTCCCTGTTATCTTCGTTGGAGATACTTGATGACGAGGGCAACCTTGAACGCAAGGCGGATATGTTTTTCAAGCGGACAATCAAGCCTCATACACCTGTTACTTCTGTTGACACAGCTTCCGAGGCTCTCGCCGTTTCTATGGGAGAAAAGGCGGGTATTGATATGGAATATATGTGTCAGCTTTCAGGCAAGAGTGAGAATGATGTATTCGAGGAACTGAAAGGTGTAATTTTCCTCAATCCTCTCTACGGTCAGGGCAATCCTAACGAACAAAAATACCTTATGGCAGACGAATATTTGTCCGGTAATGTCCGTGAAAAGTTTGAAGTTGCAAGGTGTTCGGCAAAGCTGTATCCTGATGATTACAACATCAATGTTGAAGCTCTTGAAAGGGTACAGCCAAAAGATTTAACTGGTTCCGAGATTTCCGTAAGGCTTGGCGCAACCTGGATTCCGACTGAGATTGTGCAGCAGTTTATCTATGAATTTCTTGATACTCCACGCTATGCACAATGGAAAATCAGACTTCACTATTCGCCATACACGAGTGAATGGAGCATTGAAAACAAAAGCTACGATACAAGTAATCTCAAGGTGTACCGCACCTACGGCACAGACCGAATCAATGCTTATAAAATCATCGAGGAAACACTTAACCTCAAGGATGTCCGCATATTCGATTATGTTGAGGATGAGGAAGGCAGAAAGAAACCGGTACTCAATAAAAAGGAAACTACAATCGCATTGCAGAAGCAGGAGCTTATCAAAGAAGGCTTTAAGGAATGGATATGGAAAGACCCGCAGCGCCGTGAAAAGCTCTGCAAACTATATAACGAAAAATTTAACAGCACAAGACCCCGTGAGTACGACGGAAGTCATATTACCTTTAGCGGTATGAATCCTGAAATTGAACTCAGGGAACATCAGAAAAACGCTGTTGCACATATTCTTTACGGTGGAAATACCTTGCTTGCACACGCAGTCGGCGCAGGCAAAACCTACGAGATGACGGCGGCAGCTATGGAATCAAAGCGGCTTGGTTTATGCAGTAAGTCGCTTTTTGTTGTGCCTAATCACCTGACCGAACAATGGGCGGCAGAGTTTTTACAGCTCTATCCAGCGGCAAATATCCTTGTTGCAACCAAAAGGGATTTTGAAACTAAAAACCGCAAACGCTTCTGCGGACGAATTGCCACAGGCGATTATGACGCTATCATTATCGGACATTCCCAGTTTGAGAAAATTCCGATGAGCGTTGAAAGGCAAAGAATTATCCTTGAACAGCAGATTGACGAAATCACAGACGGTATTCGTGAGTTGAAAGAGAATCGTGGAGAAAACTTTTCAATCAAGCAGCTTGAAAAAAGCCGAAAATCCTTAAAGGTAAAGTTACAGAAGTTAAACGACCAAAGCCGAAAGGATGATGTAGTTACCTTTGAAGAACTGGGTGTTGACAGGCTGTTTATTGACGAAAGTCACTACTACAAAAACCTTTATCTCTATACGAAAATGAGAAATGTCGGCGGAATAGCTCAGACCGAAGCGCAGAAGTCCTCGGACCTGTTTATGAAGTGCAGATACCTTGACGAAATCACAGGCGGCAGAGGAACGGTCTTTGCAACAGGTACGCCAATCTCAAACTCAATGGTTGAACTATATACCATTCAGAGATATTTACAGTATGAAACGCTTGTAGAAAACGACTTGCAGCACTTCGATTCGTGGGCTTCCACCTTTGGTGAAACCGTAACAGCCTACGAGCTGAAACCCGAGGGCTATACTTTAATAGGACGATAAAATTAACTGTCCTAAATTGAAAATACATAAGGAAGGAGGTTAAGAGAATGTCAAGGGCTTCAAAGATTACGGCACTTTACGAGAGATTATCAAGAGATGATGATTTGAATGGCGAGAGTAATTCTATTACCAATCAGAAAAAATATCTTGAAGATTATGCCCGTAGGAATGGCTTTGAGAATATCCGCCATTTTACTGACGATGGTTTTTCGGGTGTGAATTTCAATCGCCCCGGCTTTCAAGCGTTGATAAAAGAAGTTGAAGCAGGCAATGTCGGAACATTGATTGTTAAGGATATGAGCCGATTAGGGCGAAACTATCTGCAAGTCGGATTTTATACGGAAATTCTGTTTCCGCAGAAAGATGTCCGTTTTCTTGCAATCAATAACAGCATTGACAGCAACAATGCTTCGGATAATGATTTTGCTCCGTTTTTGAATATTATGAACGAATTTTATGCCAAAGACACGAGCAATAAAATCAAGGCTGTGTTTGACGCACGAATGAAAGACGGAAAGCGTTGTAGCGGTTCAATCCCTTATGGATATAACCGATTGCCGAGCGATAAGCAGACGCTTGTTGTTGACCCTGTGGCTTCTGAGGTGGTAAAGCGTA
>ERZ1034691.875-NODE-875-length-21275-cov-8.711074_pt1 | contig 21275 bp, 13 predicted proteins | sample MGYA00520638_ERZ1034691 | MGnify/ENA primary metagenome ERZ1034691 (study PRJEB33766, sample SAMN09781763) | gut metagenome | biome: gut microbiome | host: Homo sapiens | place: Madagascar | study: EMG produced TPA metagenomics assembly of the PRJNA485056 data set...
AAATGAGAAATGCGAAATGGTGGTGCGGCGCATAAAAATATGGAAGCGCCGCGGAGTATAAAATAATGGCGATGCCCGTAGGTGGTATTTAGTCCCTAGTCACCAGTCACTTGAGACTCCTAATCCCTAGCCACTAGTCCCTAGCTACTCATCCCTGCTTTCAAACTTAGCCCGTGGGGCATGCCGTCCTTTGATTACGTTTGAGAGCCTTGCGTTCTCTAGTTAGGAGTAACTCGTAACGGCTGACTAGTCACTGGAATACGGCTGCCCCTGTCACTTATGACAGGGGCAGCCGTCTTTTTTTGTGATAAAATCATAGGAATCACAGGTGTGCTTCTTTACGAAAATGATTATATTATTGTATAATTTATAGAAATTTTATCGTTATTTGCGGTCTATTATGTGTAAGGGGAAGATCTCATGCATCAGGCGTACAAAAAGGCGGCCGTTCTGGCGATCATTACTTTGTTGGGATGGGGCGGTATACATTCCTATTATCGCTATACCCAGGACATGATCTATCAGGAAAGTACCGACAGTCTGCGTGCGACCTATACCCAGGTGGGGACTTCGTTTCGCCTGTTCACCCAGCGCAACTGGAATATTCTCTCGGTCTATGAAAAAAATATCCAGCTGTTACCGGCGGAATACAGAACGAATGAGCAATGGAAGGTGCTTCTCGGGGAGCGAAGCCAGTGGATGTACAGAGATTTTTATCTCTTCGATCAGGCAGGCAATTTTGTGACGGATCGTGGTCGCAGGGGGCAGGCGGACAGCTTCCAAGCGGCCGTCAAAAATGTTTACGAGGCAGGAAAGCCGATCATCTCGAGCTATGTGTCGACGAGTGGCGTGCGGCGGGTCGTCTTTGCCGTGCCTTTCAAAGAACCTATGACGATTGATGGGGTCGACTACACGGGGATAGCCGCTTCCTATGACAATCAGTTGGTGGAGCGTCTCATCACGGGCAATATTTACGATGGGGAAAGTGACTGCTATGTCGTCGATGCGGCGGGCAATGTGGTGCTGTCCCTGACACCGAAGAGTGAGATCCCGGAGCATGTGGATAATATCCTTTCCTATTTCAAGGTGCATGATGCAGCGGAAGAGAAGGGGAGCCTGGAATGGATGGCGCAAGGCATTCGTGAGGAGCAGGGAGGAAGTATTCTGCTCTCTCTGGCGGGAAGAAAGTACTATACCGTCTATCGCCCGCTCGGTATCGGTCATCTGTCATTGGTGGGGATCGTCCGTGACCGCGTGGTGGATGAAGGGCTTGTGCGCGTGCGGAATGCGACGATCTTTGCCCTGGCGGCTGTCTTTTCACTGCTGGCTTTTTTCATGATCGGTGTGACCATCAAGGAGGCCAGACAGAGACTGCATGAGAAAGAGCAGGAAAAGAAGATACTCACCAGCCAGAAAGAGATGATGCGAGAGCTCTTTGGCGGGATGGGGCGCATAGCGGATCGCTTCGTCGTGGCCGATCTGAAGACGGACCAGTATCATTATGGGAAGAATCAGCTGAAGAAAGCTCTGTATCCGGAGACGGGTTCTTTTTCAAAGCTCGTGGAAGAAGTCTCCCTGACATATGTCGCGACGGGGGACGCGGAGCATATGAAGCTCAGCCAGCTGCTGTCCAAAGAATATCTCGTCAGTGTTTTGAGAGAAAAGGATGATCTCATGCGCTTTGAGTACTGTGGCCGTCAGAAACAGGTCTTCCGGCTTATGACGGTGGTGCCGATCTCTTGGGACAAAAAGGGCATGCTGGAAAAGGTGATGTGCATCAGTCAGGATATCGGGGAGAAGCATGAACTGGAAACCTTAGCGAATACCGATGGGCTGACCGGACTTTTCAATGAGCGCTATTTCACGATGATGCTGCAGGACAAAGAGAAAAAGAAGTTGCCTTTCGTGCTGGTGTATCTGGATCTGGATCGGTTCAAGCCCATCAATGATACCTACGGGCATACGATGGGGGATAAGCTCTTGCAGGAAACGGCGAAGCGCCTCTTGCTGTGCATTCGTAAAAATGACTATGTATTCCGTATCGGCGGCGATGAATTCACGATCCTCTTCAGCATGGATTTCGATGAGCATAGGATAGGAGAGATCAAGAAACGGCTGAAGGAGATGCTGGAGAAGCCCTTCCAGATCGATGATCACACACTGCACGTGGGATGCAGCATAGGCTTTGCCGCGTATCCGAAGGAGTCTGGCGACACCACATATATCCGCATTCTGGCCGATCGGCGCATGTATGAGGAGAAGGAAAGAAATCACAAGGGAAGATGATGAAGCAGAGCGTTCCTTGATTGCGTTTGAAAGCCTCGAGTGAATGAGAAATTAGAAATTAGAAATGAGAAATGGTGGTGCGGCGCATACAATTAGGAAGCGCCGCGGAGTATAAATAATGGCGATGCCATGGACGGGCATTCCAGTCACCAGTCACTAGTCACTTGAGACTCCTAATCCCTAGCCACTAATCCCTAGTTACCAGTCACCAATCACTCTTAGCCTCTAAAAATTATATCTGCGGTCAATTATTAGAAAAAGATAAAAACGAAAATTTCCTCTTGCAAAATGAAAGCAAGGGCCTTATAATGCAAACATCAAATTCATATTGGTGGATGAAACATGTGGGAGAAAGCCGTAAGGCTTACCGAAGGAGTAACACTCTCAGGTATCTCGAAAGAGGTAGTACCGCATGTGGACACACTCTGGAGAGTCTCATAATAAGAGCGCCGAAGGTGTAAGGGTCGCAAGATCCCAATCTCTCAGGCAAAAGGACAGAGAAAAAAACGTCACACTTCCTGTGATCGTTAAGGTAGACAATGCCGGCTTCCAGAGTTATTTTTGATTGGAAACGCCGGCTTTTTTATTTATCTTACTTTCCTGGAGGGAGACAAAGAAATGGATTTGAATCTTGAATTGCTGAATGCGATCGATAGTTTTGTATGGGGACCGCCGCTCTTGGTACTGCTGGTAGGGACGGGTATCCTCCTGACGCTTCGTCTGAAGTTCCTGCAGATCTTCCGGCTGCCGAAGGCACTGGGACTGATCTTCAAAGCGCAGAATAAGGGAAACGGGGATATCGACTCCTTCAAAGCTCTCTGCACAGCACTTTCTGCTACGGTAGGCACAGGGAATATCGTAGGTGTCGCGACAGCGATCGCTGCCGGCGGCCCGGGCGCTATTTTCTGGATGTGGATGGCCGCATTCTTCGGAATGGCCACCAAGTATGCCGAAGGTCTTCTGGCGGTGAAATATCGTGAAGTGGACTCCAAAGGCGAGATCGCCGGCGGCCCGATGTTCTACATCAAGAATGGTATGGGTCCCAAGTTCAAATGGCTGGGATCGCTCTTTGCCATCTTTGGCGTACTGGTCGCTTACTTCGGTATCGGTACTTTCGCTCAGGTGAATTCCATCGTCGATATCACCAAAATGACGATCGGTCTTGATCCTATGTGGACCGCTCTCATCCTGACCATTCTGGTCGCAGCCATCACCTTGGGCGGGCTGCAGTCTATCGCATCGGCCGCTGCGAAGATCGTTCCGGCTATGGCAGTGATTTACTTTATTTCTACGATCGGTGTACTTGTGTATTTCGCAGACAAGGTGCCTGCAGCCATTCAGACCATCGTGTACAGTGCCTTCTCCGGAAGTGCAGCAGCCGGCGGTTTCCTGGGTGCGACAGTGATGCTCGCGATGAGAAATGGTATCGCCAGAGGCGTATTCTCCAATGAATCCGGCCTCGGCTCTGCTCCTATCGTAGCTGCTGCCGCTAAGACCAAATGGCCTGCAGAACAGGGTCTGATCTCTATGACCGGTACCTTCATCGATACCATCATCATCTGCACACTGACCGGTCTTTCCATCGTCGTTTCCGGCGAATGGATGAATGGTCTCAACGGTGCAGCACTCACGAATGCAGCTTTTAAAGATGCATTCCCCGTATTCGGCGGCTATATGCTGATGATCGGGCTGGTCCTCTTCGCTTTCACCACCATCCTCGGATGGAACTACTATGGGGAACGCTGCATGATCTATCTCTGCGGCACGAAGGGTGTCCTTCCCTATCGCGTCATCTTCATCATCCTCGTCGCAAGCGGCGCATTCCTGAAGCTTGAAGCCATCTGGGTCCTGGCGGATATCGTCAATGGTCTCATGGCTATTCCAAACCTGATCGCCCTTCTGGCTCTCTCCGGCGTCGTCGTAAGAGAGACAGCTAAATATTTCGACCATCTCAAAACTGGTAAAGCATACGAAGAATACGAAGATTTAGATCCCAGCAAGGTCACCATGTCCAAGGCTCAAGAAAGTCTCGAGGACTAGCATCAGGTCCTGATATAACATATTATTTCCTCCCTGAAGGTTTTCCCATTTTCCTTCCCGGCGGCATAATATGACACCCCATCCGGCAAAGGGCACTCCTTCGGATAAGCCCTCCTAAACTGATCCAAGGAGTCTGCCGGGCGGCGGGGAAGATCCCCAGAAAGTCTTCCCCGCCGCGGAGGCCCTACCTCTTTATAAATGGCGAAATGCATATCTTGAGCAAGGAAGCCTGCTAAGGAGATCTGATCTCCTGCGGGCTTTTGTATTTTAGTTAGAAATGAGAAATTAGAAATGGTGGTAGCGGCGTGAAAAAGATGGAAGCGCCGCAGGTTTTAGAGAGAAGGTATTAGGGATTAGAAAGGGGACTGGCGGTTTCCCCGGGCTGTCATCCCGAGCGAAGTCGAGGGATCTCCATTGCAGAATGGAATCAGCTCTTATAAGCCTCTATGGAAACGATGACTCGATGCATCGCTTTAAGGCTTTCAAGCAAGCGACGTTTGACGGTCTGCAAGAAAGATTTCTCGGCTGCGCTCGAAATGACGATACGGGGGATGCCTTTTCTAAAAAAGCGGAGAAGCCGCCACCACAAGTTTGAAAGAGACTATTCTTATTCCCTACTTACGAAGTCTCATAGGGGAAACAGGTTCTGAAGGTTCAAAAGGTTCACAGGTTTCCCATCTTTCGTGAATACCGCATATTTTAAAACTCCGCGGCGCTTAGATCCTTCGACTCAGTTCTCATGCTTTAGATAAGCCATTCTCTAATATACGACGTTTTTCTCCGCTCAGGATGACGAAATGCGCCGCACCGACCCCTTTGAACCCGTAGAACCCACAGAACTCGCTGAACCTCTTTTGCACGTAATCAAAGGGCGGTATGCTCCACAGGCTAACCCTTTCACTTCCCAAGGAAGTGAGACATCCCCTTATCCTGTTCCTCTGAATTCCAACAGGATAGGGGATTTTTTATGGGTTGATGGTCACAACCAATAAGAAATTGGGAACCGCGCGCAATGTATTAAAATAGAACAAATAACAAATTAACGATTTTTTGAATTTTTAAGAAAATATGATATACTACCAATGTCAAGTGTCCTTTGCGGAAGGGAAAACGAAAAGGACCGCGGCGGTCTATTTTTTTATTGTCAGGAAATGAGGAAATCCTATGAACAACACCAAAACCGCACAAAGAAAAGCGCTGTTGGCAGCCATCACAGTTTTTGTCATGGGGGGGATAACAGCACAGGCCGAAGAGCTGCCCGTCTACTCTTTTGATGAAGTCGTCGTCACCGCGACGCGTACGGAAAACGATGTAAAGAAGGTCCCAGCCTCGACGCAGGTCATCACACAGGAGGATATCAAACGGGGCGGAGCAACGAGCGTACGGAATGCCCTCTCTATGTATGCGAATATTTTCCAGAAATCCAAAGTCCGTGGCGGCGGGCATGATATCATCATCCGCGGGATGGAAACGAAGCACTCCCTCGTCATGGTGAATGGGCGTCGTATTTCCAATGAAGCCGATGCCAGCGGACTGGGCAATGCGATGTCGCTCGATCGCATCAATATCAACGATGTGGAAAAAATTGAAATCGTCCGCGGTCCTTCGTCTGCCCTGTATGGCTCGGAAGCCATGGGCGGCGTTTTGAATATCATCACGAAACCGTCAAAAGAGCAGACCCTTTTGACCGGCCTTGAACACACCTCCGAAGACACGAGCCACTGGTGGCATGCCGACACCGGGCGCATCGGAAATTTCTCCATGACTTTGGATGCCCGCTTTAATAAAATCAACCGCAGCATGCTCGATACGGCGACGGAGTCCGACCCCTACGGGACGGCGCAGACCTACAACGCATCCCTCAATTACTACGTGAATGACCATAGCTATGTCAATGCGTACATGGATTACTATAGCCAGCACTTGAAAACCGATAGGGGGGAGGCCGTACTTAAAGATTTCCCTGTAAAAATGGGCTCGAAGACAGTAAAGGGACAGGCACAGATCGATGGCGGCGGTACCAAAGACTATAAGCAGAAAAATTATGGCATCAGCTGGAATGGGAAGACGGATAAAAACGACTGGCAAATCCAGGCGTACATGAGTAAATTCAATTGGGATACGACAAAGAGTCAGAAGGTGCTTCAGGCCATTCCGGATCCCTCTGACCGTCTGTCCGTGATGGCTTATAAGAAATATGTAACAAGCCAGTATGGGACTTACGATTTCAATCATGATGAGCATACTATGTGGGCCATTGAAGGGAGAGACAGCCTCCGTGTCAATGACCATCACCGCGTGACCTTTGGCGCGGAGTATGTGAAAGATAAAGTCTCCGGCACGGGTCTTGGGGCTAATGGGGATAGCGTGTATAGCATCACGGAGAATGGCACGACCAAGTCCTCTTCTGAAAAGACGCTAAGCTCCTACGCCGCCTACCTGCAGGATGAAATCGAGTACGGGAAATGGTTCATTGTACCGGCCATCCGCTACGACCATCATAGTGCGTATGGCAGTCACACCTCTCCGAAAATTGGCGTGACGTACAATGCGACTGACCATTTCCGCATCAAAGCCAATTACGGCGACGGCTTCAAGGCCCCGTCCGTCTCGCAGCTTTACTATGATCTTGACATGCAAATGGGACGGAATTGGGTCCATCTTACAGGAAATCCAAACCTAAAGCCGGAGAAATCGAAGAGCTGGGATTTGGGCGTCGAAGCGGAATTTGGGAAAGGCTACGGCTCTTTGACCTATTTCGATAATGATGTCGACAATCTGATTACAAGTATCCCTAAAGGAACAGACAGCAATGGACACAATCTCCATCGCTATGAAAATGTCAATAAAGCACGCATCAAGGGCCTGGAAAATACCTTGGGGTATCGCTTCAATGATACCCTCGAATTCAAAGTGACCTCGACACTTCTCGACGCCAAAGACACGAGCGCTGGGAAAGATCTGACACAGCGCGCAAGACTGTCACAGATTTATCAGCTGATTTATGATGATCACAAAGACACCGGATGGAGCGCGGTGCTGTGGAATCAGCTCGACTATAAATTCGTCACCGGAAAGGCATGGGAGAGCGGCGAAAGCGTCAAGAAATCCTACAGTTTGACGAATTTCTCACTGACTCGCAAAGTGAATAAAGACACCCGCGTCTATGGCAGCGTACAAAACATCTTTGATAAGAAAGATGAGGACTGCGACTTGGACGGCCGCTTCTGGTCCATCGGCTGGGAGCACAAATTCTAAGAGGGCAAAGAAATGAAACCATTTCTGATTGGTCTTTTGGCAGGACTTTGCCTCCTTTCGGCGGGCTGCGGCAAGGAAGCCACGCCGCCCCCGCCTGCGGCGTTTTACTCGCTTCATGACACGACGGGAAAGGAAATCGTCCTCACGAAGAAGCCGGAAAAAATTGTGCTGCTTTCCCCGGCGTTTCTCAATATCATGCACGCCGCGGGCGGAGATTTCGTGGCCTATGGCAGCTCGCCCTCGCTGGACGCGCCGGACTACGCGAAGGGGAAGGTAAATCTCGGCTACTCCTATCAGATCAATATGGAGAAGCTCATTGGAGAAAAGCCGGACCTCGTCATCGGCCTGAAAGGCTTGCACAATCCGCTGGCATCGTCACTAGAAGCGAATCACATTCCTCTCATGCTGCTATCGATTTCGACGAAAGACGAAGTGGCGCAAGCGATAGAAATCATGGGGGATGTCTCCGGACACACAGAAGAAGGTGCGAAGGTCTCGAAAGAGTTCCAAAAGGAAATCGACGCACTGTCCCAAAAGGTGCCGGACAAGGGCATGACCTGCGCCGTCATCTTTGGCGCGGCGCACGCCGTGATGTTTGCGAAAGAAGGAACGATCGCGACAGAGACCGCAAAAATTCTCCATTTCCAAAATGTCTTTACCAAAGAAGGCGCCTCCGAGATGCACATGATGCCCTTCAGCATGGAAGACCTTATGAAGAAGGACCCGGATATCCTCTTCTTGACCACCATGGTCACACCAGGGCAAGAGAAAAAAGTCTTTGAAGAATCCCTTCTAAACCAGCCCGCCTGGCAGGAGTTGCGGGCCGTCAAAGAAGGCCGCGTCTACTTTCTCCCGCAAAACCTCTTCCTCTCAAGCCCCGGCATCGACTACCCCAAAGCCATCCGCTGCATGGCCGGTCAGGTGTATCCGGAGATGAGGTTCTAAGGGGGATGGGTGTTGGTTGGTGGTTGTCAGGGGTGCTGAAGGGACTTAAGGTTCTTATGGTTAGCCGATACTGCTTGAGAGCCAAGTACCGCCAACCACCAACCGCCAACCATTCTGAGAGTATGGAGTCACTATGAGTGAGTACGAAAAAAATATCGAAAGGCTCTACCAAGAGCCGGTCTTTGCCAAGGGCGGCGGCGTGTGCCGTTCGCCTTGGGATATTGACTGGCAGGACGAGCCATTTTCTCCGCGGGACGAAACGCTGATTTCTCCCATCAAACTGCCGGGCATCATGAAAGACATCTGGGAAAAGGGCGAGCCGACGAAGACCTCGGCTGTCTACATCCACGTGCCCTTCTGCCGCCTGTCCTGCACCTATTGCGCTTTTTACAAAAAGCAGGCAGACGAAGCGGCGCAGCATGCGTATGCGAATCTTCTTGTCAAGGAAATACAATCGCTGAAAAATCGCCCGTACCTTACCCGGTCAAAGATTTCCTCTATTTTCTTTGGCGGAGGCACGCCGGGCATTTTATCTGCTGCGGATATTTCCTCGATCATGGAGGCCATTCACGAGGTGCTGCCTTTAACAAAGGACGCAGAAATCACGATGGAGTCGAGTCTTTCTGACATGACGGAAGAAAAAATGGATGCCGCGATTTCCTGCGGAGTGAACCGCTTCAGTTTCGGCGTGCAGTCCTTTGATACGAAGATTCGAAATGCTGTCGGCCGGCCGCTCCCGCGAGAAGAGGTGTTAAAGAAACTTTCGGCGTTTGCCAAAAAAGACGCCCTGATGATTCTTGACTTGATTTACGGCCTTCCCGGCGAGACGGAAGAGACGATGCGGTCGGACATCCGCGATGCCAAGGCATGCGGTATGGCGGGGCTTGACCTCTATCAGCTCCACATCCTGCCCAATTCCCCTTTAGGAAAGCAATTCAAAAGATGGGGGAAGAGCTTAGAAATCGCTGTGCTGCAAAGTCTATTCCGCACCGCTGAGGACGAACTCGGAAGGAGCGGTGCTGCCAATATTTCCTGCACCCACTGGAAATGGCATCCGGCGGAACGAAGCTTGTACAATACCCTCTCTTCTAGCGGGTGCGATATCCTGCCCCTCGGCATGGCCTGCGGCGGGCAAATCGGCGGCGTGGGGCTCATGAAGCCGATGGCGGATGCGATGTATAGCGCCGCGGTCCGCATGGGAAAATTTCTCCCGATGGGTGCAAGGCAAAGCAGTCGTTACCGCGCGTTCTATAAAGCGATAGAAGGTGCGGGCGACCGGGGTGTCATCGAGCCGGCAAGACTTGCGAAAGAGACCGCCCTTCCGGCGGACCTTCTTTTGACGCCGCTTCTCGATCTATGGAAATCCTGGGGCCTCGTCACGGAAGCGGGCGGTGTCTATCGCTACACGAGTAGTGGCCGCTACTGGTACCGTGTGATGATCCGTCGCATGATGCATGCCGCGGACTACATGCTTTTTGGCAAACCCGACACAAAGAAAAAAGCCCACTGGGGCGGCATGATGAATATGAGGTGAATGATGAAATTTTTGATTGTATACTCGAGCCGCACAGGAAATACCCGCCAAGTGGCCGAAGCCCTGTATGCGGCAGCACCGGATGGAAGCACGATTTCTAACGTAGAAACGGCGCCCGCGGCGGATGACTATGACGTGATTTTCGTAGGCTACTGGATGGACCGGGGGACGGCGGATGAAAAGAGCAAGGCATACCTGCGCACGCTTACGAAGAAGAAAGTCGTCCTCTTTGAAACCATGGGCGCAAGTCCCGCCTCCGAGCACGCCTATACCGGCTTTGCGAATGCGGCGACTTGCCTCTCTGAAGGAAATACCATCATGGGCGTCCTTGCCATCCAAGGGGCCGTCGACCCCGCCCTCATCGCCATGATGCGCAAGATGCCCGTCGGCAGCGCTCACAACACCGGTGAAATGGAAAAGACCACAGAAGAAGCCGCCAAACACCCGGACGCCGCGGATTTGGAAAAAGCCAAGGCGTACATGGAAGCCTTCACGGCGAAATACGAGAAGTACTACGGGAAGAAATAGGATGCTGAGGGGGCTCACGGGACAGATGACGCAAGTGGTATCCTCTTCCTCTAGCCGTCACTTTGGCGTGTAGATCCTCCCCAAGTCGTCTCCTCCTTTCCCGCAGCCGCAGGCTGCGGGAAAGGAGGAGACGACTTTTATCTTGCTATCGGGGAAGTGGTCGGCGATCTTCCCCTTGCCCCCAAGGGGAATGCCTTTGAAGCAGCCGTCGGAAGAGACCGGTGACGCGGATGCATGCAACGAGGAGAAGAAACGCAAAGAGAAAGACGAGATTCTTTTCATGGGAAATGACTAAGGAATTTCTCTTTCTCATTCTCATTTAGCGCGTATACGGAACGAGAGTGACCGCTAGCTCTTTGTAGTGATAATAATTTCTTATGAATCTTCAAATTGATTTCTATAGATGAATAGATATACAAGAACTATTGAAATTCAATGAAATTAAAGTAGCTACAAAAAAGATATAAATCATATCTATCTCGTAAGTATGCAGAAAATTCTCGCAAAAAGCACAAGAGAGAAACTTTAGTATAGCAAAAGGTTTACAATATAAAAAATGAGCAAAATTCGCATGTTGCATTTTGATTTTCATCGTGTATAATCTAGGTAAATCACTTGAGACTTCGGAATTCAGAATCCGGAAAGTCCAAGCGAAAAATGTATGTTGCCGCATACCATATAGGTGGATGATGTACACTGAAAAATGGAGGTCTTTATGATCTCCTGCCGAAGGAGTAACACTATCAGGCGTTCAGTAAGAACACGAAACTGTGTACGGACACGACTCTGGAGAAGCTCGCTGAAAAGATGCGAGGGCCGAAGGTGTTAAAGGATTTCACCCGTAGAAATCCTGAATCTCTCAGGCAAAAGGACAGGGCTGGCACTCGGGTAACTCCCTTGTTTTCATGATCCATGAATTCGCCAGCTTCAGTCTTCTTCGAACATAAGACTGAGTGCGGCGATTTTTTGTTTCTTATAGCAATAAGAACAGTTACGGGAACAAGGGGGATTTTGCAATGGATATGGTGCAAATCAATCAACTTGTCGGTGAGCTTGACAGCTTCGTATGGGGGCCTGTCATGCTGTGTCTTCTGGTCGGTACGGGTGTCTACATGACACTGAAGCTGCGTTTCCTGACATGGAGAAATCTGCCATACGCATTAAAAACCATCTTTTCGAAGAAGTCCCGCACGACCAAGGTCGGGAGCGGTGACGTCTCTCCTTTCTCTGCGCTGATGACTGCGCTTGCTGCGACCATCGGTACAGGTAATATCGTCGGTGTCGCGACGGCGATGTTCGCCGGCGGCCCGGGCGCTCTGGTCTGGATGTGGATCTCCGCATGCTTCGGCCTTACGACCAAGTTCTCTGAATGTATGCTCGGCTTCAAGTTCCGTGAAGTGAATGCCAAGGGTGAAATGAAGGGCGGCCCGATGTTCACCATGAAGAACGGCTTCAAAAACAAAAAAGCCGGCCTCTTCCTGGGTACTGCTTTCGCTCTCTTCGCTGTCCTTGCTTCCTTCGGTATCGGCAACATGACGCAGGCGAATTCGATCTCCACCGCGATCAACACCACCTTCGGCGTATCGAATGAGATCGTGGGCGCAGTCCTGACTGTCATGACCCTCGCTGTCATCGTCGGCGGTATCACTTCGATCTCCAAGGTTTCTTCCGTCGTTGTTCCCGGCATGGCTGTTTTCTACATCCTGGCTGGCCTTTCCTGCATCATTCTTAACATCGAAAACATTCCGCATGGTCTCTACCTCATCGTGATGATGGCTTTCGATCCTACGGCTGTCGAAGGCGGCGTCGTTGGTACCATCACTGTTTCCGTGATGAATGCGATGCGTTATGGCGTAGCGCGTGGCTGCTTCTCCAATGAAGCCGGCCTTGGCTCGGCAGCGATTTCCGCCGCAGCCTCCACCACGGATCACCCGGCAAGACAGGGCTACATCTCCATGACCGGCACCTTCATCGATACCATCGTAGTCTGCACCATCACCGGCCTTACCATCGCCTCCTCCGGCGTGCTCGGCATGGTCGGCGCGGATGGCAAGCCGCTCACCGGCGTAGCACTCACCATGGCAGCATTCTCTTCCAATATCGGCGTCATCGGTTCTTACATCGTTTCCATCGGTATCATCCTCTTTGCTTACTCCACCATCCTCGGTTGGGAATACAATGGTGAAAAGGCTTGGGAATATCTCTTCGGTACCCATAAGTACAACATCATTTACCGCGTTGTCTTCTCTCTGGTAGTTTATGTCGGTGCGACCCAGACCCTCGATCTGGTTTGGAACCTCTCCGATATCGCGAATGCCCTCATGGCGATCCCGAACCTGATCTCCATCCTCGTCCTGGCTCCGGTCATCAAGGAAGAAGTCTTCTCCTTCCAGGCTGTGATCGAAAAGGAAAAGGCAGCGGCTCGCAAGGAAGCTCTTGCGGAAGCAGAAGAAGCACAGAAGATCTGATGCCTATATATAAGGTATAAAATAAATAGAGTGAAATCCCTCGGGAATGAAGGGGCAGCTGCTGTGAGGCGGCTGCTCCTTTTTGATGGAACCCTTCTAAAGGAGCGGATCAGGGGTTGCAGGAAGAGGATGAGGAGCCTTGGATAAAGAAAGCGTGAGATCGCAGCGGCTTCTCGGTGCTTCTCTGGCAGCGGGATGGAGGCATGCCGGTCCCGGTCACTCTCCCCCAGAGGCGAGACAAGCGTACACACCAACTATTGTGAGCGTATACATCAATAAACAAATGATTATAAAAAGTAAAAAATATAGAAAAATGGCAAAAATTATATAATGTAAAACATAAGAGAGCAAAATCATATAATTTATTAAACATCGGATTGCAAATTACATGAAAATGTATAGATGATTTGACAAATCTATTGGTTATTCAGCATGTGTGCGCCTATAATGTAGTCATCGATTTTTAATAGGTCAGGGCAATGGCGTCCATGGGGCAGCCGCTCTGGTGCAGGAGGGAAGAAATGAATCTGTCTATTCAAATTTTTCTGTCATTGGTCTTATCTGTGGTGATAGGACTGATGCTGGGAGAGGGTGCGGCGGCTCCGGTCAAGATGTGGATCGCGCCGATCGGCACCATGTTTATCAATCTCATCAAAATGATGATCGTTCCGGTGGTCTTCTGTTCTCTCATCGTGGGCATGACATCCATGGGGGATATGAAGAAGCTGGGGCGCATCGGAGTGAAGACACTCGTCATTTACATGGTGACGACAGCGATCGCGATCGTGATCGGCTTTGCCGTCGCTATGGCGATCGAGCCGGGCATCGGCATGGCTCTGCCGACGGCAGAAGCACCGAAGGTGAAGGAAGCGCCGTCGATCATGCAGGTCTTTGTCGCAATGATCCCGTCGAACCCGATCGCTTCCATGGCGAAGGCGGACATCCTTCCGATCATTATCTTTGCGCTCTTCACCGGGGCCGGTATCATTTCCGTCGGAGGAAAGCGTGCGGAGATCCTGATCTCCTTCTTCGATGCGATGGCTGAGGTATGCTACAAGATCATCGCCATGATCATGCGTCTTGCACCGATCGGCGTCTTCTGCCTGCTGCTTCCGGTCGTCGTCATGAATGGCCCGAAGGTGCTGCTTCCGCTCTTATCGGTCATCCTCTGTATGGCGATCGGCTGCTGCATCCATGCCATCGGCGTATACTCGACGCTTGCCGGTGTCTCTGCACACATGAGCCCGCTCACATTCTTCCGCGGCATGTCGGAAGCTATGGCGATCGGCTTCACCACCTGCTCTTCTGCCGGTACGCTTCCTGTGAATATGAAAAATATCCAAACGAAGCTGGGGGTCAAGAGAGATATCGCTTCTTTCGTCCTTCCGCTGGGTGCGACCATCAATATGGACGGGACGGCTCTTTACATGGGCGTTTGTTCCCTTTTCATCGCGAATGTTTTCGGTATCCCGCTGACCTTTGATCAGATGCTCATGATCGTCCTGACCGGGACACTGGCTTCCATCGGTACCGCAGGCGTACCGGGCGCCGGCCTCATCATGCTGGCGATGGTCCTGCAGTCTGTCGGTTTGCCGCTCGAAGGGCTGGCACTGGTAGCCGGCATCGATCGTGTGCTCGACATGTTCCGTACCTGCCTCAATATCACCGGCGACGCAGCGGTCGCTGTGGCTGTCAATGCGACAGAGAAGGATGCGGAAATGGAATAAGCCGCCAAATGCGGAATGGTGCATCTCATCCGCGGATTTTACGATCAAACGCTTACTATTTCCAAATAACAAGCATAACAACTCTATACTGACTTGGATGATCCATGGGGAAAAAGACCGAGGGCAATGCCCGAGGCTGCCGAAGGAGTAACACTATCAGGCGTTCAGTGAACACGAAACTCCATGGGGACAAATCTCTGGAGATCTCTTCAATGAGAGCCGAAGGGGCATAGGCGGAAACGCTGTAATCTCTCAGGCCAAAGGACAGAGCCGATTTCATGAGGAAAGCTCATGAAGCCGGTTCTGTTTTTATTTTATACAGAACCGGCTTTTTAGGGAAACACTGATTAAATCGTTGCCAGATTTCATTCTTGAATTTTTATAAAATGCAAGGAATGATTCGACGCGAATAGCGCGCTATTTAAGGAGAATAATGACGAAGCAGTGTATAAAAATTCTTATGAAATCTGACTCTGCGATTTAATCAGCGTTTCCTTAGGTTCACAGGCGACCCTTTGGGGCGCTCACTCTTTTCAGAGTAAGGGAAAATAGGAGGAAACATGATGACAGATATTTTGAACCAGATCGACGGGCTCGTGTGGGGGCCATGGCTTCTGGTGCTTCTCGTTGGCACCGGGGTACTGCTGACCTGCCGGCTCTCGCTCCTGCAGGTATTGAAACTGCCGCGCGCACTGAAGCTGATCTTCTTTGCAAGAAACAAGGGCGATGGCGACATCGACAGCTTCAAGGCGCTCTGCACGGCGCTCGCTGCGACGGTCGGCACGGGAAATATCGTCGGCGTAGCGACGGCGATCAAGCTCGGCGGCCCGGGCGCGCTCTTCTGGATGTGGCTTGCCGCTTTCTTCGGCATGGCGACCAAGTATGCGGAAGGGTGCCTTGCGGTCAAGTACAGAGGGGTGGATGACCAGGGCAATATTGCCGGCGGCCCGATGTACTATATCGAAATGGGTCTTGGCAAGAAATGGAAGCCTCTCGCTGTCGCTTTCGCCATCTTCGGCATCATGACGGCCATGCTCGGCAGTGGTACGACCACGCAGATGAATGCGATCACGGCTTCCGTGCAGGCAGGATTCGGGGTCTCCACCTACATCACCTGCGCCGTCATCACGATCCTTGTCGCGATCATCACCTTTGGCGGCTTGAAATCGATCTCCAAGACAGCCTCCAAGATCGTTCCGGCGATGGCAGTCGTTTATTTCATCGTCACTGTGATCTTCCTCGGGCTCAATGCGGGTGAACTGCCGCATGCGATCGCTCTCGTCATCGACGGAGCCTTCAATGGTACCGCAGCGGCCGGCGGCTTCGCAGGCGCCGGTGTCATGCTCGTCCTTCGAAGCGGTATTGCCCGCGGCCTGTACTCGAATGAGTCCGGTCTTGGCTCTGCGCCGATCGTAGCGGCGGCAGCAAAGACCAAGTGGCCGGCCGAGCAGGGACTGATCTCCATGACAGGCACCTTCATCGATACCATCATCATCTGCACCATGACCGGCCTCACCATCATCGTGTCCGGCCAGTGGCTGGGAGAGCTCAATGGCGCCGAGCTCACGCAGGCGGCTTTTGCGACGACCTACGGCGTCTTTGCTCCCTTCCTTCTGACGATCTCTTTAACGCTCTTTGCTTTCACCACCATCATCGGCTGGAACTACTATGGGGAACGCTGCTGGGAATACCTCTTCGGCACGAAGACCATCCCTGTGTACCGCGTGTGCTACATCGCCGTGCTGGCTTCTGCCGTCTTCCTGAAGCTGGAAGCCATCTGGGCGCTGGCTGATATCGTAAACGGCCTCATGGCCATTCCAAACCTCATCGCCCTTCTCGGGCTTTCGGGCGTCATCGTCTCGGAGACGAAGAAATACTTCGGACATCTTGAGATCCGCGATGCCAGACTCGCGGCGTATAAGGAACGCCGCATCGGGAAAAAGGCAGAAGTATAATGGGGAAAGATCCCGTCGGAGTTACTCCGGCGGGATTTTGTATTGAGGGTTCAGGGGTCAGGGCTAGCCTGTGGGGCGTGCTGCCCCCTTGACTGGGAATGAAAGCTTTGCTTGAATGAGAAATTAGAAATGAGAAATGCGAAATGGCGGTGCGGCGCATCAGAATATAGAAGCGCCGCAGAGTATAAATAATGGCGATGCCCGAAGGTCTGCGGATAAGCAGATTTCTCGTTTTGGATTCCCTGATATCGACCGCCTGACTGCGAATGACAAAGATTTCTCGCTTCGCTCGGAATGACGATGCTAGGATACCGCATCACCCACCATCTTAGGGCATTGCCCTATTTATACTTGCGGCGAAGCCGCCACCACAACCCTGAACCCCGTCTCCTCTCTCCTTGACCGCCGCCCAAAACTACGCTACAATAAGTAGTCATGGAAATTCGTAGAAGCTCTTAGAAAAGGCGGCTTTCTATGATATAATAAATAGGATTATAAATAGAACAAGGGGGCGGTCAGTCTTGGAAAAAAAGGTCATCATCAATGTCACTTCTCTGCAGCGGAATGAGGCGGGAAAGGATGAGAAAATCACCCTGGAAACGCCGGGCATCTATGGCGAGAAGGACGGCATGAAGTACGTTTCCTATGAGGAGACCAAGCTGGCCGGCATGGAAGGGACGACGACCACGCTGGAGATTCACAAAGACCACGTGCGCCTCATCCGAGACGGCAGCTTCCTGCAGGAGCAGGTCTACCGCATCGGAGAGAAGAACCACTCCCTGTACGAGACCCCGATGGGCACGATGGATATCTACGTCGTGACGCGCGAGATCGAAGACTCGATCGAGGCGGGGAAGGGACGTATGCGCCTTTCCTATGATGTGGAGCTGAAAGGCCTGTTTAACCATTTGAATGAAATTATTGTAGAAGTTCGGGAGGATCCGGAGGATTCATGGAAGTCAGAGAAGAACTGAAAGAAATCATTGAGAAAGCGAAAGAGGCAGCTATCGCTGCCGGTGAACTGCCGGAGGGCGATTACGCGGCTGTACAGCGTCTGGAGGTGCCGAAATCCAAGGAATTTGGTGATTATTCCACCAATGCGGCTATGCAGTGGGCGAGAACAGCGCACAAAGCACCGCGCATGATCGCAGAATCCATCGTGAAACATCTGGACACACCGCTGGTCACTCGGACGGAGATCGCGGGTGCCGGCTTCATCAATTTCTACCTTGCCGCAGATACGGTGTACAGCGAGCTGAAGCAGATCCTGAAGGCTGGCCCTTCCTACGGGGATCTGCCGAAAAACAAAAAAGACCGCATCCTTGTCGAGTATGTCTCGGCAAATCCAACCGGCCTTCTCCACATCGGACACGCCAGAGGCGCTGCCTATGGCTCGGCGATGGTGAATCTGCTGCGCGCAGCCGGCTATGATGTACTGTCGGAATACTATGTGAATGATGCCGGCAACCAGATCGATCATCTGGCGGAATCCATCAATGCACGCTATCTCCAGCTCTGCGGTCTGGATGCCGAGATCCCGGAAGACGGCTACCATGGACAGGATATCATCGATACAGCGAAGAATATCCTTGCCAAGGATGGCAAGAAGTACCTCGATATGGATGAGAAAGAACGTCTGGAGATATTTAAAGAGCTCGGCCTTCAGGAAAAGCTCGCCGACCTCAAGAAGGATCTGCAGGAATTCCACGTCGACTTCGACAACTGGTTCTCCGAAAGATCTCTCTATCCGGATCAGGTGAATGAAGCGCTCAAAGTCCTGAAGGACGAAGACAATATGTACGAGAAGGACGGCGCTCTCTGGCTCCGCACCACAAAGAACGGTGATGACAAGGACCGCGTGGTCATCCGCACGAATGGCGTGCCGACCTATTTCTGCTCCGATATCGCCTATGTAGGAAATAAGATCCGCCGCGGCTACAACAAGCTCATCGATATCTGGGGAGCGGATCACCACGGCTACATCATCCGTCTGAAGACAGCCATGAAATTTTTGGGCTACAACCCGGATGATTTCGAGATCATGCTGCTCCAGATGGTGACACTTCTCCGCGACGGACAGCCGGTCAAAATGTCCAAGCGTACCGGACAGGCCGTATCGCTGCGCGAGCTGATGGAAGAAGTCGGCACCGATGCAGCGCGCTATTTCTTCTGCGCCCGCACATTGGACTCTCAGATGGACTTCGATATCGACCTGGCCAAGAAACAGTCCAGCGATAACCCGGTCTATTACATCCAGTATGCGAATGCCCGCATTCACAGCCTCTTCCGTCAGGCGAAGGAAGCCAAGGTCACCTGGAATCCCCAGTTCACCGGCGTCGATTTCACCTGCCTCAAAGAAGAATGTGAAATGGATCTGATCAAAAAGATGGAAAACTATCACCAGCTCATCGACGGAGCCGCGAAAGAAAGAGCTCCGCAGCGTATCGCCAAATATGCGTACGAGCTGGCAGCCCTCTTCCATCATTTCTATAGAGAATGCCGTATCCTTGGTGTAGACAGCGAAGTCACGCAGGCGCGCCTCGGTCTCATCACCGCCGTCCAGTACGTCCTGGTCCACGCACTCACCATCTTAGGCATTACCGCTCCGGAAAAAATGTAAGGAAAGGATAGGCTTCACAGGTTCAAATGCTTCGCGGCGTCATAGGATGCGCCGCGCTGCACCTGCTGAACCTATCACAGCTCATTTCCTGGTCGCCAGCGACCAGCCACTCTTCCCATCCACCCTATCTCAAAGGAGGTCCCATGACAAAATACATCTTCGTAACAGGCGGCGTCGTTTCATCCTTGGGCAAAGGCATCACTGCTGCATCCCTGGGCAGACTGCTGAAGAACAGAGGCTACAAAGTCACCATTCAGAAATTCGACCCTTACATCAATATCGACCCGGGCACCATGAGCCCGTACCAGCACGGCGAGGTCTTCGTCACCGATGACGGCGCGGAAACCGATCTGGATCTCGGTCATTACGAAAGATTCATCGATGAAAATCTGTCCAAGGCATCCAATGTCACCACAGGCAAGGTCTATCAGGCTGTCATCAACAAAGAAAGAAAGGGCGAATACTTAGGCTCCACCATTCAGGTCATCCCGCATATCACGAACGAGATCAAAGACCGCGTGCTCCGTGTCGGCAGAAATGACAATGCAGACATCGTCATCACGGAGATCGGCGGCACCGTCGGTGATATCGAGTCCCTGCCATTCCTCGAAGCCATCCGTCAGGTCAAGAAAGACGTACCGAATCGAAATGACGTCATCTATATTCACGTCACACTCGTACCATACATCGAAGCCGCTGACGAACTCAAGACAAAGCCGACCCAGCACTCTGTCAAGGAGCTGCGCTCCATCGGCATCCAGCCGGATGTCATCGTCTGCCGTACCGTGAAGGCACTCTCTCCGGAGATGAAGAGAAAGATCGGTATGTTCTGCGACGTAGAGCCGGAAGCCGTCATCAATAACCTCACCGCCAAGAGCATCTATGAAGTACCGCTCCTTCTGCAGGAAGAAGGCCTCGACCACATCGTCCTCCAGAAACTTGGCATGGAAGACACCAAGTGCGACATGGAAGACTGGAAAGCCATGGTGGACCGCATCGTTTCCTCTGAAAAAGAGGTCAACATCGCTCTCGTCGGGAAATATGTCGAACTCCATGACGCCTACCTCTCCGTCGTCGAATCTCTGTCCCATGCCGGCTACGCCTTCGGCAACAAAGTCAAGGTCCACTGGATCAATTCCGAAGTCCTCGAAGAAGAAAAACCGGATCTTCGCGAAGTCTTCCAGGGCATCGACGGCATCGTCGTCCCCGGCGGCTTCGGCTACCGCGGCGTCGAAGGCAAGATCGACACCATCAAGTACGCGCGCGTCAATAAGATCCCGTTCCTCGGCCTCTGCCTCGGTATGCAGTGCGCCGTCATTGAATTTGCCAGAAATGTATGCGGCATGACCGGCGCAAACTCCTCCGAATTCATCCCGGACACCCAGTACCCTGTCATCGACCTCATGCCAGACCAGGAAGACGTCACTGAAAAAGGCGGCACCATGCGCCTTGGCATCTATCCGTGCAAGCTCAAGGAAGGCAGCAAAGCCAGAGAACTCTACGGCGGTCAGGAGATCGTCTACGAACGTCATCGCCATAGATACGAAGTCTCCAATGCCCTTCGTCCGGAGCTTGAAAAAGCAGGCCTCGTCATCTGCGGCACCAGCCCGGACGGACGCCTCGTCGAAACGATCGAGCTCAAGGATCATCCGTACTTCGAAGCCACCCAGGCTCATCCGGAATTCAAGAGCCGCCCGAACCGTCCGCACCCGCTCTTCCGCGGCCTCATCGAAGCAGCCATCAAGCATAGAGATGAAAAATAAACGGTACAGTATGAAAAAAAGCGAACCTCGAAAGGGGTTCGCTTTTTTGTTGGCGGGTTTGGGGTTCGGGGGTTCGGGTGGCGGCTTCGCCGCATTTTAGATGACGGTATTCTCGTATCGTCAGCCTTCCCCTCGAGGGGAAGGTGCCCCG
>ERZ1034691.876-NODE-876-length-21248-cov-13.296560_pt1 | contig 21248 bp, 23 predicted proteins | sample MGYA00520638_ERZ1034691 | MGnify/ENA primary metagenome ERZ1034691 (study PRJEB33766, sample SAMN09781763) | gut metagenome | biome: gut microbiome | host: Homo sapiens | place: Madagascar | study: EMG produced TPA metagenomics assembly of the PRJNA485056 data...
GTCATGGCACAAGAAAAGCTCCCTCACAGGAAGGAGCTTTGTCTACAGTCTGAGACATAGAAGCAGAAGCTTCTATGTCTTTTTTGTTGTCCGGAAATATCGGAATATGATTGCGGAAAAAGAAAAATGCACAGACTCTTACAAAGAGAAAAATAAGGGGGCTATGAATATGAGCAGAGAATACGGATATGTACGTGTAAGCACGAAGGAACAGAACGAAGACAGACAGTTGATCGCCATGCATGCAGTAGGACTTGGGACGGAAAATATCGTGGTGGAGAAACAGTCCGGAAAAGATTTTGAACGTCCGAATTACAGGAAGCTTCTGAGACAATTGAGAGAAGGAGATCTTCTCTATGTGAAGAGTATTGATAGACTGGGGAGAAATTATGAAGAGATCATTGAACAATGGAGGATCATTACCAAAGTCAAGGGCGCAGATATCGTGGTACTGGACATGCCGCTTTTAGATACGAGAAAAGGAAAAGATCTGATGGGAACTTTTCTGTCGGATATCGTATTGCAGGTGTTGTCCTTCGTGGCAGAGAACGAACGTGGCAATATCAGACAGAGACAGGCGGAAGGGATCGCTGCGGCGAAAGCCAGGGGCGTGAAATTCGGGCGTCCTTCCGTACCGCTGCCGGGCAATTTCCAGGAAGTCTACAGACAGTGGGATGCCGGAACAATGACCAATGAGGCAGCAGCCAGGGCATGCGGAATGGCAGTATCCAGCTTCCGGTACCGGGCAAAAGTCTATGCGGAAAGCATTATTTCCTAAAAATATAAAAAACGGCAAAAAAGTGTACTTTTTTACCGCTTCTACGTCATATCGACAACAAGTCATATTATACATAGAAAAACCGTAAAAGTCAACAAATCACGGGGATTCTCTTTGTGGAAAAAGCCTAAAATATTCACCAAAAATGACCGGCGAAAAAGTACACATTTCTGCTGCTTCTCCGCACAGAACCAAAGGAGGATGCCGGGATGGCGGTGAATCTCTACCCGCATAACCAAATCGCATACAGGAATGCCCTCCGCCTGATGGAACAGTCAGGCAGGGCAGCCGTGATTCATCCTACCGGTACCGGGAAATCTTTTATTGCATTCAAACTGGCAGAAGAACACCCGGGCGAGAAGATGATCTGGCTGGCTCCCAGTGAGTATATTTTCCACTCGCAGAGGGAGAACTACCTCGCAGCTGGCGGAGAAGAGGCAGCACTGTCCGGCATTACCTTTCTCACCTATTCAAAGCTGATGTACAACATGGCGGATGCAGAAGAATGGGACATAGAGCCCCCTTCTTACATTATCCTGGATGAATTCCACCGTTGCGGTGCGGACAGCTGGGGCAGAGGCGTGGAATTACTGTTGGAAGCCTGTCCCGGAGCGAAAGTACTGGGATTGTCCGCGACCAATATCCGTTACCTGGATAACAGACGGGATATGGCAGAGGAACTGTTCACAGGACAGATCGCATCCCGGATGGAGCTGACAGAGGCTATCGCACAGGGAATCCTCCCGGCACCTGTATATATCTGTGGAATGTATGATTACCGGGATGAACTTCGTAAGCTGTCCAGACGGGTGAGAAGACAGCGGGGCGGCGTACAGGACAACAGCACGAAATTGCTGAACAGACTGCGTCATGCGTTGGAACAGGCAGATACACCCGCAGAGCTTTTCGGCAAATATATGAAAAAGAACGGCAAATACATTGTCTTCTGCTCCGGCAGAGAACACATGGAGAAAATGATCGCCATGGCAGGGCAGTGGTACGGCGCGCTGGATGAGCAGCCGACCATATACCGGGCAATCTATGACAATGCGGACAGTCCGCAGGAGGTCAGAGAGTTCAGCGCGGATGACAGTGAACATTTAAAGCTTCTCTATTGCATTGACATGCTCAATGAAGGAGTGCATGTGGCAGATGTGGATGGAGCAGTACTCCTGCGTCCTACGGCATCGCCGACACTGTACCTACAGCAGGTAGGAAGGGCACTGGCAGCACCGTCCCGGGATCAGGCAGTACAGCCGATGATCTTCGACCTGGTCGACAATTTCGACAGCCTGAAATGCATTGACTCTTTTCTGGAGGCATATCACAGCGCGGAGCCGGACAGACATCGGGAGCAGGAACAGACCATCTATAAATTCCGATTGATAGATGAGGTCAGAGAGAGCAGAGAGCTATTTGAAAGACTGGGACAGAGCCTCGCCAGTTCGTGGGACGCATGCTATGAAGAAGCGAAAGCTTACTTTGAACTCCATGAGAACCTGAAGATTCCGAAGGACTATATCACGGAGAGCGGGATCTCCCTGGGCAGCTGGCTGATCACACAGAGACGAGTCAGGGCAGGCGCCGTACCCGGCAGGCTTACCAAAGAACAGATTCAGAAACTGGATGACATCGGCATGCAATGGGAAAGCCGTATCGGAAAAGCCTGGGAGAACGGTTATCAGGAGCTGGTGAAATATCGTGAAAAACACGGAGACGTAGATGTCTTAAGCCGCTATGTGACAGAGGATGGTTACCCCTTGGGAAAATTCGTGGCCAATCAGCGCCTTGCCTGGAAGAACAGCAGATCCTGCGGCGGATCCTGTGGCAGAACCTTACTGCCGGAACGGGAACAGCGGCTGAACGAACTGGGATTCATCTGGGAAAAACGTACACCGCGCTCTGAAGCCGCAGAGGCGGATCCTGACAACAGATACGATTCCAAATGGACTGAAAAATTCAACCTCGCAGAGCAATACTACCGCGAACATGGGAACCTGGAAGTCCCGAAAGAATATACCGTACAGGGCGTACGGCTGGGCAGATGGGTCAATGCACTCCGCAGTACCAGGATCCGTCCGGGCAGCAGCCATTACCGGCTGGATGCAGAGAGGATAAAACAGTTAGACAGCATCGGCATGCGCTGGGCCGGGGAATCATGGGAAGTCCGGTATCGCCTGGCAGAACTGTATTATCAGGAACATGGCGATCTCAAGATATCACAGAACTATGTGACAGAGACAAAAGAAGAACGGATCTGGCTCGGCAAATGGGTCGCGGCCCAGAGAAAGAAACGTAACCACCCAGGCGGAAAGCATGATTTGACGCATGAACAGGAGAAGAGACTGGAAGCCATTGGGATGGAGTGGTGAAGATGGAGAGATAGAAGAGGGGAAGATTCAAGCTATGAAAAAATATAAGATTGCCGTGGCGGGGACGGGGTATGTAGATATAATAGGGTCGACCAAGAAATATCACGATAACTAAAGGGTTTTGGCGGCTCGACTCGTTCAACAAAAGTGTTTATTTGCTGACAGGCTGCGGAGAAGCTGAAATCCAGAGGTTATAGGTGGGAGGCTTTGTTGCAACTCTGTTTTGACCCACAAAATGAGTAGCAAGTAAAAATTAAGGAGAACGAATCGAGCCTACGGTGGATTGCTATTGAGTGATCCACCGTGGGCTTGTTTGCTGTTTTTATAAAGTAAAAGGGTGCGACAGCAAGAAAGAACGCCTAGGAGGGTGTGGAGTTTGTACTAGGCAGAATAGCTACGGTTTTGCGGTAAACACATGTGTTATAAAATACGCTAATATCGTTTTGAATTGGAATGTGTAGATAAATACTATTTGGGGGGATAAAGGAGTTAGATGACATGAAAGTATGTTTAGTGGGTTCATCGGGTGGTCATTTGACCCATCTTTATATGTTGAAACCTTTTTGGAAAGACAAAGATCATTTTTGGGTGACGTTTGATAAAGAAGATGCACGAAGCCTATTGGAAGGTGAAAAAATGTATCCTTGCTATTATCCGACCAATCGTAGTTTGAAAGCACTAATTAAAAATACAAAAATAGCATGGAACGTACTTCACAAGGAAAAGCCGGATTTAATCATTTCCTGCGGTGCAGCGGTTGCGGTTCCATTCTTCTACATTGGAAAGATGATGGGCGCAAAGCTGGTTTATATCGAAGTCTTTGATCGAATTGATAAGCCGACAATGACAGGTAAGATGGTTTATCCTATTGTGGACAAGTTTGTTGTACAGTGGGAGGAACAGAAAAAGGTCTATCCGAAAGCGGTCAACCTTGGAAGCATTTTCTAAATAGGGGTACGAAGTAATGATTTTTGTGACGGTAGGAACACACGAACAGCCATTTGATCGACTGATTCAAAAAGTAGACGAACTAAAACGCGATGGCATTATCAAAGATGATGTAACAATTCAAACGGGTTTTAGTACATATGAGCCGAAATATTGCCAGTGGAGCAAGCTGATTCCGTATCAGCAGATGATCAAGAATGTGGCAGATGCCCGGATTGTAATTACACACGGCGGACCGGCAAGTTTTATTATGCCGTTGCAGATTGGAAAAACGCCCATTGTTGTGCCACGTCAGCATCAGTTCAACGAACATGTGAATGACCATCAGGTAGAGTTCGCTCGAAACGTGTCAAAACGAATGGGTACGATCATTGATGTGGAAGACATTGAAACACTGGGTGATATTATAACGAACTACGACCAGATTGTTGCAGGCATGGGACATGGTATGAGTAGTAATAATGCAAAGTTCAATGAAGAACTGGAAAAGATAATGAATGACTTGATGTAATAATACTATGGAGTAATGTGCAATGAGACACGCATATTTGATTATAGCGCATTCTGGTTGGGAGCAACTTAAGCTACTTATTGGATGTCTTGATTCAGATAATACAGATATTTACATACATATAGATAAAAAGGCAGTTAATGTGCCTATGACTGACATTAAGAATACAACCAGAAAGTCCAATGTTGAAATTTTCAGTGAGTATAAAGTGTACTGGGGTAGCTTTGAATTAGCGCAGGTGGAGCTGCTTTTATTCAAAAAGGCATCGGAAAAGAACTATGATTACTATCATTTGCTTTCAGGTGCTGATTTACCAATCAAACCCAAGGACTACATTGATGCTTTCTTTGAGAATCATAGCGGTTATGAGTTTATACACTTCGATACTGATGAGAGACTTTGTACAGACAAAGAATTAGGTAGAAGAACACGGCTGTATCATTTTCTTCAGAATTACAGACGAAGATATAAATCAATCGTAGCAAACAATTTTTTTACATTTTTAGAAAGATGTCTTTTGGTTACACAGTTGTTGCTACATATAGACCGAACAAAAAAACATTCAGATTTTCAGGTTCGATATGGTTCACAGTGGGTTAGTATTACCGATGAACTTGTTCAGTACATTCTTTCACAGGAGGCGTTAATCAACGATGTCTTCAGTTATACTAACTGTGCTGATGAACTTTTTATTCAGTCTTTGGTTTATAATTCTGAATTCAGAAATAGGTTATATGACGGAAACTTTGATGATGATGTTCATGCAAATATGCGTCTTATCGACATGAAGAATAGAGGGAAAAATGGTAATCCTTATACTTGGCGAGATTCGGATTGGAATGAATTACAATCAAGTGATTGTCTGTTTGCTAGAAAATTTAGTATAGACGTAGACAAAGAGATAGTTAGGAAGGTTTGCAGCATTGGTAAGAGTGAAAGAGTTATTAATAGCAGCAGCACATAAAGTAGACTATCTTATGCTGAAATGCTTTGGGAAAATACTTATCAGGAGTAAAGGTATCAGAAAAGTCCATTTTAGCATAGATGATGTCTTTAATATGGTTGAAGATGAACATAGCTGTATCATGGGTGATCTGTGTAGATTAAACTTCGAGTATGGTTTGATTTCTCATCTTTTTCTGTTTTATAACCACGATGGGAATGTTTTGAAAAAGATTTCCGCTCCACTAAAAAATTTGAAGTATATAGATTACGGTGCCCATCAAGCTGAATACATAGCCGAAACCTATAAAGTGATTGGAAGTGGTTCAATCAGTGAGTATGTTAGATTGCATGAGTTTAAAGCTAGTCCAGAGCAAGTGGGTAGTTTGAAAAAATATGGAGTGGGGGGATACTTACTGCGGATTCGAAAACCAGATTTAGCTATGGGTTGAAAGAGGAAAACTGCCGCAGAGTATCGAGCGGGAGCACAGTAGAAGTAGATGGGATGCGATATCTGAAAACGGATATTAGGCTAGAGAAAAATGTATTCTATCAGCTGTTAAATAAACCAAAAACCAACACACTCGTTGTTTTCACACACGAACCAAAATATAAGCTCGTCAGTAAAAAACTGGATTTGCTTTGTAAGCTGTTTTATCAAGTTGACTTAGAGTTTATTTGAAGGAGAAAAAAATTATGGATAAAATCAAACGTTTTGTGGATTGTACGGTCCCAGTTTTGACGTGCAATATGCGTTGCCCGTACTGCTATATAACGCAGGAAAGAAAATTTTTAAGTGCGTTGCCGAATTTTCAGTATGACGCTGAAACCATCGGTCGGGCATTCGCTCAAGATCGTTGGGGGGGGGATAACACACATTAATATGTGTGGAGGAGGAGAAACGCTCCTTCCCCCGGAGATGACAAGCATCATCTATGAAATCCTTAAGCAAGGACATTATATTGCAATTGTGACTAATGGTACAGTAACGAAGCGTTTTGAAGAAATCTGTAGATTTCCAAGGGAATTTTGTGAGCGCTTGTTATTTAAATTTTCTTTCCATTATTTGCAGTTAAAAGAGAAAAAACTTCTAGATAAATTCTTTGCCAATATTGAGATGGTCAAAAAGGCAGGCTGCTCCTTTTCTCTTGAACTGACGCCTTCTGACGAGTATATCCCATATATTAAGGAGATTCAGAGAGTATGCAAGGAACGAGTTGGGGCGTATTGCCATGTAACAGTGGCAAGAGATGAGAACGACCCTGAACTTCCAATTCTCACAAGTCTTTCGAGAGACAAATATTTGAAGACGTGGGAGTCATTTGACTCAGACCTGTTCAAGTTTAAAATGCAGACGTTCAATGTAAAAAGAAAAGAGTTTTGTTATGCAGGTGAGTGGACGGCACATTTAAATCTGGGAACGGGTATCCTCAAGCAATGCTATTGCGGAGCATTCATTCAGAATATCTTTGAGGATGTAAGCCGTCCAATTAAGTGGGAACCAATTGGATGCAATTGTGCAGAGCCGCATTGCCATAATGCACATGTATGGCTTACTCTTGGAGCAATACCAGTGTTGGAAACACCAATATATGCTTCTATGCGTGACCGTATGACCGATGATGGCGAACATTGGCTACAACCGAGAATGAGGGAGTTTATCAGCGGAAAGCTGAAAGATAATAACGAGCAACATACAGAAAATGAGAAAAAGAAAATAAACCGTAAAATGTGGGTTAAAGTCGGCATCTCATATAAGACATATCGTTTAGCTCGTTCACTATTCTATAAACTTCCGGACAAAACAAAAATTGGTTTGCTAAAGAAGTTTAAGCGAAGCAAGGCATAATAGCCTTATCTCTGCATAACTGAGTAATCAAAGGAAAGTAAATCGTGTGCCAGAATACACTTTTTCCTTTGGAGGGGCTAAGTAATGCAGAAAATAAATAGGTTTTTTGAGTGTCTGATTCCAGCAACGGCTTGTAATATGAAGTGTAGTTACTGCTATGTTATCCAACGGGATAACAGGAAGAACAGGATGGCAGAGTTAAAGTACTCTCCATATCAGATAGGATCGGCATTGACTGTCAAAAAGAATGCTTAGTAATTTTGTGGGAGCAGCAGATGGAGTGCTTAGAAAGTCGTATCGAGCATACAAAAGATTAAGAAAAAAGTGAGGATAAGATTCCATGAATATCAAACGAATACTTCCAATGGAAATGAACTTATATTTGAAAAATATAAAGTATTTCAATAATCAAACAAAATATAATCTCCGGGGGAATTCTGATGGAAATATTCGATGCTTTTATATGGACGCGGCTTCATACAATAATTTAGGAGATCAGGCTATTGCGTTATCTACGGAATTATTTCTAAAAGATCTTTTTGGTGCTAATAATGTATATGTCATAAATGAAACAGAAGTAATCTCGTATTTGAATTCCTTAAAGAAACAGATCAAATCAGCGGATGTGATTGTATTAAGTGGTGGTGGAAACATGGGGGATTTATACCCACGATATGAAGCCATTAGAAGACTGATTATTAAAACTTTTCCGGACAATAAAATTGTTGTTTTTCCGCAGACCATAGACTATACAGAAGATTCATATGGGAAAAGAGAATTGGAAAAATCACAAAGAATATACTCAAAACATAAGAATCTATGGGTCTGCGCAAGAGAAGAACAGAGTTATCAGAGAATGAGGAAACTGTACAAAAATGTTTTATTGATTCCGGATATCGTATTTTATCTAAAAGATATAATTAGAATTGAAAATATAACAGAGAAGGATCAAAGCGTTGGCGTATGTTTAAGAGATGATAAAGAGTCAGTACTTACGCTTGAAGAAAAGACAAGAATTTATGAGTTGGCAAATCTTCACGAGCAAAGTGTAAAACTTACTACGATGGCTGACGGCAAATTGCGATTCCTAAATGGTAAAGAGCGAATGGTCGAAATCAAAAAAAAGATTGTGGAATTTTCATCTTGCAAAATCATAGTGACAGACAGGTTACATGGAATGATTTTTTCTTTAATTGCAGGTGTGCCTTGTGTTGCTATCGATAACACAAACCATAAAGTGTCAGGAGTGTATAAAACAATTGAAAGTGTATTTAAGAGCGTATGCATTTTGACAAATGAACATATCAAAACAATGCAAAATATTTCTACCCCAAAGCGAGAAGATACCACACTGAATACAGAGCAGATGTATAGAAACTTAAGGAATATATTATTGAAAGAAAATTGAGTGATGAAATGAAAGTACTTCAAATACCAACAGGTGGATTGAGATTAGACGGAGTCTTTAGCTGTATAGTTGAGTACATGACGGCAATGGATAAGTCTGGAATTGATGTTCGAATTCTGGCGACAAATGATGCTGATGAAAGCGTTATACAAAGAGCTGAAAATAGCGGCTGCAAGGTTGTTTCAATCCCTTATAGAAAAAAGAATATCGCAAAATATTTTTTTGAATTGCGTAGGTATATAGCGAAAGAGAAAATTGATATTGTCCATGTTCATGGTAGTAGCGCAATCATGAGCATTGAACTTTTGGCTGCAAAGTTGGCGGGATGCAAAATCAGAATTGCACATAGCCACAATACAACTTGCGATAATATAAAAGTTGATAAAATACTTCGACCACTATTTGATATGCTTTATACGGAAAGCTTTGCATGTGGTCGAGAAGCTGGTATGTGGATGTTTAGAAACAAAGATTTTGTAGTTGTTCCAAACGGTCGCAGTTTACAGAAGTATGAATATAACTCAGAAATGCGTTCTCTATATAGAGAACAATTAAAAATTCCAAATGATGCATTTGTTGTTGGTCATGTGGGAGGTTTTAATGTTCAAAAGAATCATGAGTATATGATTCGCATATTTGCCGAGTTGCATAAGAAGAAGCCGGATGCATATTTGGTTCTTGTTGGGGCTGGTGGCTTGATTAGCAAAATAAAAAGGCAAGCATTGGAATTAGGTCTAGAAGATAATGTTATTTTTACAGGTGCAGTAAACAATGTTTCAGATTACTTGTCAGCATTTGATGTTATGCTATTGCCTAGCTTGTATGAAGGGCTACCATTGGTAGTGATAGAGTGGCAGATCTCTGGGTTGCCATGCTTCATCTCAGACACTATTACAAAGGAATGTGCGATAACATCACTTGTGAGATTTGAATCCATTAATGTATCTCCGGCAGTTTGGGTTAAGGATATAGAAGAATTTAAGATAGAAAATCGAGATATCAATAGAGAAGCAATTCTAAATGCAATGAGAATTGCTGGATATGACATTGATGAGGGTGCAAGAAAACTTCGAGAGATATATGAAAGACTGTGTTCTAACATGCACAGCAGTTAGGAGAGGATACAATGCCTACATACGAAGGGGTAAGATTAAAAATATTAAAATATTGGAGAGTCGGTCTGGCTAATCAGCGGAAAAAGCAGCTCAAGTCTACTGACTTCACAATTATCTCCAATAACTGCTGGGGCGGTATGATCTATGAAAGCTATAATTTGCCAAAAGAATCGCCTACAGTTGGAATGTTCTTTATGGCAAAAGATTATATTGATTTTTTGTCTGACTTAAAAGGTTATGTCAACGGAACTTTGACTTTTATTAAACCAGAAGAATCTCGGTGGAAGAAGATGCCGCAGGTATCCGGCGATAAGAGGTTTGGACATTATCCTGTAGGCGTGTTGTCGAATGGAAAAAACACGATTGAGATTTTCTTCCTGCACTATCACAGTGAACAAGAAGCTCGTGAAAAATGGGAACGGCGTATCCAGCGAATTAACTGGGATAAGTTGTTGGTTAAATTCAATGATCAGAATGGATGTACGGAAAAAGAGGTAGATGGTTTTATGAAATTGCCATTTAAAAATAAACTTTTCTTTACTTGTAAGCATTGGCAAATGAAAATGGGGGGGGGTACACAGTTATTCGCCAGTTCCCCAAGCATGATTTTATAATGGCATCGTATGAGCCATTTGGAAAAAATAAAGATATAAATATTACGTCTGTCATAAACCAGCTGTAACGCAGAGGACTTTTTCTCTATAACTGTTTGTGATTATGGCAGATTGGTATGGAGGATTATGAAAACACTGCATAAATGCTACATTGGATTGATAAGTGTATGGAAAATTCTGTGCGCAAAAATTTGTAATCATGGAAAGATTCACTCGACATGGATCAATTCACTAAGAGGAGCATTTAAGGCTGAGATTATTGGTAACGGAACAATCTCGATAGGAAAATTTTTAATGTCGAGAGGACCGATTTATCTAAAGTCTGTAAATGGTGGAAATTTATCTATTGGAGAAAATGTGTTTTTTAACCATAACTGTTCTATAACCTGTGCAGATGAGATTAAAATTGGAAATCACTGTATGTTTGCCAACAATCTTGTGATTGTTGATCATGACCATGAAGTTGGAGATAATGGAGTAACAGGTGGCTTGATCTCTAAGCCAATCGTCATAGAGGATAGAGTTTGGTGTGGTGCCAATGTCACGATAATTAAAGGTGTTCATATAGGAGCAGGAGCTGTAATAGCTGCAGGTGCAGTTGTGACAAAAGATGTGCCCAAAAGAGCTGTTGTGGCAGGAGTACCCGGAAAAGTAATTCATTGAGTGAAGGAGGATAATGGGTGTGGACTTGATTACGATCATTGTGCCAGTATATAATGTCGAAAAATATATAAGAGAATGCATAGGCTCACTACTTAATCAAACATATAAAAATTTGGAAATCATCCTCGTGGATGATGGCTCAAAAGATAAGAGCGGAAAAATATGTGAAAACTATGCAAATGCGGATTCAAGAGTGAAAGTTATTCACAAGGAGAATGAAGGTCTTGGATTCGCCAGAAATACCGGGTTGACAGTTGCGCAAGGCAAGTTTGTTACTTTTATAGATTCGGATGATGTAGCGGATGCTGATCTCGTTGAAAGACTATTAAAGGGTATTACTGAATCTAAGTGTGATACCTGTATTGGCGGCTTCAAGCGTATATCAGTAAATGGGACAACTAGTTTTGTTGAACAATATGATATTGCGTTATTCACCGGAGCAGGGGTCTATAATGAACTATTTGCGAGAATGCTAGGAAGCGCACCGGATAAGCATGATGCAATCAGAATGTCCGTATGGAATGTAATGTATTCAATGGATATTATTCGTAAATATAAAATTGAATTTCCATCCGAACGAAAATTTATTTCCGAAGATATAATTTGGGATTCTGAATACTATAAATACGCTAAACGAGTTAAAGTGATTGATTCCACTGCATATAATTATAGAATTACGCCAGGATCTTTAACTCAGAAATACAAACCAGATATGCTAAAAAAAATTTGTGTTTTGTATAATGAGATGACTAACAGGTTATCTAATGACGAAGCTAAGATTACAAGACTGCAACGTCAATTCTTTGTGAATTTGAGAGCGTGCTTGAGGCAGGAGAACCCAAAAGTTTCAAAAAAGTGTAGCCCTGAAGTAGTGAATTCAATCAAAGAAATAGTGAACAACGAAACAGTTTATACGGTTGCCACGGCTTATGAAAAAATTATTGAACAACATAGGCAAAAGTTTTTTGTGAAATTGGTTAAGAGTAAAAGAATATATGCACTCTATATTCTGGTGAAGATAGGTGGAATGTAATAAATGAACTTAAAGAATAAAATCAAAGTGAAAATCTTGGGCTATAGAGCTACAAGTGAATCATATATAACCCACTTAAGAAAAATAGGAGTTCAAGTTGGAGAGGATGTTGTCCTCTATCGCCCGTTAAATACTACTATTGATGTTCAGAATCCCCATTTGCTAGAAATCGGGAATCACGTCATGATGACTGGACCGGTGACGATTTTTACACACGACTATAGTTGGTCGGTGTTGAAAAGAAAATATGGGGAAATTGTTGGAAATCAGAAATACACTGTACTTAAAGATAATATCTTTATTGGTTGGGGTGCAACTATATTAGCTGGAAGTTACATAGGCGAAAATACCATCATAGGTGCAGGAAGTGTTGTTTCTGGTCATTTGGAAGAAAATGCAGTATATGCGGGGAATCCGGCACGAAAAATAATGTCGCTTGATGAGTTTTATCACAAGAGAAAAGTGAAGCAGCTAGATGAAGCCGTTGACTATGTAAAAAAATATGAAGAGCGATTTGGCTGTATTCCATCAGTTGAAAAGTTGGACGAGTACTTTTATCTGTTTTTTGATCCTATGGATAAAGAGCAGAAAAGAACTTTTACATATAAATTAAATTTGATGGCAAATTACGATGCATCTCTCGAAGCAGCCATGAATAGAAATAGAAAGTTTGCGTCATATGATGATTTTATAGAATATTGTAAAATGAATGGGATAAACAATGGATAAATGGAAAATTAGATATTCAACGATCGATATTGTGTTGCTTTGTATATCGTTCTATGAAGTTACCGGAATACCTCATACACTTTTTTTAGGCATTAAGTATGCAATCATACTGTATTTGTTTACAAAGCATTGCTTTGAATATAAAAAAATGCGTAGTATAACAGCGTTTATCTTACTATATGGTGGAGTAACATTCATTTCTACATTAATGAATCAGAACATGTTAAATCGTTATGTGGCATCTTTTGTTTATATGTTGCACATAATGACTATATATGTAACCATCTATGCATTTGTACGAAATAGGGGAATTGAAGCGCTTGTACGATGCTTAATTTCAACTTTTATTTTTTTCGCATTATTTACGGATTTATTAATGTTATTTGTTAGTTATAATTTTTCGAGCCCATCAGAAAGCTATCTGATAGGAAATAAATTTGCAGTATCATATTTGCATTGCTTTATTACGGCATTGCTTTATTGCTGCAATGAAAAAAATGCTAAAAAAAGGTTGCGATTGAAAACATTTAGAAGTATATTTTGTGTGGCTTCAGTGCTGGTGTGTATGAAGGTTACATGTACCACAGGAATGCTGATCTGTTTGCTTATGGGGGCAATGAACTATTTTCCAATCCCGCTGAGAATAAGAAAGGTTATTTCAAATCCCAAAATTATTGTATTGGTAACAGCAGTTATTAATGTCTTGATGCTAGGAAGCACAAGCTTGCTTACTAATCCATATATAGCTGACTTTATTTCTAATGTTTTAGGAAAAAGTTATACGTGGGTTGGAAGACTTCATATTTATGCAATGATATTTGATGTTATAAAAATCAGGCCATGGATGGGATATGGATATTTCTCAAATATCATAGAAAAAATCCTAGGATTTGGTAATGCACAAAATGGCGTTCTGAAAATAATAATCGATTCTGGAATTATTGGATTGATTGGCTATACACTACTTGCTTATCGTAGCATGAAATCGTTTGATCACACAGCCGAAAAGATATGGTCTATGGCGGGGTTCGTTTATTGTATGATATTTGCTTCGATTGTTGAAATAAATCTGACGGACTATTTGTTTTTTTTAACAAGCTCGATTATCTTTGCATCTGGAGAAATAGCGAATTTTAAGGATTGCAAACATCATCAGAAGGAGGGGAGAACACTTGAATAAATCATTAGGAAAAAATGCATTTCTAAATGGATTTAAAAATGCGCTAAATCTATTGTTCCCACTTCTTACATTCCCGTATGTTTCAAAAATTCTAAGTGTGGATGGTATTGGTCAATATAATTTTGCACAAGCAATGGTAAGCTACTTTTCTTTGCTTGCTGGACTCGGTGTATCATCATATGCTATCCGAGAAGGAGCAAAATATAGAGATGACAGAAATAAATTCAACGTTTTTGCATCAGAAGTATTGCTATGCAATACGATTTCTACAATAATAGCCTATCTATTACTTGCTTTTTGCATGCTTTTTGTGGATAAATTGAAATCTTATGCACCGCTAATTTGGGTTTTTAGTATCCAAATTGTGTTTACAACAATTGGTATAGAGTGGCTTTATTCAATTTATGAAGAATACGAGTATATAACAGTTCGTAGTATTGCGATTAAAATTATATCAATTGTCTTAATTTTTATGTTTGTAAAGGATAGTGAAGATGCGGTCAATTATGCTGCGATAACAGTTTTTTCTTCGGTTGGCTCGAATCTTTTAAATCTAATTCACTCAAAAGAGTATTTTCACATTGTTAAAGTGAAACTTCGCGATTGTGCTAAACATATAAAACCTATTTTGGTAATATTTGCCTCCAATATTGCAATAATGATTTACGTCTATTCGGATACGACAATATTGGGCTTTATGACAACAGATTATGAAGTTGGAATATACTCTGTGTCTGTGAAAGTATATAACATTATAAAAAATTTACTTTCATCAGTATTGGTTGTTTCAATTCCGCGCTTATCCATGTATTATGGGAGTGGAAGAATAACTGATTTTAAGAATACAGCACAAAAAGTGTATGATTCCGTAACGGCATTAGTACTTCCTGCTGTTGTTGGTCTGTTCTGCATCAGTAAAAATGTTATATTAGCAATTTCTGATGATACATACATTTCGGCTGAAACATCGCTAAAGATTTTGTGCGTTGCGCTATTGTTTTGTATATACGGGTGGTTTTTTAGCCAGTGCGTTTTAATGCCGATAAAAAAAGAAAGTGTAATTTTAGTGACCACTTGCATTAGTGCAACTGTAAATATCGCATTGAACTTTTGGCTCATACCTATTTGGAAAGAGAATGCAGCGGCATTTACGACTCTGGTGGCGGAATTCATTATGTTTTTAATTTGCGCTATATGTGGTCAAAAGACTGCAAAGATAAGGTTACTAAGCAAAAATATGTGCAGTGTTATAATCGGGTGCACTGCAATAATATGCCTCTGTAAATTAATTTTAAATTCGAGTATGAGCATGATGTTGCAACTAGTAGCTGCAGTTATAGCATCAGCTATTGCATATGGCATAGTACTTTTTTTGTTCCGTAATGAAGTCATATATGCTCTTTTAAGGAAGGTTTATCGTTGTCATGAAAAGTAAAGTAACATTCATAATTCCATATTTCGGAAAATTACCGAATTATTTCGATCTTTTCCTGAAAAGCTGTGAATTTAATAAGGACTACTCATGGATTGTATTTACTGATGATACATCATTGCGTAACTGGCCCTCAAATGTGCTTCAAGTTGTGATGTCATTTGATGAGTTAAAAAAGAAAATTCAATCGAAATTTGAGTTTGAAATAAAAATCACTGAGCCGCATAAGCTCTGTGATTACAAGCCTGCATATGGATATATTTTTGAGGAGTATTTGAAGGAATCTGACTATTGGGGACATTGTGATATTGATACAGTCCTTGGCAATTTAGATGCATTCTTAGAAGAATTATTCTCTCAGAAATTTGACAAACTATTCTGCTTGGGACATATGGAAATATATAAAAATACATATGACAACAATCGAGTGTTTATGCTCCCAGTCGATGGAAAATGTTGGTATCGAGAATCTTTTTCTTCGGAAAGAACAACGGTCTTTGATGAGTCTGGAAATGGAGAAGAGAACATTAACACAATTTATAAGTTTTATAACAAGCGGTTATTTACAGAAGATCTTTCAATGAACTGTAGTATTGTTCCAACACGATTTGTCAAAGTGACATATCTTGACAATTCAAATTCATTTGCAACTGAGGAAGCCAAGGATGCCTTATATATCTTTGATAAGGGCGATTTATATAGGCTATATAAGATTGGAAATAAAATAGTCCGCGAAGATTTTTTATATATTCATCTGCAGCTTAGAAAAATGAAGGTAAATGATTTTGTTTTAGGTGCGTCATGCTTTAAGATACTGGAAAATCAATTTGCTTTAATTGAAAACGAAGCGGTGCTACATACTCGAAGTGAATGTGTGCCTGTTAGTGAATTTAAGTCCATTAAGCGACATGCATTGTCTTTTCGCTTCTTTCAGTTGCAATTTAAATGGAAAATCAATAAGCTCAAAAAAATTCTAAGAGGTTAAGCAAGCATGGATTTAGTTAGTATAATTATACCCGCTTATAACGTAGATGATTTTTTAAAAGACTGTGTGCATTCCATTTTTCATCAAACATATACAGCATATGAAATAGTAATTGTTGATGATGGATCGACAGATACTACATATCAAATATGCAAGGAATTAGCATTAGAAAATCCAAAAGTTAAAATTTATCATCAAGAAAACCATGGGGTAAGTGTTGCAAGAAATAACGGTATGAAGCATGCGACCGGTAAATATATTATTTTTGTTGATGCGGATGATATGCTTTCCCCACAATATCTCGAAACGCTTGTGAACTTTGCCCAGAAAGCGGATTTGGGAATGGTTGGCTTTACATCCAAGATAGAAAATTTGGAAAATAATATAAAGGTTAATTTCATTTGTGATAGTTCGAAGCATATTACAGATGCCATACTAGGCGGTACAAAATACGATGGATATTTGTGGAATAAAGTATTTCGGCGTAATATAATTAGTGAACACAGTCTAAAATTCAGGGAAAACATAACTGTTTGGGAAGATCTTCTTTTTGTCCTTGAGTATTTGGCTTGTAGCACAAGCGTCATCATATCGGAAAGTAGATTATATTATTATCGTTATAGGACTGATAGTGCAGTAAACACTTTGCGGTTAGATAAATATAAATCTAAATATGAAGTGATTTCGGACATAAAGAAGAAAGAATTCACTCAAGATATAAAATGCAAAAAAAGAGTTTTGTGCTTGTATTATGAAGTTACATTTAGTTATCTTAATCAGCTTGTTGTTCAAACGCAGCAATTGCCTGAAGTGAGTGAAATTCTTGATACGATTGATATATCCGAAATGATTTCTTGCAAAAGAATTGCATTTATTATGAAAATGATATATCTTCGAATGAAATGCAACAAGTCGAAATGGTAGCTGTAGGAAAAAAAGATGAAAACGACATTACTTATCATGGCGACCGGAATCGGCAGCCGATTTGGAACAGGAATCAAACAGTTGGAGCCGGTGGATGATTCTAATCATATCATCATGGACTATTCAATCCATGATGCAATCGAGGCAGGCTTCAACCATGTGGTATTTATTATCCGGAAAGATATTGAGAAAGAGTTTAAAGAGGTCATCGGCGATAGAATTGCAGCAATCTGTGCTTCCCACAATGTGACCGTTGATTATGCTTTCCAGGACATCAACAATATTCCGGGCAGCTTGCCGGAAGGCAGGACAAAGCCGTGGGGAACCGGTCAAGCTGTGCTTGCGGCGAAGAAGGTCATTGATACTCCGTTTATTGTAATCAATGCAGACGATTACTACGGCAAGGAAGGCTTCAAGGCTGTTCATGAGTATTTGGTGAACGGCGGTGAGTCTTGCATGGCAGGATTTGTGCTGAAGAATACGCTGTCCGATAACGGCGGTGTGACCCGTGGCATCTGCAAAATGGATGAGAATGGAAACTTGGCCGAAGTTGTGGAGACTAAGAACATCGTAAAGACCGCAGCTGGAGCAGAGGCAGACGGTGTGGGTATCAACACGGACTCTCTGGTTTCCATGAATATGTGGGGATTAACACCGGACTTCTTGGATGTGCTTGAAAATGGTTTCAAGGAGTTTTTCGAGAAAGAAGTGCCGGGTAATCCTCTGAAAGCAGAGTATCTGATTCCTATCTTCATCGGTGAACTGCTGGAGCAGGGAAAGATGTCCGTAAAGGTTCTGAAGACCAACGACACCTGGTATGGTATGACTTACCATGAAGATGTCGCAGCTGTAAAGGATAGCTTCAAGAAGATGCTGGAGAATGATGTGTATAAGGCTGATTTATTTGCAGACTTGTGATATAATAGGAGCGGTAGTTCCCTAAGCTGCTCGTAATAATATCACACACCTCTCCGTGTGAGCAACAGGCAACGATCTTATGGTCGGCGAAGATGTGAGAAGAATGAACATAGAGAAGGATAATTAGGTATTGTTGTTATGGACGATATTTTGAGACTCGCAAAGAATTATTCGAAACAATGTCATCTAAATCTTCTTCCGTGTGGTGACAATAATATTTTGGAGAATCTTAATTTTCTATATGATGAAAAATGGGAAAATCAAGGTGCTTCTTACCCATACGAAGTATTAACATATCTATTTGACAGCTATTATGTTTTGCCACAGAGACCAGATTTGGCAGTACTCTTTTGCTGGCAAGCAATCAACCATTCGTATTATATTCAACAACTGAACGATAACAGTGTAGGATTTTGCTTAGATACTAGAGGTGTTGAATTTGTTCGTGGCGCAATTTTAGCGAATTGGAATAGTAAATATAAAGCAGTTTTAGAACCTTTTTTGGAAAGATTGCCGGACAAAACATTTCACTATGTGGCCTCGTATATGCTTAAAGGATATGCGATGGAAAAGAATGGAATACCAGAAAAATATAGAGCTTCTTCGTATAAATCGTTAAAAAGCAAAATTTCGCTGCTATCGGAAATTTTGGATAATGCCTATGGAAAGTCATACCGCCAGATTTCCAACCCTACACTTATTGGTAATGCAGTGGATCTTGGAATTGCTAATGCAAATAAAGGAAAGAGTCGAGCCATAACACACAGCTTTGGTATTAAGTTAAGAGCACTTATGTTAGGAGAAGAAGCTGAGATTACATTCTGTGATGCGCAGGGCACGAAGAAAAAATATAAATTTACAGACGAAGAAAGATTGTCATTTGTTCTATTTGGAATTCTTTATGCTTCTCGATGCAATAACTTTCATGGCAATGTTGCGGCTCGAATGAACAGCATCAATGCAAATAGAGATACTTTTAGGATGTACACAGATATGTTTTTGACGGAGTATATTATCTTAGCAATTCATATGAACAGCCAAGGTGAGTTATCAGATGCGGCACTGGGTGAAGTTGGGAGAAACATTAACTTAATGATTTGAATTAAATATATTGCTTACACCCTATCACAGTGCTATAGTTAAACAACTATAAAAGGAAATAGGTCATCACCTATGCCCAGAACGAAAGGAAGCAAAAAACGTCCCAAAACCAATACCACCAAAGACTACGCATCCCAAATCGCGGAGAAGCAGGAGACTGTTGCATCTCTGAATACTGAGATTGCATCCATTACCGCCAACATTGACACTTTAAAAGCTGACCTGAAAGAGAAGAAGACAGAAAAAGAAGTGGCATCCCTGGAATCGAAGAAGGCAAAGGCAGATGCTAAGGCTGTAGAAGAAGCAAAGAAGGTAGAAGCCGAGAGTTTGGTTAAGAGATTATTAGCCAGCGGGATGAGTGCAGACGAGATCCTCGAAAACTGAAATAAGATCGACCGTGTGGACAAACTGAACTCCAGGAGTTCACACGGTATATTTTGAGGGTCACTATATAGTTTATAACGTAAATAAAAGAAGAACACAATTAAAAGAATAGGAGTGTGAGAAAAATGAACTTATCAAAAATACATCACATCGCAATCATCGTATCTGATTACGAAGCAACTAAGGATTTTTATGTAAACAAGTTGGGCTTCTCTGTTATGAGAGAAAATTATCGCCCGGAGCGTAAGGACTGGAAGCTGGATCTTCGTGTTAATGAGCTTACAGAATTGGAGATTTTCGCTGAGGAAAATCCTCCGAAGCGTGTGAACCGCCCAGAAGCCTGTGGGCTACGTCATCTTGCATTCTTTGTGGAGAGCGTGGAACAGACAGTGAAAGAACTGAGAGGATTAGGTATAGAATGTGAGCCGATTCGGGTTGACGATTACACTGGAAAGAAGATGACTTTCTTCCATGACCCGGACGGACTGTCACTGGAGCTGCATGAGTAAAATGAAGAAAACAAGAAAGCCCGGCGGTGGCCGGAAGAAGCTGAAGCCGGAGTACGATGCCGGGAAAAATCTGAAAGAGCAGATGGAAAGTGCTGTGGCGCTTTATGGTTCTGCGATGTCCTTGCAGACCATCGGTGAAGAACTGGGATTAAATCCAATAAAGGTACGAAAACTGCTCATCACGGCTGGTGTGTATGAATCGGAAGTAGCGGAGAAGGTACAGGATACATTTGCGGAGTATCGAGAAACACAAGACTACAAAACATCCATACTCTCAACCGCAAAGGCGCTTAACCTTTCCAAAGCCTCCGTTACCTCGTACCTGCCATATAAAAAAGGTGTGTACTTCCCAAGTACAGCAGAAAAAGAGAAGATCAGTGTCGGAGCAGAGCGGCAGAGGAGATACAGAGCGATGAAGCGGTGGAGGGCTGATCCGACAGAAGAAAACTTCTGGAGAGTGGTTCTAGCTTATGCTGGTGTGAAATTCAAAACTTACTCCGGGTTGCCATTTTCTTACGAAATTAAAAAAGGCAGGAATGGCGAGTACACAAAAGAACTGTGGATTGACCGCCGGGAGAAGAGCAAAAGTCTGGCATGGAGTTCTGTGCTGCTGGCGCTGGGCAATATAAAAGAAATAGGAGCGGTGGTTGATCGCCCGAAGGCACTGGGAGACATCCGTGGCGTGACTTATATCTATGGGATGCTTTATCGATTTGGGCTGATCAATGTGCCGGAGACGGTCAAGGAGAAGATGAAGTAAATGGAGAGTTGCTTTCGCAGGCAGTATGTATTGAGGACATCAATCGAATAAATAAAATATGGCATATTATCCAAATTCATAAGGTACAGATTT
>ERZ1034691.882-NODE-882-length-21173-cov-13.643622_pt1 | contig 21173 bp, 18 predicted proteins | sample MGYA00520638_ERZ1034691 | MGnify/ENA primary metagenome ERZ1034691 (study PRJEB33766, sample SAMN09781763) | gut metagenome | biome: gut microbiome | host: Homo sapiens | place: Madagascar | study: EMG produced TPA metagenomics assembly of the PRJNA485056 data...
ACAAGCAGATTACATAAGATTTATTCTTTGAATATTAAAAAATAAAATAACTGCTATATAAATACAAACGACAATTCCCACGATCAGAAAGTTTACTTTTCTTCCGGCTGAAGTCTGCATTGAATCCGAAGTAAAAGCCAAAATGAAAATAAGCATCAGAAAGAGAACCGCTACTATTATTTTCCATGTGCTTATCCTTGATGTTTTCTTTGTTGTGTAATCAAATTTTACCTTCACCATGTCCGTTCCACGAATTTTTACCCAGACATACCAGCCACCAAAAATAAGAAATGTAAATATAATAAAAATCATTTTTTATAATTCACCTTATTTTCCTAAAATCTCATTTTATTCCAACGTACAGTATTCTTTGATCGCTGTCTCATACAGATTGTTTCCCTCACTGTCGATGACAACGATCACCGGGAAATCTTTCACTTCAAGTTTACGGATTGCCTCCGCTCCAAGATCTTCGTAACATACGATTTCAGATTTTGTGATACATTTGGATAAAAGTGCTCCTGCTCCGCCGACTGCCGCAAAGTAAACTGCATGATTTCGGACAATCGCATCCATTACTTCTTTCGAACGTTTTCCTTTTCCGATCATCGCCTTTTCTCCAAGATCTAAAAGAGTTGGCGCATATTTATCCATTCTGGTTGCAGTTGTCGGTCCGGCAGAACCGATCGGACGTCCCTCTCTTGCCGGGGATGGTCCCATGTAATAGATTGTGGAATCTTTGATGTCGATTGGAAGTTTTTCCCCGCGCTCCAATGCTTCTATCATTCTTTTGTGTGCGGCATCTCTTGCCACATAAATAGTTCCTGTTATGTAAACGTAATCACCGGATTTTAAATTTTTTGTCACTTCCCCGGTGATCGGTGTTGTAATATGCTTGTCCATATTCTGCACTCCCATCTTTAAATTTTTATTTTATTCGTAGCAATCATCGACTTCACAGTTGCAATCCACATATTTCTGTACTGATCAGATATGTTTCCTCTGCTTTTGACTCTGAATATATAGACTATATTTGTAGTGAAATATTTTTATACTTCTCTTATCACATGCCGGTTCACATGACAGCAGATATTGACTGCCACCGGAAGCCCTGCAATATGTGTCGCGTAAGTATTAATGTTAACAGCAAGTGCTGTTGTCGTTCCGCCAAGTCCCCCCGGTCCGATTCCAAGCTGATTGATCTTTGTAAGCATTTCTTCTTCCAGTTGCCTCACATATGGGATAGCAGAATGTTCGCCCACCGGTCTGGTCAGTGCCTTTTTTGCTAAAATTGCACATTTTTCAAAAGTACCGCCTACTCCGACTCCAACTACCATTGGAGGGCAGGCGTTTGGTCCTGCATCTTTTACTGCTGTCAGAATTGCGTTTTTTACACCCTCAATTCCATCAGCTGGTTTTAGCATGAACACACGGCTCATATTTTCACTTCCGAATCCTTTTGGAGCCAGTGTGATTTTTACTTTATTTCCCGGAACAATGCTGTAATGGATTACCGCCGGGGTATTATCTTTCGTATTTTCGCGGATGATAGGATCACCAACGACTGATTTTCTTAAATACCCTTCCGTATATCCCTGACGGACACCTTCGTTTACCGCATCTTCGATTGCCATTCCCTCAAAATGAACATCCTGTCCGACTTCCAGAAAAATAACTGCCATTCCGGTATCCTGACAGATTGGGATCATCTCTTCATCTGCAATTTTCAAGTTTTCCTGAAGCTGGTTTAATATTTTTTTACCAAGTTCTGATTTTTCGGAAGCGGTGGCATCTTTCAGGGCTTTATCCATATCTTTGGAAAGATAATGGTTTGCCTCGATACACATTTCTTTTATATTTTTTACGATATCCTCTGTATTCACTGTTCTGATCATATTTGTTTCTCCTGACGCTATTTTGTTTTATATTCTATCGCTTAATTTTTTCTATCAAATTAATCTCTGTATAAAAAATATTACTACATTTGCAGTTTGATATATATTTTCTTACGATTCTTTTTTATGATCCGGTTTGCGGATGTTAAAGTATTTCTTGTATTTCTCCAGAGATTCATTCTGTTCACGAGAAGTCATATCCGGGAACGCCTTCATCAAACGCTTGAAACCAAAATTCTTCTCTGCAAATAATTCTTTGTATCTGCGCTCAAGTTCTTCTTTCTCACGCTGTTTTTCCAGACGAGCCGCCTCGCGTGTTTCTTTGTAAGTAGCAATCTTTTCTTTTACATTGATATTTTCTGCAGACTCAGAAAGTTTTTCTCTGGCACTTGCTGCAGTAGAAGCGATCTTCTCTTTTGCAGTGGATGGCAGATCCATAAGATTTTCTTTCGTATCAGAAATTTTTGTGAGAAGTTTCTCATGTGTTTCCTGGAACTCCTCCGATTTTTCTACTGCAGTTGTCACATTTTCGTAGATATTTTCACCGATTTCATCGGATAATTTATGTATTTTCGCAGCCATTTCATCCATAACTTTTAATCGCTTGTTAAACTTCAAAATTGTAGTAACAGTAACACCGCAGTCAACAGCGAAAGCCGACATGATAATACAGAGCAGCACAACACCCAGAATATGTGGAATCATGGTGATTCCTTTGTAAATGATTGGATGAATCACATCCATAATGAATGTACATGCGAGTCCCCAGTAGATGGAAAATTTCAAACATACATATCCGTGAAGATTAAACGGCTTATTGCTATAGTCCCACCATTTATTGTGAAATACTTTCTCCAGAATAAATCCTGTAATGTATTCCAAAATGGAAGTCAGTAAGAAAGAACCCGCAAATAATATCAGCAGGTTGTCCTTTAGCGGAGTCAAAGCAGCTACAACAATCACCACTCCACATCCGTAAATTGGGCAATAAGGTCCATTTAAAAATCCCCGGTTTACAAAAATTCCCCGGTCCAATGCTGCATAAGATACTTCTGTGCACCATCCGATAAATGCATAAATAATAAAAATCCATACTAACTCATAAAAATTTTGCGGCACTATTCATTCCCCCTGTTGTTCTGCTTTCTATTGGAGTTTTACTACAATTTTAAAACTCATGTATTCTATATTTACGCAAAAGTATAAACGAAAGTTTTTGCTATGACAATGAATTTTTCCACGCAAGTTGGATTTCCGCAACACGTTATCCACATTTACACTGTGATTTTCTTGATAATATGTGTTATTTTTTATTTTTGTGTTGATATCATTTATTTTTCAAATAAACAGAATAAAACAACCTTTTTTTTAAGCTTCTTATCATGAAATATAATTCGTTTTTATATAGACAAATCGGCTGCTACATAAAAATGTGGCAGCCTACTGTCCTGACCATAGTGAATTCTTTGTATCACTGCGGTCAAAATATTCTTTTATTCTTCTTCCGAATCAGACTCAGCACGGCTTAATAATTCCTGCATTAATTCATCATCTGTTTCTGTCATCTGGCCTGCCGCTTTTTTTGCAGCCTCTGCTGCAGCCGCAGCACTTTTGGCTTCCTCTTCCTCTGTGACAAGTTCAGATTCATCTGTATTGTCCATGAGGGATTTGTCCTCACGTACTTTTGCAATGCTTGCAACTGTGACATCATCCGCAAGATTCATCAGTTTTACACCGGAAGTAACTCTTCCGAGTAATGCCGTATCACTGACTTTGATACGTATAATAATTCCTTCCGTTGTGATCAGCATCATCTCATCATCCTGATTGACTGCTTTCACACCAACGATATTTCCGGTTTTCTCTGTGATCTTATAGCATTTCACACCTTTACCACCACGGTTCTGGGCTGTAAATTCAGATGCAAGTGTGCATTTTCCAAGACCTTTTTCAGATACGATCATCAGTGATTCACCCTGGGATTCCATCTGCATTCCGACAACTTTATCTCCATCTGTCAAATTCATACCAATCACACCCATAGAGGTTCTTCCGGTACTTCTGACATCTCTCTCATTGAAACGGATACACTGTCCGTATTTTGTCACAAGGAAAATATCCTGTTCGTTGTCTGTTTTCTTTACTTCTATCAGCTCATCATCTTCACGCAGTGTGATGGCTGCAAGACCTGTTTTTCTGACATTCGCATAATCGGTGATTGGTGTTTTCTTCACAATACCATTCTTGGTTGCCATAAACAGATAATGTCCTTCCGTGTATTCCTTGATTGGAATGACCGCAGTGATTTTTTCTCCCGGCTGAAGCTGCAACAGGTTAATGATCGCAGTTCCTCTCGCAGTTCTGCTCGCTTCCGGAATCTCATAAGCCTTCATTCTGTATACACGACCAGTGTTTGTAAAGAACATCATGTAATGATGGGACGTTGTCATCAAAAGTTCCTCGATGTAATCTTCATCGATTGTCTCCATTCCCTTGATACCTTTACCACCGCGGTTCTGCGCGCGGAAGTTATCAAGGCTCATTCTCTTGATATATCCAAGTTTTGTCATTGCGATCACAGTGTTTGTTACCGGAATGAGATCCTCCATGGAAATATCATACTCGTCAAATCCGATGGATGTTCTTCTCTCATCACCGTATTTTTCTGCGATCAAAAGGATTTCCTCACGGATAACACCAAGGAGTTTTTTCTCATCTGCCAAGATTGCTTTTAACTCTGCAATACGATCCATCAACTCTGCATACTCAGCTTCGATTTTCTCGCGTTCCAGACCTGTCAGTGCACGCAGACGCATATCCACGATTGCCTGAGCCTGAACATCTGTCAGGGAAAATCTCTCGATCAAGCGGTTTTTTGCTTCCGGTGTATTTGCACTGCTTCGGATAATATTGATGACTTCATCAATGTTATCAAGCGCAACGAGTAAGCCCTCCAGAATGTGGGCGCGTTCTTCTGCTTTGTTTAAGTCATATTTTGTTCTTCTGGTCACAACATCTTTCTGGTGATCCAGATAATAGCCTAACATTTCCTGAAGATTTAATACTTTCGGCTGATTGTCCACAAGGGCTAACATGATAACACCAAACGTATCCTGCATCTGCGTATGTTTGTAAAGCAGATTTAAAACCACATTCGGATTTACATCACGGCGCAGCTCAATACAGATACGCATACCCTGGCGGTCAGACTCGTCACGAAGATCCGTGATTCCGTCAATTTTTTTATCTCTTACAAGCTCTGCGATTTTCTCGATCAGTCTTGCTTTGTTGACCATGTATGGAAGTTCGGTCACAACGATACGGTTTTTACCGTTTTGCATTGGTTCGATATTGGTGATCGCACGAACTCTGATTTTTCCACGTCCGGTGCGGTAAGCCTCGTTAATTCCGGTTGTTCCAAGAATCATCGCTCCGGTTGGAAAATCCGGACCTTTTACAATACTCAAAAGTTCTTCGATATCTGTCCCACGATCCTCTAGCACTTCGTTGTCGATAATTTTTACGACAGCATGAATCACCTCACGCAGATTGTGAGGCGGAATGTTTGTTGCCATACCGACAGCAATACCGGTTGTTCCGTTTACCAGAAGATTCGGATAGCGGGAAGGGAGCACCGTCGGCTCTTTCTCAGTCTCATCGAAGTTTGGTACAAAATCAACGGTATCTTTATTGATGTCTGCGAGCATTTCCATGGAAATTTTACTGAGTCTTGCCTCTGTATATCGCATCGCAGCAGCACCGTCACCGTCGACAGAACCAAAGTTTCCATGACCATCAACAAGCGGATATCTTGTAGACCAGTCCTGTGCCATGTTGACCAATGCTCCATAGATGGAACTGTCTCCATGTGGATGGTATTTACCCATGGTATCACCGACAATACGCGCACATTTTCTGTGTGGCTTGTCCGGTCCATTATTTAATTCGATCATGGAGTAGAGTACACGACGCTGTACCGGTTTCAAACCATCTCTTACATCCGGCAATGCACGCTGGGCGATAACGCTCATCGCATAATCGATGTAGGATGTCTCCATTGTTTTTTTCAGATCGACATCATGGATTTGATCAAAAATTTTGTCATCCATTCTATTTACCTCATTCCTGCAAATTCTTTTTGGTTAAAAATATGCATTTCTCTAATTAAACTACATTTGCAATTATATTATAAATAAACTTTCTATTTTTTATTGAACTACATTTGCAGTAATATATAATTTCTAACACATGCAATCTTAGATATCGAGATTCTGCACATACTTCGCATTTTCTTCAATAAACTCACGTCTCGGCTCTACTTTATCTCCCATCAGAGTTGTAAACGTAATATCAATCTCAGAAGTACTCTCATCATCGATCATGACACGTTTTAAAATTCGTTTCTCCGGATCCATGGTCGTCTCCCAGAGCTGTTCCGCATCCATCTCACCAAGTCCTTTGTAACGCTGGATCTTATTATTTCCGTCACGTCCGATCTCCGTTAAGATTGCATTTAACTCATCATCACTGTAAGCGTACCATACATTTTTATTTTTTTCGATCTTGTATAGTGGCGGCTGTGCCAGATATACATGGCCTTCTTTGATCAGATCCGGCATGAACCGATAGAGGAAGGTCAGCATTAATGTACTGATATGGGCACCATCGACATCGGCATCCGTCATAATGATAATCTTGTTGTAACGAAGTTTGCTGATATCAAAGTCTTCATGAATACCTGTACCAAACGCAGTGATCATCGCTTTGATCTCAGCATTTCCATAAATCTTATCCAGTCTTGCCTTCTCGACATTTAAAATCTTACCACGAAGTGGGAGGATTGCCTGGGTTGCACGGCTTCTCGCAGTCTTAGCGGAACCGCCGGCGGAATCTCCCTCGACGATGAAAATCTCACAGTTCTTTGGATCTTTGTCAGAACAGTCTGCCAGTTTTCCCGGAAGAGACATTCCCTCCAGTGCTGTTTTTCTTCTGGTTAAATCTCTCGCTTTTCTTGCTGCCTCTCTCGCGCGCTGTGCAAGAAGTGACTTTTCACAGATTGTCTTGGCAACCGTCGGATTCTGCTCTAAAAAGTAAGTAAGCTGCTCGCTTACAATGGAATCTACCGCACCGCGGGCTTCGCTATTACCCAGTTTCTGCTTGGTCTGTCCCTCAAACTGAGGTTCCTCAATCTTGACACTGATAATGGCGGTCAGTCCTTCACGAATATCATCACCCGTCAATGCCGGTTCACTGTCTTTTAATAATTTATTCGCTCTTGCATAAGCATTAAATGTTTTCGTCAATGCATTACGGAATCCGGCAAGATGTGTACCACCTTCTGGTGTGATAATGTTATTGACAAAACTTAACGTCAACTCATTGTAGGAATCATTATGCTGCATGGCAACTTCCACATAGACACCATTTCCACTGCCCTCACAGTAAATGACTTCCGGGTATAAAGCTTCTTTGCTCTTGTTTAAGTAAGTAACAAATTCTTTGATACCGCCGGCATAATGAAAATCATGAGTTCTCGCCGGGTTTTCTCTTAAATCTGTCAGTACGATTCTTAAACCTTTTGTCAAAAAGGCTGTCTCACGCAAACGCTGTTTTAACGTATCATAATCAAAAACGGTCTCTTCAAAAATCGATCCGTCCGGCCAAAAAGTAACCTTTGTTCCGTGCTTGTCCTCGCCGCATTCTCCAATCACTTTCACCGGTTCATCCGGTTTACCGATCTTGTAACTCTGGAAATAAATCTTTCCTTCACGGTAAACCTCAACTTTTAACTTTGTGGAAAGTGCATTTACAACTGACGCACCTACACCGTGAAGTCCACCGGATACTTTGTAGCCTCCACCGCCAAATTTTCCACCGGCATGAAGTACAGTATATACGACTTCCAATGCGGATTTTCCAGCTTTATGATTGATGTCGACCGGGATACCACGTCCATCATCTTCTACAGTAATAGAGTTATCCTCGTTTATGGTCACCTCAATATTTTTGCAGTATCCGGCAAGTGCCTCGTCTACTGAGTTATCTACAATCTCATATACCAGATGATGTAAGCCCCTGGCTGATGTACTACCGATGTACATACCCGGTCTTTTACGAACAGCCTCAAGTCCTTCCAAAATCTGGATCTGGTCTCCACCATATTCGTTTTCTGTACCCATTTATTCCTCCATTCTGCACATAAAAAAATATGTACAATGCAATTATATTTCTTTTCTCTCTTCCACAGTCCCCTGTACAACTTTAAATATCTTATTGATCTGAAATCTGTTTTTTACAAATTCATCCAGCCCTGTACAGGTGATCAGCGTCTGTGTGTCATGAATACTGTTGAGCAGATAATTCTGCCGGTTACTGTCAAGTTCCGACAACACATCATCGAGCAACAAAACCGGTGTATCATGAATGGATCGTTTGACCAGTTCGATCTCTGACAGTTTCAAAGACAGAGCTGAAGTTCTCTGCTGTCCCTGCGAACCGAACTTCCGAATGTCCACCTCACCGATGGAAAAAAGAAGATCATCCCGGTGCGGTCCCACTGATGTCATACACTGCCGCATATCCCTCTCTTTGACTCTGGAAAGTTCATCCTCGAAAAAAATATCTTCAATACTTGGTTCATACTGCAAAAGCAGATCTTCTTTTTCACCGGAAATCCGATAGTGAATATCATGCACGATCTCATTTAGCTCATCAACAAACTGTTTTCTTCGCCGAATGATTTTCCTGCCAGTTTCTACCAGCTGCATATCCCATACCGGAAGTGTATCCTTTAAATCCGGTCTGTAAACCATATCTTTTAATAATTTGTTGCGCTGATTTAAAATTTTATTGTAAGTTGTAAGATCTGACAAATATATTTTATCCAGCTGGCATAATTCAGAATCCAGAAATCTGCGGCGTTCCGCCGGACCATTTTTTATAATATTCAGATCCTCCGGCGAAAAAAATACCATATTGAGAATTCCAAAAAGCTCGCTGGCTTTTTTGATTGGAACTTTATTGATTGCGATTCCCTTGGAACGATTGTTTTTTAAATGCATATCAATCTGATATTCTTTATCTTTTTTTACAACAACCGTTCTGATATGGGCCTCCTGCTTCCCAAAACGGATCATTTCCTTGTCCTTACTACATTTGTGGGACTTAGTTGTTCCACTTAAGTATGCAGCTTCAAGGATATTCGTTTTTCCCTGCGCATTGTCCCCGTAAAAAATATTGGTTCCCTCATCAAATGAAATATTTAAATCTTCATAATTTCGAAAATTCTGCAATTCAATTGACTTTATGATCATTTTACAATCTGAATTGTCTCACCGTTAAAGGAAACAACATCTCCATTGTATAATTTTTTTCCGCGCTGAAGCTCTGTCTCGCCGTTTAATTTTACCTGTCCATCCTGAATAAAAAACTTTGCGTCTACTCCGGATTCTACAAGACCTGCTTTTTTCAAAGCCTGTCCCAGTTTGATAAATTCATCCGTCTCTCTGATATTTACTGTGATCATCTTTCTGCCTTTCTTAGTTAGTGGCTGCATTAAAGTTTACCGGAAGGATCAGATAAATGAACTTTCCGTCATCATCCTTGATAAAACATGGAGCCTTCGGGTTTACCATATAAAGAGAAACCTCTTCCTCATCGATGACTCTCAATGCATCGATAAAGAATTTTGGATTAAATCCAATGAGGATATCTTTTCCCTCTTTTGCAATATCAATATCTTCATTCATGGAACCAATAAAAGAATTGATCTTTAATTCCATATTTCCATCTGTGATATTCATAATAATTGGTTTCTTGTCCCCTTCTTTTACGAGAAGTGTTGCACGGTCGATACAGTCTAATAATTCACGCTTATTAATCTTAACTTTTGTATCATAATCAGAGGAAAGCATCTGCTCAATCTTGAAATACTCTCCTTCGATCAATCTGGATACAACTGTAGTATCATCAAATTCAAATACAATATGATTCTCTGAAAGGAAAATATTGACTTCTTCCTCTGCACTTCCAGGTAAAATCTTACTTACTTCCTGAAGTGTTTTACCAGGAACAACTACTTTCTTATGATCGTAATTATTCTTTAATTCAATATTACGGATGGAAATTCTATGTCCATCCAGGGAAACTACTTTTAACTGATTCTCTTCAATCTCGAAAAGTTCACCCGTCATCAGTTTATTATTATCATTGTCAGCAATTGAGAAAATCGTCTGACGTATCACTTCTTTTAAAGTAAACTGGGAGATTGAAATACATTCATTTCTTTCAATAAATGGAATATAGGAAAAATCATCGCCTGATTTTCCAACAATGTTAAACTTTGCTTTCTCACAGGTAATGGTAGTTTTAAAATTGGAATCTGTTTCGATCACAACATCACTGTCCGGTAATTTACGGACAATCTCAGAAAAAATCTTAGCATCTAATGCAATGATACCTCTCTCTGCAATCTCTCCTTCGATCTTAGTTTCAATTCCAAGTTCCATATCGTTTGCTGTTAATTTAATTTCATTAGCAGAAGCATCAATTAAAATACATTCAAGGATTGCCATTGTGGTTCTGGTTGGAACAGCTTTGGACACAATGTTAACTCCATGAAGCAGATTTGATTTAGAACAGATTAATTTCATAATGTGAATAACTCCTTCCTGCTTGGCGAAAGCCAATATAAATATAATTAATAAAAGATATTAAAAGTCGTCGTATTAGTGTGTGTGAATAAGTGAATAACCCTGCAACCCTTGAAAACATAAGGGCTTGTCCTAAAAATCCGACTGTATAACTATGTGAAAAGCATGAGGATTAACCTTGGATAAAATGTGAATTAAAATTTTAAGCCTCCTCAGAAAAAATTTGAAATTCATCTTGAAAAGTAGGTTATCCAAAACTTTAAACATAAATTAAACACCATTTGAACATGTTATCCACAAAATTTTGTTAATAACTCGAAAAAAAGTTGATAACTTTAGTTTGGATTGATTTTTTTCTTGATAGTTTCAATTAAATTGCGTGTCTGCTCGTTGGAATCGTACTCATCCGCAATTTTTTTGATGCCGTGGATAATGGTCGAGTGATCTCTTCCGCCCAGTAAGGAACCGATGGAATCCAGTGGAATATCCGTCATGGTTTTACAGAGGTACATGGCAATCTGTCTTGGCCTTGCAATCTCATTACTTCTGTTTTTTGAGATCATCTGATCCAGTGAAATCTGGAAATGTTCCGAAACAACTTCAATGATAAGCTGAGGAGTGATTTCTCTTGGCTTGTCCGGTGTGATAATATTCTGAAGTTCTTTCTTGGCAATCTCCATGGTGATCTCTGTTTTTTCCAGATTCGAGTAAGCGAGGAGTTTGTTCAAAGCTCCCTCTAATTCACGGATGTTGGATTTAATATTATTTGCGATGTAATTTAAAATGTCATCGCTTAAGGACATATCATCAGATTCCACTTTTCGGCGAAGGATTGCCATTCGCGTCTCGTAATCAGGAGCTCCGATGTCTGCCATAAGTCCCCATTCGAAACGGGAACGGATTCGTTCTTCTAACGTTTCCATATCCTTTGGCGGTTTATCCGATGTTAAAATGATCTGTTTGCCTGCGGAGTGGAGAGCGTTGAACGTGTGGAAAAATTCTTCCTGTGTACTTTCTTTTCCTATAATAAACTGAACGTCGTCGATCATGAGAACGTCGATGGTTCTGTATTTTTCACGGAATTTATTCATCGCAGAGGCGTTACCACTACGGATAGATTCGATAACTTCGTTGGTAAATTCCTCGGAAGTAACATACAAAACTTTTGCTTCCGGATTTCTTTCCAGGATGAAATGTCCAATGGAATGCATCAAGTGGGTTTTTCCAAGTCCAGGTCCACCATAAATATAAAGAGGGTTGTAAGCTTCTCCCGGAGATTCCGCTACTGCCAGGGAGGCAGACTGTGCAAAACGGTTATTGCTGCCGACAACGAAAGTATCAAATGTGTAATTTGGATTTAAGTTGGAACGTTTGGAAGCTTCAGGTTCAGGTGTTTTCTTTCCTTTATTATTGGAAGGTCTGATATTCTTGGTCTGTTCCGGTAAAATAAACTGAATCTCATATTCGGTTCCGATAATTTCAGCAATTGCTACTTTTAAAGGAAGATAATATTTTTTTGAGATATAACTTAAAGTCATCTGTTCAGATGGAACAAGGATATAGAGGGTATTTCCCTCAACACCAAAAACTTCCAGAGGTTTGATCCAGGTATCAAAAGAAATATCGCTGACATCATGCTCTGTTTTTACTGTCTGTAAAATTTCATCCCATTTTTCCAAAATCTTGTCCATTTTCTAACTCCGTTTTCTGATAGCACTAAAATATAGCAGTTAATCTTAACTGCTTAAAAAACTCTAAAAAATTCTATATAATGCTATCCTACACTATTTTTGCGGAATTATCAACGTTTAATTGTGGAAGGACTGGGGATAGGGCGTTGATAAAAAAAAGTGGCTATATGGGCGTTTTAACGCTTAATGTGAATATACTAGAAGTTATTGTTAATAATGGAAAATAGTTATAGACCGGGAAAATTAAGGCTTGTACACATTTATGCACAAGTTATGATGACATTATCAAGGATTTGTCCACAAGTTATCCACAAATTGAGGATAACTTATGTAAACGCCATAAATACTGGTTTTTCTGTGGAAAAATTTTAGATATTCTATGTGTATAACATTATACCATATATAGATAAAATGTATTTCTTCCTTATATATATAGTGGTAAAAAAACAAAAATGACAGAAAGTGGAAAACTAAATATTGGCAAAAGCCTTATTTTATGAGATTTTGCTTGACTTTGTCCGATTATTTTGATATAAATAAAAATGATGTTTTGTCGCTATTGAAGTAGACTTATCATAACATTGAGTAAAATAAATGTTTGAATTGTAGAGGAGGTGTATGTGACATGAAGATGACATTCCAACCTAAAAAGAGACAGAGAGCGAAAGTTCACGGATTCAGAAGCAGAATGAGTACTGCAGGCGGAAGAAAAGTATTGGCTGCAAGAAGATTAAAAGGTAGAAAAAAATTATCAGCATAGGCCACATATTTGTGGTCTTTTCTTCTTTTATGATCAATTTTTGGCAAAGGAATATTAGATGAAATATTCAGAATCATTAAAGAAAAACAGAGATTTTCAGAACGTATATAAAAAAGGAAAGTCTTATGCAAATCGTTATTTGGTCATGTACGTTCTGAAAAATGATACAGAAAGAAACCGGTTAGGTATATCGGTGAGTAAAAAAGTAGGGAATAGCGTTATAAGACATCATGTAACCCGATTGATCAGAGAAAGTTACCGGCTACAGGAAGACATGTTTAATAGTGGTTTAGACATTGTAGTCATCGCAAGAAATACAGCAAAAGATATTTCATATCATGAAGTGGAAAGTGCTTTGTTACATCTTGGAGGTCTTCATAAAATTTTGAAGTAAAGATTTTAGAAAAGAAGATGGAATCATTTTGAAAAAAATATTGATTGCTTTGATTAAATTTTATAGAAAGTATATTTCTCCGATGAAAACAACAAAATGTCCATACTACCCGACCTGTTCCACCTATGGGTTAGAGGCTGTCGAAAAGTATGGAGCTGTCAAAGGTGGGGCGTTAGCGCTTTGGAGAATTATAAGATGTAATCCTTTTTCAAAAGGCGGATATGATCCCGTTCCATAATTGGAGGTATTTTCAGTGTCAGAGATGTTATTAACAGCATACAATGGTGCCATTCTTGGACCAATTGCAAAATTACTAGGCTGGATAATGAATGGCATGTATATTTTAATGGAAAAAGTTGGAATTTCCAACGTTGGACTTTCTATTATTTTATTCACCATTGTTATTTATGCTTTAATGTTCCCATTGACTTATAAACAGCAGAAGTTTTCGAAATTATCCCAGAAGATGAACCCGGAGCTTCAGGCGGTCCAGAAAAAGTATAAGGATAAAAAAGATACCGTATCCATGCAGAATATGCAGGCTGAGACACAGCAGATCTATGAGAAGTATGGTGTTTCACCGACAGGCAGCTGTGTGCAGATGTTAATTCAGATGCCTTTACTTTTGGCGTTGTACCGTGTATTTATGAATGTTCCTGCCTACATTAGTAGTGTGAAGGATGTTTATCTTGATCTGGTTGATAAGATCATGGCAACAAGCGGCTATCAGGATATTATGACAAACCTGATGAGCACATTAAAATTGAACACAGTACAGGTTGATTTTACGGCAACAGATACAACAACCTTACAGAATTATGTAGTAGATGTTTTATCGAAAATGAGTTCTAACGGATGGGATTCCTTAAGAGAGTCTTTTCCGGCGCTCACAGATTCCATTGATTCTACATATGGTGTAGTTTCTCATGTAAACAACTTTATCGGATTAAATATTTCAGATACCCCACTTCAGATCATCAAAGCTGCATTTGCAGGTGGAAGTATTCTGATGGCAGTTCTTGCATTGTTGATCCCTGTGATTTCTTATTTGACACAGGTTTTAAATATCAAGTTAATGCCAACGGCTGCAACAGCAGGTGGAGATAATGACCAGATGGCTCAGCAGATGAAGATGATGAACCGCACCATGCCATTATTTTCACTGGTAATGTGTTTTACCGTTCCGGTTGGTCTTGGTATTTACTGGATCGCAAGTGCGGTTGTAAGAAGTATCCAGCAGTTCTTCTTAAACAAACATTTTGATAAGATCGATCTGGATGATATCATTGCCAAGAATCAGGAAAAAGCAAAGAAAAAACGTGAGAAAATGGGTATTTCTGAAAATCAGATTTCCAATGCTGCACGTATGAACACAAGACAGGTTACAGCAAGTTCCAAGAGTTCTGTTAAGACAACTGCAGAGAAAGAGCTTGAGCTTGAGAAAGCAAATGCATTAAAAGCCAATGCAAAACCGGGAAGTATGGCTGCAAAAGCAAACCTGGTTCGTGAATTTAACGAGAGAAATAATAAGAAAAACTAACAGATTATTTTTCAAAACGTGATTGGTAAGATAACGTATATGTGGAGGTTATTGTTATGGAGTATATTGAAGTATCAGCAAGAACAGTCGATGATGCTATCACAGAAGCTCTTGTAAAACTTGGAGCTACCAGTGATCAGATTGAATATGAAGTAATTGAAAAAGGAAGCACAGGATTTTTAGGAATCGCAAGAAAAGATGCTGTGATCAAAGTTCGTAAGAAATATTCTGTAGAGGGCGATATCACAGAATTTTTACAGAAAATCTTTGCTGCTATGGATCTTAAAGTTGAGATCATTATTGAAAAAGCAGAAGATGGTAATACTTACAACGTAGAACTGAAAGGAGACGACATGGGTATCCTCATCGGTAAAAGAGGACAGACTCTCGACTCCCTGCAGTATCTTGCAAACCTTGCAGTGAATAAAAATTCTGAGGAATACATTAAAGTTAAGATTGATACAGAGGATTACCGCAAGAGAAGAAAAGAGACATTGGAGAATCTTGCAAAGAACATTGCCTATAAAGTAAAGAGAACAAAACGTCCTGTTTCTTTAGAGCCAATGAATCCTTTTGAGAGAAGAGTGATTCATTCTGCATTACAGAATGATAAATTTGTAACAACACACAGCGAGGGCGAAGAACCATACAGACATGTGGTTGTTACATTAAAAAGAGAGAGAGACAGAGATCGGTAAATTCTGTCACAGAATGTAAAAAGACCAGAAGCTGCACGTTACAAAGCTTTATGAAAATGCCGGAAATCAGATGGCAGGTTCTTATGAAGTTTTGCGGCGTGCAGTTTTGTACATAATGAACTTTCATAAGTTCACAGTAGAAGTTTTTGCAGAACTTCGGATGAGCAGAAAAAGAGGAAGATATAGTATGAAAACGGATACCATTGCTGCAATTGCAACTGCAATGACAAGTTCAGGAATCGGAATTGTAAGAATCAGCGGAGACGAGGCAGTTTCTATCACTGACCGGATTTTTGAAATGAAGAATCAGAAAAAGTTAGAAGATATGGCAACGCATACAATTCACTATGGTCATATTCATGATGGCGATGAAGTGATCGATGAAGTTATGGTTCTTCTGATGAGAGGACCGAAAAGTTATACCAGGGAAGATACGGTTGAGATAGACTGTCATGGCGGCGTTTATGTCATGAAGAGAATTTTAGAAACCGTTATCAAATATGGGGCGCGTCCTGCAGAGCCGGGTGAATTTACAAAACGTGCATTTTTAAATGGAAGAATTGATCTCTCACAGGCAGAATCCGTTATTGATGTTATCAATTCCAAGAATGAATTTGCATTAAAAAGTTCGTTGAGCCAGCTTTCAGGTTCTGTTTCAGAAAAAATCAAAGAAATCCGCGGAACTGTTTTACACGAGATTGCATTTATCGAAAGTGCATTAGATGATCCGGAGCATATAAGTCTGGATGGATATCCGGAAAAACTATCCGGTATAGTATCGGATGTGATAAAAAAAATTAATAAACTGCTTGCAAACAGTGATAATGGAAAAATGTTAAAAGAAGGTATTTCAACTGTTATTGTTGGAAAACCGAATGCCGGAAAATCTTCTCTTTTAAATTCTCTGGTTGGAGAAGAGAAGGCAATCGTTACAGATATTGCGGGAACAACAAGGGATGTTCTGGAAGAACAGATTAATTTAAATGGTATTTTATTGAATATCATTGATACTGCCGGAATCCGTGACACGGAAGATGTCGTGGAAAAAATCGGTGTGGAACGTGCAAAGAAGTATTTGAATAATGCCGATCTTGTCATTTACGTGGTTGACACATCCACAGCGTTAGATGAAAATGATTATGGGATCATGGAACTGTTAAAAGACAGACATTCAATCGTTTTGTTAAATAAATCTGATTTAAGTCCGGTCACAACCGTAGAAGATATCAGAAAACATCTGGATAAAAAAATGATTGCAATTTCAGCAAAAGAGCAGACAGGAATGGACGATCTTGAAGAAACCATCAAAGAAATGTTCTTCTCTGGTGAAGTTACATTTAATGATGAAGTTTATATTACAAATATCAGACATAAAACATCTTTACAGGAAGCTTTAAGAAGTTTACATTTAGTATTGCAGAGTATTGCAGATGATATGCCGGAAGATTTTTATTCCATCGATCTGATGAATGCTTACGAGGAACTTGGAAATATTATCGGAGAATCTGTGGAAGATGATCTGGTAAATGAAATCTTCAGTAAATTCTGTATGGGTAAATAAAAAACATAAATAATAATTTATAAATTGTAATTAGGAAGATATTGAGTCATTACAAATCTTATATGATATGAGGACAGAAAAATGGAAGAGAAGAAGATTCCGTATGTACAGGAACAATATGATGTGGTTGTAGTTGGAGCCGGACATGCCGGATGCGAGGCAGCATTGGCGTGTGCGAGACTCGGACTGGAAACGATTATTTTTACCGTGAGTGTTGACAGCATAGCGATGATGCCGTGTAACCCGAATATTGGCGGAAGTTCCAAGGGACATCTTGTACGTGAAATCGATGCGCTCGGTGGTGAGATGGGAAAAAATATCGACAAGACATTTATCCAGTCCAAGATGTTAAATAAATCCAAAGGTCCAGCCGTTCATTCACTGCGTGCGCAGGCAGATAAAATGAATTACAGTATGGAGATGCGGAAAACACTTCAGAATACCGATCATCTTACCATCCGTCAGGCAGAAGTTTCTGAAATTATCACAGAAACAGTTACGTTGGAAAATGGAAAAGAAATTCAGAAAATGACTGGAGTGAAAACGTTTTCAGGTGCGGTTTATCATTGTAAGGCAGTCGTATTGTGCACGGGAACATATCTTCGCGCAAGATGTCTGACAGGTGAAATGATCACATATACCGGACCAAACGGTTTACAGGCAGCAAACCATCTGACCGATTCCCTGAAAGCACATGGAATTGAAATGTTTCGTTTTAAGACAGGAACACCTGCACGAATCGACAAAAGGTCTGTTGATTTTTCAAAAATGCAGGAGCAAAAAGGAGATGAGAGAGTTGTACCTTTTTCCTTTACAACTAATCCTGAAGATGTGCAGATTGACCAGGTTTCCTGCTGGCTGACTTATACAAATGAGAAAACACATGAAATCATCCGGAATAACCTGGACCGCTCTCCGATTTATGCAGGAATTATTGAAGGTACAGGACCGAGATACTGTCCTTCCATTGAAGATAAGGTTGTAAAATTTGCGGATAAGGACAGACATCAGATTTTTATTGAACCGGAAGGAATAAATACGAATGAGATGTATGTTGGTGGAATGTCTTCCTCTTTACCGGAAGATGTCCAGCATGAAATGTACCGCACCCTGCCGGGACTTGAACATGTGAAAATTGTCCGTAATGCTTATGCGATTGAGTATGATTGTATCAATCCAAATCAGTTGTATGCTACTCTTGAATTTAAAAATATCAAAGGACTGTTTTCGGGTGGCCAGTTTAATGGAAGCAGTGGTTATGAGGAGGCTGCCTGTCAGGGACTGGTTGCCGGAATCAATGCAGCCATGAGCATTCTCGGAAAAGAGCCGCTGGTATTAGATCGTTCCGAGGCTTATATAGGAGTTTTAATAGATGATCTTGTGACAAAAGAAAATCATGAGCCATATCGCATGATGACTTCCCGTGCGGAATACCGTTTGCTGCTTCGTCAGGATAATGCTGATCTTCGTTTATCAAAAAAAGGATATGAGATTGGTTTGATTTCACAGGAACGTTATGACTGGGTCTGCCAGAAGGAAGTATTGATCCAGAAAGAGATTGAACGTGTTGCCGGAGTCAAGATCGGTGCTAATAAAGAGGTTCAGGCTCTTTTGGAAAGTTACGGAAGTATTCCGTTAAATACAGGAACAACTTTAACAGAACTGATCCGCAGACCTGAACTTGATTATGAGAAATTAGCTCCGATTGATAAGGAAAGACCTGAGCTGCCTTATGATGTAGTCGAACAGGTTAATATCAATATCAAGTATGATGGTTATATCGTGCGTCAGATTAAACAGGTAGAGCATTATAAAAAACTGGAAAACAAAAAGATTGCAGAAGATTTTGATTATGATGAAGTACCTAGTCTTCGTATCGAAGCCAGACAGAAATTAAAACTTTATAAGCCGTTATCGATTGGTCAGGCATCGAGAATTTCAGGTGTCTCTCCGGCAGATATTTCAGTACTTTTGGTTTATATGGAGCAGATGAAATACCACAAAGGAAATATAAAATGACATATAATTTAGAAAAATTTTTAAAAGGTTTGGAAAAACTTCAAATTGAATTAAGCGAAAATCAGATACAGCAGTTTATCAAATATTATGAGATGCTGGTGGAAAAAAATAAAGTTATGAATCTGACTGCAATCACAGAATTTGATGAAGTCATTGAAAAACATTTTCTGGACAGTCTCTCCCTGATCAAAGTGTATGATCTCAAAAAAGAAGTTTCAGTGATGGACATGGGAACCGGTGCTGGATTTCCGGGAATTCCTTTGAAAATTGCTTTTCCGAATCTGAAGGTGACACTCGCTGATTCTCTGAATAAAAGAATCTTATTTTTACAGGAAGTGATAGAGGAACTTGGATTAAAAGAGATAGAGGCACTTCATGCGAGAGCGGAGGAACTTGGAAGAAATAAAGAATATCGTGAAAAGTTTGATCTGGTTGTCTCAAGGGCAGTTGCGAACCTTTCTTCCTTAGAAGAGTATTGTGTTCCATTTGTAAAAATAGGTGGAACCTTTATTTCTTATAAATCAGGTGAGATTGAAGAGGAAGTTGCAAATGCAAAAAATGCAACATTTTTGCTTGGAGGAAAATTAAAAGAAGTTTATAAATTTGATCTGTATGAGCAGAAGCGGTCGTTTGTCGTGATCGACAAGGTGAAGGGAACACCGAAGACTTACCCGAGAAAAGCGGGAACACCGACAAAGACACCGTTGTAAAAATAATAGTTACTGAGTGATGTAATAATTGGTTGATAAATCAATGGATGCAGAAACTCCTGTCTTCTTCATGATGCAATAATGTGTTTAGAATGTAATGAAGATTTTCACATTCTGTCATAAAAATGTTTTTTATACTTCATTTGGAAGACAGGAGTTTTTTGTTTAAATATTAGATTGAAAATGATCCTATTTTAAAAACATATCAATTGCTTCCACAACTTTGTCGGTAACTTCCAACTGAGGATATTTTTTACAGTTGGATAAGTAAACAATTTCATTTCTGGAGTTTGTCTTTTTATAAGAATCTGCAATTGCGATTGCATCTTTCATGTTTCGACTCTCAATCACATAAATTGGAGTTTCTAATTTTTTCAGCGCATGTTCAATACTATTCTTTGTGTAATTTGCTTCCATGCTTGCCATTAAATATTTACCATGACTGAAATTCATGTGGGCTGCTTCGTAATATGCGTCGATCAATTTAGAAGAAACCAACTGTGGTCTTGCATAATATTCCTCACGGAAATCTTTGGTGATGTAAGTATTGCTCACTTTGATGTTGTAAAGGAATGTTCCAATCACAGGGAGTTCTAATAATGTTTTTTTCACAGAAGCATATTTATCGGTTGTGATATGAAGCTCTTTCAAAGAGGTCGGATTGATCGCAATAATGGAGTTTGCCAGATCCTTATTCATATTGCAAGCTAACGTTACAAATGAGATTGATTCATTCGATGCAATAATATCTGTTTTTTCTCCAATTACATTTTGGATAAAATCCGTCACAAGCTGAACATATAAATAATTGGTGTAAGTTAAGTACGGTTTTGCAGAGCGTCCACATCCAAGTAAGTCCAGTGTGTAGACAGTATGTTTCTTTTCCAGTTTTCGGATCACTTTGCTCCATTCATAAGAAGAGCTGACCGGATCCAGATCGTGAATCAGCAATAACGGACTGCCTGATCCGCGTTTCGTATAATAAATCTGTCCGTTTTTCCAATCGTAAAAATTGCCGTTCTCTGCTTTCAAAATATTCTTGATATCGGCTGTCATATTAATAAATCTGTTAACAAAATGGATTGTTCCAGCGGCAAGAGCTGTCAACAGAAAAAAATGTTTGATATTCTTTTTCATAAAAACCTCCTCATTTATTTTATGATCATTAAAAAATGCATTTCATATAATTGAAAACTCGTTTCACCATTTCATAATCATAAATCTTTATTTAATAATATTATATCCGCTTTTCAT